>Ga0315279_10000534_pt1 | contig 74912 bp, 59 predicted proteins | sample YL17G06_20_MG_FD_203694 | JGI IMG/M metagenome (GOLD analysis project Ga0315279, IMG submission 203694) | Sediment microbial communities from Yellowstone Lake, YNP, Wyoming, USA - YL17G06_20 | ecosystem: Environmental > Aquatic > Freshwater > Lake > Sediment | place: USA: Wyoming | collected...
TTTTCAATTCCGCGTTTTGCTCTTCCAACTGCTTTATATATGCGTCTTTGTCCATATAATCGTTATCGGACAAAGACAAAAGTTTACTAAAGTGTACTTCAATTACTCGAAAATGGGTGAACGCTTAAGAGATTTTATGTTAGATGACACCGAGCGTTTTTTCTCTAAAGAGGGTGAAGCGGGCGTTCTCGGTAGTATGATTATTGCGCCGGAGATTATACCGCAGGTGCTTGAGGTTTTGCCTGATGAGACTGCTTTTTATTTACCCGAACACCAAAAGGTTTTTCTGGCGGTCGTAGAGCTTTACAAGCAAGGAAATCCTATTGACGGGCTTACGGTAAGGACGGCTCTTAAAGAGAAAAACCAGTTGGACGAAATCGGCGGAGTAGAGTATCTGTCAAAAATTCTTGATAGCGTTCCGTCCGCAGCAAACGCCTTTTATTATGCTAAAATCGTCCGTGATAAGAGAGCCGAGCGGGACGTTTGCGCTGCAGCAGAGAAAATAACCGATGTTACAAAAGACACGGGAACGGTTGCCGATAAGATAAATTCTATTCTCAAAATCTCTCAATCGCTTGAGCGAATAAAAACCGATTCGGACGCACCCGATACAAAGATAGACGTCTCTCGAATTAGACCTCTTACAGGGAGCGAGCTTGTCCAGACATTAGGTTTAACTATCAAGCACGATGAAGAAAATAAGCTGATAGGTTTTCTCTGTCTGCTTTCCGCTTTCACGAGCAATTCGCAGTTTAACATTTCTTTTAACGCTCCAAGCAGCACAGGCAAATCGTATATACCATTGGAGATTGCGGGACTGTTTCCGAAAAAAGACGTTATCTCTATCGGTTACTGTTCGCCCACAGCTTTTTTTCACGATGTTGGTCAACTGGACGCAAATACAAAAACTTACATAGCGGACTTGTCCCGCAAGATTTTGATTTTTCTTGACCAGCCGCACACGCTTTTGTTGCAGCACTTGCGGCCTATGCTTTCGCACGACAAAAAGGAGATTTCGCTAAAGATTACCGACAAGACGCAGAAGTTCGGACTAAAGACAAAAAACATCTTGCTCAAAGGATTCCCTTCGGTAATTTTCTGCACGGCAGGTTTGAGATGCGATGAGCAGGAATCGACTCGATTTTTACTATTGAGTCCAGAAACGAATCAGGAGAAAATCAGAGCAGCCGTATATGAAAAACTAAAACGTGAAACTGACCCTGACGGTTATCGTCAATGGCTCGAAGGGAATCCGCAGCGTCAGGAGCTAAAGCAGCGAATTATAGCTATCAAGCGTGAGAACATCGAGGAAATCCTGATAGGGACGCCCGAAAAGGTAAAAGAGAGATTTTTGCAGGACAACCGGGTATTGAAGCCGAGGCATAGCAGGGACATAGGCCGGTTAATTTCGCTGATTAAGTGCTTTGCCTTGCTTAACTGCTGGTTCAGAGAGCGTCAGGGCGCAAACATAATAACCCGCGATGACGATATAGAGCAGGGCTTTGCCCTCTGGGACTCCATAGCAGAAAGTCAGGAGATTGGTCTGCCGCCGTATCTTTACCAGCTTTATCAGGAGATTATCTTGTCTGCGTTCAACGAAAAGAACGCCGGACGCAATTTAGACATCGAGAGCGAAACAGGCAAATTGGGTTTAAGCAGACAGGAGATAATGCAAAAGCACCGAGACGTATATGGCAGGCACTTGTCCGATGAGCAGTTAAGGCGGGAGATTTTGCCTATGCTGGTCTCTGCCGGTCTTGTCATTCAGGATTCAGACCCGCTCGATAAAAGGAGAATTTTGACTTACCCCACCACTCAACCCCCTATATCTTTGAGCCAGACAATTGATTTGGACGCTGAAAATGAGGGTGTCGAAGAAAAACAATAGGGGGAAGCACGGTGGGGTAAAAGTAGCTGTGAAGCTCATAAACCAACGAAAAAATTTTTTAGAAAATAGCAACTTAACACTTGACAAGCATATAATTTGTGATACAATTCAAAGTATGAAGGATATAGAGAAACAACTGAAACAGGCGATTGAAAAATCGAAAATGAGTCGATACAAAATAGCAAAAGTGTCAGGGCTAACCGAATCACAGTTGAGCTATTTTGTAAATGGCCACAGGACGCTTACACTGCCAGCAGCAGCAAAGCTGGCAAAGGCGCTGGGTTTGGAATTGAGACCCATAGACAAAAAGGAAAGGTGATTTATGGCAAGCGTATTCAAACGAAAATACACTAAAGTCGTTGACGGCAAGAGGGTAAAAAAGCAATCGCAGAAATACTACACCCGATTGACCGATGCCGATGGTATAAAGCGGACTATACCGCTATACACCGACAAAACCGCAAGTATGCACAAGGCGTTACAGCTTAAAAGAGAATTTGAGCAAGCCGAAGAGGGCATTATTGACCGCTACAAAGAGCACCGCAATAGGCCACTGATGCAACACCTTGAGGATTTTCACCAGTCGTTATTAGCAAAAGGTTGCACGGCCAAACACGCTGACCAGGTAACATCAAGAGCAAAGCGAATAGTTGAGGGCTGCCAGTTTAGGACGTGGACAGATATATCAGCAAGTAAGGCGCAAGGATACCTTGCTGACCTGCGAAACAGACCGGATGGCATATCTGCTCAAACATTCAATTTCTACCTGAAGGATATAAAGCAATTTTGTCGCTGGATGGTGCAAGATAGACGTGCCAGCGAATCACCACTACAACACCTGAGCGGTTTGAACGTGCGGACTGATAGACGACACGACCGGCGTGCGCTTGAGCCAGACGATATAAGGCGTCTATTAGAAGCTACGCAAGCCGCTGGGCTGCGATTCGGGATGGATGGGTATCAAAGAGCTTTGCTCTACCGTTTAGCAATAGAAACGGGATTACGGCGGTCGGAGCTAAAAAGTCTAAAAGTCAGTTCTTTTGATTTTGAAAACTGCACCGTAACTGTCGAAGCTGGCTACGCAAAAAACAGAAAGCAAAGCACACTACCTTTGCGAAAAGAGACCGCTGCTATTTTTGCAAGCTATCTGGCAGGCAAGTTGCCGACTGTCCAGGTTTTCAATATCCCTGATAAGACCGCAAAGATGTTCAGAGCCGACCTTGCAGAGGCGGGAATCCCTTACGTAGATGAGGTCGGACGATACGCAGACTTTCACAGCTTACGACACAGCTTCGGGACGTTACTGGCTGCTTCGGGGATACACCCAAAGACCGCACAAAGTCTTATGAGGCACAGCGACATAAATCTTACGATGTCTCGATACACACATATTTTCGCAGGGCAGGAATCAGAGGCAGTTGCCAGGTTGCCGGATTTATCCTTACGCAGCAGTCAACAACAAGCCGCAACCGGCACAGATAATATATCGGTCGATGCAGCCGAAAATGGCTCAAAAAAGTTGACACCAAAATTGACACCTACGGCTTACCCTGTATGTAACCAATTGGCAGCCGATGTCAACTCACCTGGTATCAGACCGCAAAGACCAGATAATCACAAGCCCTTGCAAGGTGAAACATTATGCACGGAAAGTAAAGAATTGTCACCCTCTGTCATCGACAAAAACAAAACGCGCCTGGCAGGACTCGGACCTGCAACCTCCGGTTCCGTAGACCGATGCTCTATCCAATTGAGCTACAGGCGCATCATTCATAGTAACTCCTACTATTATATAGATTGCATAACAAACACACTTTGCATCGCTGCCGCCATTTGTAAATTATACCCGAGGACTCTAATCTTATCAAGAATAAAACCGCTTGCGATGCCATACCGGGTGCGATTCATCTTTGTAGGTAGATTATTTTCACACGATGTAGCACGGGCTTCCAGCCCGTGCAAACACGGCCAAGATGGCCGTGCTACTTTCTTTACCTATAAACGTGAAGCACACCCTGCCATACCTATGAAGAGCGAAAAGTCAAAAACAATTTTCCCAACCATCATTTCCTTGACGAAGGCGTGAGAGCATACATCAGGTTACCGCTGGAAAACCAGCCGGCCATCAAGGTATGTCTTGAGCACTTCGGTGTCCTTGATGGCATCCACAGGACAGGTAAGTATATCGGTGTCCACGACTATAAAATCAGCCAATTTACCTTTTTCGAGCGAGCCGATGTCTTTTTCCTGCAATAGAGCCACAGCACAATTAATCGTGTAGAAACGGATGGCTTGCTCACAAGTAAGGGACTCCTCAGGATGAAGCTCGCCATCATACCATTTTGCCCGGCGTGTGATGGCAGTCCACATACCCAAGAATGGATTATATGGATTTATCGAACGCAGGGAACCAATCTTTTGCATGTGGTCGGAACCGCCTGCGGCGATGCCGCCGGACTCAACGATGCTTTTTAATGGTTGAAAGTAGCGAAGCCGTTCATAGCCAAAGTGCTTGACGAGCGTTCTTGTATCCAGATAAAGCCAGGCCGGCTGGATTAGCGGTATTGCTCCCAGTCCGGCAACCTTTTCCACCGCTTCGGCGCTCATAAAGTTAGAATGAGTTATACAAGGCCTCATTTTTCGAATCGGTGTCGTCTTGTTTATTTCCTCATAGACTTCAAGCAAAGTATGAACAGCGCCGTCTCCCACCGTGTGAGCAGCGAACTGAAGTCCGCATTCAGTCGCCGTCCGAACCATCAGCAGCAGCCGCTCTTTGGGAATAAAAAGGACACCGCGATAGTTGGGGTCGTCTATCGCATAAATCTTGCTCACGCCCCACGGTTCTCGCATATACGCACTACCGGTCAACATTCCGCCATCGAGAAATACCTTGACGCCGATGATACGGAGCATAGGACCACCTTGTCTGAGTGGGTTTTGTGCAACCTTGCGAATGCGTTTTTCTACCTCTTCAATGGAACCGATTGTATCGATGTGCTGCTGAGCCGATATGCGAATAGTTAAATCGTTACTTTTAAGCATCTTCTCATAGAGTCTGAGATTGGATTCCGTTGATGAGCCGTCGCAGATACCCGTAATGCCGGCAGAGTTGTAGTCTTTGAACAGTTTGACTAATTGTTGATAACTGTCCTGCCCGGTTGGTTCCTTGCCCGAAGCCTGACTCTTTATATAACGGTTGCAGCCGCGAAGAATACCTGTAGGTTCGCCGGTTTTCGGGTCTTTTTCAATATAGCCCGGGCCTCCATCAGTTACCCGGAAGTTTCTGTCAATATTGCTAAGTTTCAACGCCAGACTATTGAGCGAGGCATCGGGTCCGGTGCGAAAAACAGCAGGATTCTTCGGAGCAACACTATCGAGCTCTTCTTTGGTGGGATAACGCTGCTCGCGAAGCCGCGTAATGAAAACCTGTTCGACAATAATCCACTGTCCATCTTCGAGTATCCCGGCACGCATCTTAATATAGTCCAGAACATCGCCAATTGAATCCATTTGTGGAATTGGATGGTCAAACTCCGTCATACATGCTTCGCAGGGATGGACGTGAGTGTCGATTAGCCCCGGCAGCACCATTTTACCACCGACATCCAGCATTTCGGTGCGGCTGGACTTCAACCGCAGGATGTCCTCGTTACTGCCGACGCCTACAATCTTATTGCCTTTGATGGCCATCGCCTGGCGAATGGAAAAATCTGAATCCACGGTAACAATTTTGCCATTATACACAATCAAATCCGCTTCTGACGCAGGAAGCGGACTCGCCAGACCAAACACTAACACCAACACTGTTATCTGGACTCTCAAAAGAGCCGGAGCAGCTTTCTTCATCTTTCAACTCCATATCAGGATAGCATTAACTCCGTTAGAAAGCCCCGTCCCGTCGGGGTCAACTTTCTAACGGAGTTTATTCTGCCAAAAATTGTGGATAAAAAAGAGCTACTATCGTGCGTAAGCTCCTGATGATACACAATTTGACACCGCGCCCGGCAGGAATCGAACCTGCAACCTTCGGATTCGAAGTCCGGCGTCCAAATTTCGCAAACCATTAACAATCAAGCACTTACGGAAAATGGCAAAACCGACTTGGCGTGTTTCTTGGCGCTTTTGAAGGCAAAAGACCCTGACTTGGCGCAACTTGTTGAGGCCTGGCCGAACCTGACAAAAAGAGTCAAGGCGGAGTTGGTGAGAATAGCAAAAAGCAAAGACAGCAGAATTGAATATGCGCTGGCTAAGGAATTTGAAAAAAGGCACACGGGGAAGGGGGCATAAATAATCTGTGGTCTTATGCTATTTTAGCCGGGGCCGCCCACAACGCATTCGGACAGCAACCCCGTTCAAACAAAATTCAGTGAAGCTATGAAAATGGAAAAACTTATAGATACAAGCGGTCTTTCGCCGGAAACGGCGGGCTGGGTGCGAAGCGTTTTGCGGACTTGGGTTTTAGAACCTCACCATATTAAACTTCTATTGCTGGCGGCTGCACACTGGGACAGGGTTCAAAATGCTCGGCGCGTGATTTTGCGGGACGGGGCAGTTTTTTTAGACCGCTTCGGGCAGCCGAAGGCACGGCCTGAAATTGCGATAGAGCGGGATTCGAGTGTCGTATTTTCTCGACTTTTGAGGGAGCTTGCCTTGGATGTTGAATTGCCGGAATCGCCTCGACCGGCAGGATTTATTGGCAAGGGTAAGAAGTGATTTTAGGAGATAATTTATGCCCAGAAAACGTAGAAAAAGTCGGCAAAGGTTAGGCTACCATTCCGGCCACGTTTTTCAGCTAATGACCGGCTTCGATTTTTTCGGTGATGGATTTCGTAATGATGTTAAGGCGATGAAAGCCGCTTGGCCAGTCTTGAGAGCCGAGGTTATGAAATTATGGAAGTCCAGGGGACGTCCAGGACAGCCCTGGGGATGCAGGTTTGATAAAAAAGTAAGTGCATAAAACAGATAAACTTTTAAGGAGTAACAATTATGGCAAAAGAAAAACAAATACCATCGGTGAACGATGACCAGCAGGTTAAGGCTGCGCAGAAAGTTTTGGCAGAAATTCAGGCGAAATTCGAGCGGGCGGCAAATTATCCCGCGTTGGATGACACCATTGAACGAGCAAGGTCGATTTTGGACAATAAGCCGCACAAACCCAGGAGAGAAATTGATGAAATAAATGTTTTGCGGGCGGCTCTGAATCTGGCAACCAACCGGCTGCAAGCGGCACAACAAAAAGCAGCCGAGAGAATAATAGTCGAGATTAAGCCTTTGCATAATGAAGCGATTAAAAGGCTGCTGGACGCCGCGGAGAAGTTTTCGACTGAGCTTCTATCACAAGCCGAGTTTATAGAGAGCTGCTGGCACAGCGGGCTGTATGATTATTTGGATGCGCACTGGAGTTTGAAGTGGCGCATCGTATCAGAAGGAAAACCCGGCACCTGTAGTCGGTTGGATTTGCTTATTGAAAACTTGCGGGCTTCGCTCGATTAGGGTATAATTTAGCAAGGAAAAATAACCGAATTTGTGATATTTTTGGAGATAGATAATATGTTTGAACGATTAGAATGTGCAAAAGCGATGCTCGAAGACCTTAAAGGCGACCCAGCGCCGAAACTGGAACGGTCGTTCGTCAGGCTCAATAGAATAAAAAATTCGGAGCGATTCAAGCGGTTAATTGAGCTTCGGGACGCGGGAGAGGACAAGGAAACAGTGAGACACCTTAACCTTTTTAACGGCCATCTGATTGCCGCTGAAAACACTTGTCCTGAAGCAAGGCAGCTAATTCGGCGGCTTTACGGGCAAGTGAGCGGCCTAATGGAAATGCGCAGGCGAATCGAACATTCTGTCGCGATTGGCGGATAATGTTATAAATTTGGTTGTCGGGACGACCGGTAGCTCCGGTCAAGCGGCTCAGGGGCGGTAGTATTTGTGGCTCACCTGCCTTTTTACTGCTGCGCCTGAGCTGACCCGATAAAAGGTAGGTGAAAAATGGCAAAATCAAAAAAACAGAAGCGGGGGACAGAACTCTCACCGGACGTCAAAAGGATTATTACAAAAACGTGGCCGCTCGGCCAGGACGTAAGAGAATATCCGTTCAAAAATGAAGGGGCTTTGATACGGCTGTCATTTGAACAGCAGGACCTTTTTAGACGAACCCCGACTGTCGGCTTTCCGTTTTCTCTCTCATCATTGAAAGTTTATCTGGCCCAAAAACTCAACATACAAAGTCCACTCAATTATAGTATTTTTGATATTATCGCAGCCTTGACCTTGACCGAATCAATTGAGCAGAAACAGGGGGACACCGGCGGCGGCAAGGCGGACATTAAACCAAAGCGCAAACGGAAAACCCCGCCACTACCAGAGAAGGATATTACGGTGTTAGAGCTGTTAGAAAACCTGCCCGAACGCAAAGGGCTTACTGGCAAACAAATCTTGCAGATGTTAGACGAGAAAAAAATCTACATCGACCAAAGCACACTAACAAAGGGCATAATACCCCGACTACGGCGCAATGGTTATAGGATAAAAAACAAACGGAACGGAGCGGGATACTATATCGAAAAGTAACTCCGCAAACTTTCCCTAAACTTTCCCTAACGGCGCTGCATACACGATAACCATAACCGGTTTTAATGGCCGGTGTGGATAACAATGTAAAACTTTTGCCGCTTTTCGCTATGGCACGGCGCCTGCACGTCTCGAATAAATGGCTACGAGCCGAAGCCGAAGCCGGTCGTATCCCACACCTGAAAGCCGACAATCAAATTCTTTTTAATCCTGATGTAGTAGAGCAACTGCTCATAAAACGCGCAAGTGAGGGGGGAACTAATGGCCGTTGAGACCACCGAAAAACTTTTACTGTCTGCTATCGAGATTGCCTCTGCTCTGGGCATAAGCAGGTCAAAAGTATTCGCAATGCTATCTGCCGGTCAGTTGCCGCCGAGCATTAAACTTGGCAATTCGCGGCGCTGGAGTCGGAAAGTAATTGAGAGATGGGTCGAGCTTGGTTGTCCGTCTCTGGAGCGGTTTTTGGTTTTGACAGGGGACGGACGATGAACCAGCAATATGTAAATACACCAATCGAATTACTACTCAATACTGGCTTAACACCGACCGACCGGCTTGTGCTTATTTACCTTTTCTGGCGACAGGGCGAGAATCAAAATTGCTGGCCTGCTATCCGAACCATCGCCCGTGAATTGGGAATTGCCGTCAATACAGTCAAAAGCAGCATAACCCGACTTACGAAGTCCCCATATTTAATTTGTCATAAACCCGACAAGTCCGGCAGAGGCCACAAAAACCATTATCAGGTAAAGGTATCAGAAATTGACACATTTACAGGAGAAAACGTATCAAAAATTGATACTTTTACAAGTAAGAAAGGGGTCAAATTTCGACACAGAAAGGGGTCAAAAACTGACACTGAATATACACCATTAACTAACACCAGCAGTAATGGTTCTGATTTTGTCTCTCTTTGGAACTCAAAAGACCGACTGCCGAAGATTAAAACCCTGACGGATAAACGGCGTTCGGCGCTCAAAGTCCGAATGTCGGAAAAACAGTTTGCGGAAAACTTGCCGCTGCTCATCGAGAAGGTTGCCTGCTCTGACTTTTTGTGCGGACAGGGTGAGCGGGGCTGGCGGGCAGACTGCGACTGGTTGCTGCAAAACGATACAAACTACGTCAAGATTCTGGAGGGTAAATACGACAATCAAACTCCGGCTGCGACCGCTACCGCTCCGCCGGTGCGCGATAAGGACGGAAAAACGGAACGTGAGAAAATGATAGAGCGGACAAAGGCGATTATATGAACGAAAAGGTTTTAGACAAACTCTGGTCTCTGTCCGGCGAAGCGGGCGTTCTCGGCTCGATGATTCTCGACAAAGACGTTGTGCCGAAGGTTCTGGCAATAATCGAAAGCTCCGACTACTTTTACAAGCCGGAGCATAGAATCCTGTTTGAATCGCTTGTAACGCTCTACACAGCCGGAAGGCCGACTGACCCTGTTATGCTGCGGGACGAGCTTACGCAACGTGGCAAACTGGACGAGGTTGGCGGTGTCGATTACATAGCTCGTATTCTGGACTCTGTGCCGTCCGCTGCAAGCGCGGAGTATTACAGCCGGATTGTAAGGGAACGCTGGCAATACAGGCAGCTTGTCGGTGCGGTCGAGAATATGCAGAAGGTTCTCGATGAGCCGTTAAACGCAGACGAACAGGCGGAGCGAATCCGGCAGCTTGCAGCAAACTTGCCGACAAACGGTGAGCCGAAGGGCTGTTTTACGCTCAAGGAAAATGCCGAAAAAGTGGCTGTTGAAATAGCCAAAACCGACAGCAGCATACCTACCAGCTATCGGGACATCGACCGAATCATAGATGGAGTCCGGCCAGGTGAGCTTGTAATCATAGCAGGCAGACCGAGTATGGGTAAGTCGGCTCTGGCTCTGGGTATGGCTTTGAAAGCTGCGAAGGATGGCAGAGACGTTTTGTATATTTCGCTTGAGATGGGACATCGTTCTTTGATAGAGAGGGCGATTGGAATGGCAGGGGACATAAATATATCGTTGCTAAAGAGATTTCCGCAGACCGACAAGATATACGAGCGGGCAAACGAGGCGGCGCACGGTTTGAGCAAATACAATCTGACGATTCACGAGGGCTTGAGCAGGCCGGAGAAATTAGTTAGTTTCGTAGTCGAGCGGAGAAAAGCCGGTAAGTGTGACCTTGTGTTTGTCGATTACTTGCAGCTTATGTCCGCAAAGGGCAAGGTCGAGAATCGGGTTGCCGAAATATCGGCCATAAGCAGGCAGTTGAAAGCACTTACTATGGACGAGGCAATACCTGTCGTTGCGCTGTCCCAATTAAACCGTGAGTGTGAGTCCCGTGCAGGACACAGGCCGAGATTGTCTGATTTGCGGGACAGCGGCAGTATAGAGCAGGACGCAGACATCGTTCTGCTTTTGCACAGAGAGGACTACTATCGACAAATTGAAAATCCGTCTGAAAGTATTGACGGCCTGGCAGAGGTTATTGTTGCCAAAAACCGCTGTGGTGCGACCGGCACGGCAAAGTTGGTATTTCTGCCGGAGACAGTCAAATTCGGAGATTTATCCGAGGGACGAGACGATGAGTGAGCCGGTGCATATAAAAGAAATTCTGCCGGACGTTATGCAGGATATTCGTAGGCGTATGGAGCTAAACCGGCAAAATCCCGTAAGGGATGGCCAATGCCAGAGGGTTTTGTTTGCTGTGTCAGGACTGCTACCAGAATTGTCGGCAAGGCCGTCCACGCAGCCACAGGCGGGCAAACGATGGTCAAAAAGACTTACGGCAGCCGCGTATCGAGATACTTTGAAAAAAATTGTGCATTTTGAGATTTTTGCTATTGACAAAATATCAACAGGTGTTATAATTTAGAGTATGATTTTAGAAAACATAGCAAAAGCAATCAGAAAATCCGGCAAAAGCTACGGCCAAATAAGTGAAGACACTGGTATCGACAGGGCTGTGCTTTGCAGGATTGTCGCCGGTAGCGGGACTGGCAGTTGCAGCACCAAAACCGCTGACAAACTTTGTAAGTATCTGGGGCTTGAGCTTACGCCGAAAAGTAAAAAGAGAAAAGGTAGGTGAGGTATGAGGGTTTTCAGAACATCTTACAGGGACAGAGACGGGCAAAAGGTGCAGGCCAAAAAGTGGTATATCGAACTGCGCGACCACCTGCAGACGGTGAGACGTTTTCCGGCCTTCACAGACAAAACACAGTCAGAGGCGCTTGGCCGACAAATTGAGCGGCTTGTGCGGTTCAGGGTGTCCGGTGAGCCGTTGGACACAACGCTATCCCGCTGGTTGGAGAACATACCGGCCAGGATGCGCGACCGGCTTGCGAAAATCGGCCTTCTGGACTTGAGCAGAGCGGCGGCTGCTAAACCTCTGGCCGACCACCTTGCGGACTTTCGGCAGGCGCTTACTGACAAGGGTAACACACCTGCTCAAATTGACCTGACTATTGCCAGGGTGAAACGCATAATCGAGGGCTGTAAATTCCACGCGTGGTCGGATATATCAGCAAACGCGGTGAGCCGATACCTAAACGACCTGGAGAGTATAGAGGGAATCAGCAAACGCACGCGAAACTACTATTTGAAAGCGATAAAACACTTTTGCCGCTGGATGGTCAAGCAACGCAGAGCAAGCGAATCCCCACTTGAACACCTTGACTGTGTGTCTGTTAAGACCGACGACACACGGCACAACAGACGTGCGCTTTCGCTGGACGAAATACGGTCGCTGCTTGAGACGACAAAGGCACAGCCGACACGCTTCGGAATGACCGGATATGAGCGGGCTTTGCTGTATAGGTTGGCAACCGAAAGCGGCTTGAGGGCAAACGAGCTGCGCAGCTTGACGACAGTTTCGTTTGACTTTGAGCGGCGCACCGTAACGGTCGAATCACAGCACACCAAAAACCACAAAGAAGCCGTCCTGTCGTTGAGGGCAGACACGGCAGCGGAGCTAAAACAATTCCTTGCCGGCAAGCTGCCGAATGTCAAGGCGTTCGGGGGAACATACAAGCAACTGGCCGATAAGACACACCTGCTGATTAAGGCCGACTTGCAGGCCGCTGGCATACCCTACGTTGACGAATCGGGGCGCTATGCAGACTTTCACTCACTCCGACACACCACAGGGACGCTATTGGCCGCTGCCGGTGTTCACCCAAAAGTGGCGCAGTCGATTATGAGACATAGTGACATAAACCTTACGATGTCCCGCTATACCCACACACTGATAGGGCAAGAGGCGCAGGCGGTTGCCGACTTGCCGGATTTGTCCTTACCGAGCAGACAATCACAGCGGGCAGTAGCTACCGGAACGGACGAAAAAAACTTGGCGTGTTACTTGGCGCTTCAGGACGGAAAACAACGGACTTCGGTGGACAACGGTGGACTGACAATCCCGCTTGGCGTAATAAAAAACCGCGCCCGGCAGGAATCGAACCTGCAACCTTCGGATTCGAAGTCCGGCACTCTATCCAATTGAGCTACGGGCGCAATCCCACCTTGCACGCTGCTTTGCCAGAGCATGGCGGATAACCCCTTGAAATATAACAGCTTCCCATACACTCTGTCAATCCTCCAAAAAACAAAAAGGACACACGGAACAGCGCCATTCTTGTTTTTCCTCAGTTTGCTTCGGTTGGAAGAAGAGAGAAAAAGAATCGCTATTCGATGTGGACGGACAGAACCGCTTGTGATAATATACACTCAACATAAAGAACAAACAGACAATCTATAAAGTCTTTACACCTAACAAAGGCCGATAGAAGGTTCAAAAAAAGAAAGTCGCAGGCAGTGTATGAAAGCCAAAATTAGTCGAAGAGAGTTTCTGGAGCTGGCGGCAGCAGGAAGCGCTGTGTCTCTGAGCGGTCCTCGCATCTTAGCATTAGGTGCGAATCCAGAAAAAAAGCAGCTTATAAGCCCGGGCTGCAGGAGGTCAAAGGTCAAAGTGGCCAGGATTTATATGGGAATTCCGCAGAGCCTTTATCCCAATCCGGATTTGGATTTGAACAAAGAGGTAAGATTTTACGAATCCGAGTTTGCAAAACTGAAAGATGAATTAGCCGATGTAGAGTTTGTTGTGGATGAATTGGTCAGCTCTGTGGAACAGGTCGGCCCACTCAAAGACAGATTGAAAGAGGCTGACGGCATCCTTGCAATCCATCTGACGCTCTGGATAATGCCGATTCTAAATGAAATCCTCAGCGCCGGTCGTCCTACGATGGTTTTTTCGGCTCCCTATTCGGGGCATGAATGGCATACACTTACTGCTATTCGCAAGCAAAAACTGGGGGAGAATATGGAGTGCCTGCTGACAAGTGACTACGGACAATTGGCGGCTGCTGTCAGGCCTTTCCGCGCGATTCATCATTTACGAGAAGCCAAAATTCTAAACCTAACCACAGAACAATTTACCGACTATGCCGACCAAATAAAGAAGAAATTCGGGACACAGATAAAGCGAATTGAGCTTCAACGAATGCTTGATGTTTACAATACAATTAGCGATAGCGCAGCAAAAGCAGAAGCCAACTGGTGGGTCAAAGGGGCTGTTAGAGTTGTAGAACCATCAAATGAAGAAATACTTAAGTCGTGCAAACTGGCGCTTGCCTTTGAGAGGCTGATGGATGAGGAAGATACAACCGTAATGACCGTTGATTGTTACGGCAGTATGTACGAACCACTCTGTCAGTCGTATGCCTACCCCTGTATAGGGTTTAGCAGATTGAACAATATGGGCTTAGGCGGAATTTGTCAATCGGATTTGCCTTGTGCTATGACACACATACTATTCCAGGGGTTGTCTGGAAGGCCCGGTTTTGTCAGCAATCCCGGATTCGATTTCTCCACCAATAACGCCGTTCTGATTCACTGTTTGGGCACGACAAAAATGGATGGGCCGGATGGCCCGACTGCTCCGTATGAGCTGCGAAGCGTTATGGAACGCCGTGCGGGAGCTGTCCCACAAGTGAAGATGCGCATTGGCCAAAAAGTTACCCAGGCCGTGTTGGTCGGAACATCCACTCTGGCCTACTTTACAGGCCAAATTGTTGACACTCCTCAGATAGACAGGGGTTGTCGGACCAAAATTTTGGTCAAGGTAGATGGTGACGCAGAAAAATTGTGGAGAAACTGGTCAGATGGAATACACCGCGTGACATGCTATGGCGATATCACGAAGGAGCTTGAACGTTTCTGCAGATTTGAGGGGATTAACTTAGTCAATGAGGCAGTGTGATTAGCACTACAGCGTAAGCAAACCCCGTTAGAAAGCCTGGGGGGATAAAAGTCGAGGGCAAGGAGCGCCGAACGTTTGGCGGGCAAGCCCCTCTTGGGGAAGTAGGAAGCGGGAGCATTATTTCATTTCCCCGTTTTCACGGGGACAAGGTTATGACAGCGATTTCATAGACACTGACCTGAGGGACAATAAATTTGACACGGTCTTGGTGGGTTTCAAAACGTAGCTGGATATCGTTTTGGCGCTCTGGACTTGTGAGCATCACTGTCTCGGCTTGACGTCCGGCAGGCAAACGCAGAGTAATCACGATGTTTTTTATGGAATCATCTTTTCGATAATTGACAAGATGTACCAAACGCTTATCGGCCTGTTCTGTCAGCTCCGAAGACAGCCAGGAATCTGACTGGATAGACAGAGTTAGCTCGTTATCGCAGGCTTGACGGACCGCGCCCAGGATATCACCGTTCTGGGCAATGTGGACTACCCCCGCAGCTTTCCCCTCTTGGGGAAGCGGGGGCAAGTTGTCGAATGCAGGTTTCACACGGACATGCATCCATTCATCATAAGTAGCGACCGGCCCGATGATACAGATGCGGCCGCCGGACCTGACGTATTGTTCAATCTGTTTGATATGCTGGTCGGAAAGGGCAACACAGCCGGCAAGAACAAGCACACGGTAGCGTTTCAGGTCATCGAGGTGCTGATTATAGATTATTTGGAAACAGACGTGGTTATCGATAAGAGCCTGTTCGACATCATAAGTGAGCTTGGCGTGCTTTAACTCAGCAAAAACCTGCGACGGGAAACTGCGGAGAACAGCTACATCAGCGACGACATTGGCCTGGCGAAATAGGTCTCGGCGAATATGAAAGAACCGAATAAACGAAGCAAGCGCATCAGAAACGGGGTCTTCCGAGCCGGGTTTGTCTACAATTTTGGCATATTCAAACCAACAGATGCATCCGAGGCAGTCGCGATTAAAGGCCATCGATTCAGCCATCTCAAGCGGGGTAGTGGTGTAAGCAAATGCCATATTGTCCATACGTCTTGCAACCTTGTATGTGCGGATGCGGGTGTAGAGCTGTCCGTTATAGTAGCCAGGCTGCCTGCCCTCGTCCCAGAACGCCTCGCCGCCCTGGAGCAGCCGACCATGGTCCACAGGCGGTCTAATACAGCTCTCTGGACCACCGGGGTTGCACTCAACAAGAATGTCATTATGAAGCGTCCGGGCATAGCGGCTCATTTCGTAATAAGAGTCTGCAAGTGACTGGCAGGAAAAATCAAGCCATAAGCGTCGCAACAGATTATCCGGTGGTCCAGTCATTGGCGGCTCCACCTTATTCACATCATCGATGCCTATTTCTTTGAGCTGCTCAGGCGTGAATGTATCAAGCAGGTATTGACGGAATCTCCGGACAGAGTTGACGTCGCGACCAGGGCCAAAGACGTAGTTATCGAAGTGAAGAAGGTCCGCGCCAATCTCATTGATGGCGAAAGAAACGAGTTTTCTGTAAAAAGCTTGAGCATCAGGGTGATTACGGTTCCAGTAGTAACGGTATGTTGCGCTGCCATACGTTCGTGGCTTGCCAATCTCATCGAGCAGCACCCAATCGCTGGCCTGGGGAACTTCTTTGAATAGTGGCTCCCAAAGAAAGGCGCCGCTGTAGTTGTAAACGCCCACGCGAAGACCAGCGTCGTGGCAGAGTCTGGCGAACTTGACTGCATCATCCATACTTTCTCGCTCTGCTGTCAAGCCCGCTCCCTTATAGCAGTGCATCATCACAAAATTAACACCCAAGTCCTTCAATTTGGCAATCATCTCCGAGGTATGCTCCTGCACATAAGCATCCTGCTGTTGGGATGTGGGCGTGTAGCCATTGGAACCGTCACGGCGGACTCGAAAGAGCAGCGGTTCCCAACTTCCAGCCATTACAATTCCATCATTCCGCAGCCAACCTGGGCGTTGATTTGCTGGAAGGGTCAGCGGCTCAGCTTGTGCGATACCGCTCGTCAGGGCGGAGCAAAGGCACAGGAGCACAAGAAAGGCGACTTGTTTAGTAAACCAGGCGGAATTGCCCGCCGCTTGCCCGCCATCTGTGTGGCGGGTATGTCTGGCAGGCTTGTTTTGGACGAGTTTTACACTGAGTTGTTTCTGTGAACTTTTCATAACTACTTCTTCATAGAGAATATAACCCTTTTCTTGGTCTGTATCTTACCAAAAAGTGCTGAATGCAAAAGTGATTTATGCCGGCTCGTCAGGGCGGAGCCTGCACCTGTGGCACGGGCTTCCAGGACATTCGGCTGAGCTCAGTCGAAGCCCCCGTGAAGACACGGCCAACGGTTCGACAGGCTCACCGTCCCGAGCAAAGTCGAGGGAGATGGCCGTGCCACCGAATTATGAGTAATGAACGACAAAAAGTCGGTAGATTTAACTTCAGGATTCGACATTCATTATTGGATATTCATAATCCAGGCAGACTCTTCCTTGATTCATAGTTTGAAAAACCGTATGATTATTTTGTGACTGGCCTCGCACCAACTGACTGGTTGTGATGGTCTTTGCCAAAATTCTGTCTATAAACTAAATCATGTGCACAATTGGTGCGAGGTTTGTAAACCACGTCTCGGCGAAGCGAGCCGTAGCCGGAAGTTGTGGTATTGTTATGCACAAAACAAGAGCATTTACACTAATAGAGCTTCTGGTTGTAATAGGCATCATTGCCGTATTGATGGGGATATTGATGCCGGCAATGGCACGGGTGAAGAAACAGGCAAAAATGGCTGCCTGTCAGATGAACCTGAAACAATGGGGTCTTATCTGGCCGATGTACTGCGAAGATAACAACGGCAATTTCAGTGCAGGTGTCGGCGTTGGATGGGCTCGTGGGGAGTGGGTAATTTGCTTGCGAGACCGGTACCAGACAAGGTCAAATATACTCCGTTGCCCTATGGCTACAAAACGGCTGCCCTCCGGCCAGGAACATGGCGGTCCCTTTAACACCTACATTATGGGAGAAGGTGGAGCAGGCGACCGCCGCGAAGAGGGCAGCTATGGTGCAAACGACTGGCTTTATTGTCCTCCGTCAAACGTTACCGCGATTCAGGGACGCCCGACCGAATGGAACTGGAGGAGCATTTATGTTAGTGGTGGAAACAATATACCGGTCTTTGCGGACACTATGTGGAGGGGAGGGGGACCATACGAAAAGGGCCCATGTGGGGACCCGCCTGATTTCAACGGTCAGTGGGATGGTGCTGATAAGGAAATGAAGCACTTCTGCATCGACCGGCACAATGGGTATGTAAATCATCTCTTTCTGGACTGGTCTGTCAGGAAGATAGGACTTAAACAGTTATGGAAGTTAAAGTGGCACCAACAGTTTGATGTGAACGGTTCCTGGACGAAAGCAGGTGGCTGCAGGCCAAGTGACTGGCCGGAATGGATGAGAGGATTTAAAGACTACTGAAAAGGAAAAAAAAGGGTTGGCCACGAAGACACAAAGTCACAAAAGAATTTATAAATTAAAAAGATTTGGTGTCTTGGTGCCTTTTGGTTCGACGTTGCTCACCATCCTGAGCGAAGTCGAAGGAGTGGCAAAAAATTAAGGGAAAATGGTATGAAAAACGGCATAAAAATCTGGGCTTGGCCATGCCTTACGGCAAAAGTCCTGTTCGGACTTACTTTGTTTTTCACTATAGGCAGATTGGCTGTTTTGCCGGTGTCGGCTGAGGTGTGCAATATCAAGGTTGTTAGCGATGCCTCGCCTGATTACTACGACATCGACAGTATGGTCCGCAGCATAACCAGCAAGTGGCAGAGTCCGGCAGAAAATGGTTCGACAGGCTCACCATCCCGAGCGGAGTCGAGGGAGTGCTGGGCCGTGTTTTATTGGAATCATATTGCCCGGCGGCAAACCAGCCCGATGGTTGTGCATGGTGTTGAGTGCACGGACCCCATTCGGCAGTTCAACGATTATGGCTACACGATGTGCAGCACCATCGCAGGTGTCAACTGCTCTATCTGGAATGCGATGGGATATCGCGTGAAATTCTGGGATATTACGCTGCACACTGTGCCGGAGGTGGAATACGACGGTCGGTGGCACATGTATGATAACAGTATGTCGGCGATATATACCCTATGTGATGGTAAGACCATCGCCGGGGTCGAGGATATCAGCAGAGAGGGTGCTTGTGAGGCATCCGGTGGACGGAAAGAGGCAGGGCATATTGCGAGGTATCACTGTCTCAACGCCACCAGTAGCAACGGTTTTCTAACGGGGGCGGACTGCGCCCGTGACCTTGAGCAGGAATATCGCTGCTTTAATCCGAACGGTTTGAAGTATCGTTATTATTACTACAACTGGGACAGCGGCCATCGTTATATCCTTAATCTCAGAGAGAATGAGGCTTATACGCGTTACTATAAGAGTCTGGGGACGTCTGCCGAATACTACGTGCCCAACAACGGTGATGACCCGGAAAAGCCCAATACGCGGTATCGAATTCGCGGTAATGGTGTTCGCTCATTCCGGCCCAATCTAACGGAGGATTCTTTGCAGGAAGCTGCTTATACTATTTCAAATTGTAAGCCGGTCACACCGGCAGGCATTATGCCCCGCAAGGCCGATGAAATCGGTGAGATTATTTTCAAGGTGGAAGGCGCCAACGTTATTACCCATCTGATGATAAAAGCCACCGTGCAGCGCAAGACCAGCAGTGATGTAACCAGTATCTCCATCAGTACCACTAACGGTTTGACCTGGAATGAGATGTGGAAGAACGAAGGGGTTGGTGATACTGCTGTAAATCTGGCGTTAGGAAAGGAGGTTAACGGTGCTTATGAAGTGCTGGTAAAGGTGTCGCTGATGGGCAAAGACAATCCGTCTGATGCGTGCCTGAAGCACATAGAGTTTGAAACTATAACAATGCTCAACAGCAAGACACAGCCGAAACTATTGCTTGGGAGAAATACCATATATGTCGGGACAGGCGAGCAAACGGAGTCGATTGTCATCTGGCCTGACCTGCAGGGCGAGAGCTACAAGCCTTATATCGTGGACGAGAAAAACATAATCTCTGAGCCAAAGCACATCGGTTATCAGGGAGTTATGCATGCGGTTAAAGCCGGCGAAGATGCGTATGTGGTGTTTAAGGTCGATGCGGCGGAGGATATTACACAAATCAACTATGGCGGTCGGTTCTATAATCGGGCGCCAAAATCGCACATCGACTTACTGCATTCGTTCGACGATGGGAAAACGTGGGTAAAGAGTTATTCTCTTGATAAGATTGAGCCGCCCTGGGATGTCATTCATTATGAGAAGGTGAAGGATATTCCGGCAAAGACCCGGTCGGTATTGTTCAAGTACCTTCTCAATAGTTCGGCTGCGGGGACGGACGCGTGCAGTATCTACAGCGTTCGGATGGAAGTCAATTATAAGCCGAAGGTTGCAGAGTTTAGGCCGGTTGAGGTTACTTTCAACTGGAGCGAGGTTCAGAAGGATTATTCGCTCGTTGAGCGCAGCCATACAGAATTGGTTGAAAAAGCGCCTTACGAATACACGATAAATGTTGGCGGCGAAGACCATCCCGTGATGAATTGGCTGCGGGTCAATCTCAAGGGTGCTGTTGCCAGCATTAAGTATGGTTATTCGGATGAGAAAGATATCGGCGGCCAGAAATATGTCCCTCGCTGGGTGAGCTACGGGAATAATTTAGCGGAGGGGAAGAGCTATACGGTTTCTGTGCCCTCGAAAGAACATTGGGGCGCCGGCGACCCGAAGGGAACGAAACTTACCGACGGGGTTGTTGGACCGCATTATGCCGGAGGAATCAGTCCGACCTACGGGCTTTGCTGGGATAAAGGAGATGACCCGGTGATAACAGTCGAACTTGGCGGAGTCGAATCCTGCGGCGCTTTTCGTATTCACCTCAGTGCGGGCTGGCCCTGGTGGGATGCGATGAAAGGAGAAGTCAAGGACAAGATTGAGGTGCTTACTTCTTTGGACGCAAAAGAGTATATAAGCCAGGGTTTCTTTGAGCTGAACTTGCATTGGAAGGATATTCCTGTCAATCATATAATGCCTGATGATGAAACCGCTACCGGTTTTACATACGAGCTGATTCCGCGCTATCCGGTTAAAGCTCGTTATGTGCGATACAACATTATGCCTGAGCGCACGTTGACGGTAAGTGAGGTTCAGGCCTTTGATTTTATCGAATACAAACCCTTTGACCTGCGGATTGCACTGCCGGACTGAAACTCCGTAGCCGGTGCTAACCCATCTTCCGCAGTTTGACGGTTACAAATGGATAATAAGTGACTTAGAAGTTGTTCAGAAGTGGCCGTCACGTGATGACTGACCCACTTTGTGACCCACTTAGAAATCTTGATTGTCTCCACAATGTGGCACTCTCCGGAAAGCAAGACACTTTTTAAGTTTTTTTGTGGCTGTTCTGTGACAGGTCATGACAGAGAGGGTGAGATTCGATTTGCCCTATCTTTGCAAATTTCTTAATAGCCACAGTAAAGACCGTACAGTTTTAGCAGCAAAGGCCGGACTGACCTTGTTTTTGTAACATTGTTTCTGAAAGTTTACCCAGACAGAAGTTATGATGAAATCTCAAAGGTGCAATTCTCTGGCCAGGTAATTGCGAAGCGGACATTCACAAAACACTCCATATCCAAAAGGAAGGCCGAACCTGCAAAGTTGACCATCTTCTTCCAGACATTCTAAAAGCTCACCATTTACTATGACCCGCGCTTCACCGACCTTTATAAATTCAGACGTATAGCAAACAAAGTCTTTTGGACAGTCAATCTCATTGATAATTTGCTCTATTTCAGTTTTTTGCTGAGGTGTTATTTCCATATAAGGATTGTTCCCTACCTTGCTGATTACTACAGAAATTTAATTTACACGCGGCGGTTTGTTATTGTGGAAAATACGTAATTTTAAGGGGTAAGTCACATTTTGGGGGTTTTTCTGCGAATCAACCATTATTTATACCGAATAGTATATTTGTAATTGTTTCAGAAATTTAGGCCCGAAAAAATCGATGAATGTTGAGAATCAATCCAAGAACATTATTGTGGTTGACATGCCCCCGCATCCAGAAGCGGCTGTTGAACTTAAAAACTTTGTGGAAACCTTAAGAGGCAGAATTGATTGTGACGTTATCATTGATTTTTCTCATGTTGACATTCTGACTACAGCAGAGATTGCGGAATTGTTGATGCTGCGCAACTTGTTGAGCCAGGAGGGGCATCGTCTTATACTTTGCAGTATTTGTGCCGCAGTTAGAGGCATTTTTACTGTCACCGGCCTCGATAAAGTCTTTGAATTTGCGGATAGCAAGTCGGCTGCTTTAGCAAATGTTCAAGTTCTACAAAACGTGTATTGATTTGTGGCAAGACAGTTTTACGCGCAGTATTGCGGAGGGAGAGGAAAAAGTGAGTGAACCGTGAAGCTCTCCGACTTTTGGCCGGAGAACTTCGCTATCCATTACGAATTATTTCCTTGGGTCTGCCATGCTATATGAAAATTTATGATATTTCGGCCTGAATAAGTCTATGCAAAAAAAACCATTTTATGAAAAATATAAAGGTCAAGTATATCCATTATTGTCTGAGCCGAGGGATGAATTTTTGTTGATTTGTTCGGCTGAATTTGTTATTTTATAATTAATAAGGTCCGATACAGTATTTAGAGCGGTGCTTCGAGCTATAGTGCACCAGAAATAACACGCTGCGTTAATGGAGCACGATAAATTGAGACAGGGCGAGACAAAAACCACAGAGCAATTGCTAAAGGAGCTTGTTTCATTGCGCCGCCGTATTGCCAAAGTTGAGCAAACCCAAAGCGAACACAAAAAACCAGGTGATAAGGGTCGCAGCTCAGAGAAACAGCTAAAAGACATTCTCGATAATACGCCGGTCGGAGTTTATCGAACCACTCCTGATGGCCGCATACTTATGGCAAATCCAGCCCTCGTCCGAATGCTCGGATATTCGTCCTTTGAGGAACTTGCGCAGCGGAATCTGGAGAAAGATGGGTTTGAGCCGCAGTATGCGCGCTCAATGTTCAAAGAGCGCATCGAAAAGGATGGCCAGGTCATTGGTCTTGAATCTGCCTGGATAAGACGGGACGGCACCAGCGCATTTATTATTGAAACCGCATGGGCGGTTCGTGATAAGCGCGGAAGGATGCTATACTATGAAGGTATAGTGCAGGACATCACCGAGCGCAAGCAGATGGAGGATAAACTCAGACAATATCAAATTATAGTAGAGTCTGCACACAATCCCATCTTTTTGAAAGACCTCAATAGCCGATATATTATCGCTAATAAGAGCACTCTGGAGGCATTAGGATTATCCCGTGAGCAGGTTATTGGGAAAAATGACTGTGAAATAACGCCGGACAAAGAACGAGCCAGAAAGAATATTGAAGACGACAAATTTGTTTTGAAGACAGGAAAGCCAAAGGAAGTCACCAAGTGTATGAGGGGCGCAGATGGAAAGGAACGCTGGTTTCATCGCATAAAGATCCCCTACTTTGATAATAAAGGAAAAGTAATTGGGATCATCGGCATCGCCCGCGACATCACCAAGCACAAGCGAGTCGAAGATGCGCTGCGGGAGAGCGAGGAAAGGATACGAGCTATTCTGAATGCCACAACTGAATCGATATTGCTGGTCGATAACGAAGGAACTATCCTCGCTGTCAACAGTACAGCCGCCGGGAGACTTGGCAAAAACACCGAAGAGCTTATTGGGTTAAATGCCAGAGATGTCGGACCAGGTTTGGCGCCGCTGCCATTGGTCAAATCGAGACTCGAGCACGTCCGCAGCGTCATCCGCTCGGGCAAACCCGTTCTTTTTGAGGATGAACGCAAAGGCATAATCTTCGACACCTCCATCTATCCCGTATTCGACGCAGACGGAAAAATCTCACGTGTGGCAATCTTCGCTCGTGACATCACCGAGCTTAATGAGAGCAAAGAAGCGTTAGAGGAATCGGAACAAAAATTTAGAAGCCTTTTTGATAATGCATCCGATGGAATGGTTTTAGCGGATGTAGAAAGCAAAAAATTTATCATCGCCAACAAGATGTTTTCTCAAATGTTGGGTTGTACTCCGGAAGAGATCAAAAATTTGAGTGTTGCGGATATCCATCCTAAGAACGCTGTGCCCTATGTTATAGAACAATTTGAAAGGCAATCGAGAAAGGAGATTAGTCTTGCCAGAGACATTCCGGTGAAAAGGAAAGACAGCAGTGTTTTTTACGCTGATATTAACGCGTTTCCGATAACATTGGCTGGAAAAGAATATATTGCGGCTATTTTTAGAGACGTCACCGAGCGCAAGAGAATAGAGGATTCGCTGGAGAGGAGTGAGAATAAATACAGAACGCTTCTTGAGAATCTCCCTCAAAGGATATTCCTTAAAGACAGAGACTCTGTTTATACGTCCTGCAACGAGAATTACGCAAAGGATTTGAGGATTAAACCGGAGGAAATTGCAGGCAAAACTGATTACGATTTCTACCCCAAAGAATTAGCTGAAAAATATCGGTCGGACGACAAAAAAATCATAGAATCGGGGCAGATAAAAGACATTGAAGAAAAATACCTCCAGGATGGGCAGGAAAGAACTGTGCATACAGTCAAAACGCCCATCACGGATGAACAGGGTGAAGTTATTGGGGTATTAGGCATTTTCTGGGACATAACCGAACAGAAAAAAGCAGAAGAGGAACTGGGCACGTATCGCGAGAAAATGACTCAGGCCGAGCAATTGGTTTCGGTAGGGGCGATAAGTGCGAGTTTAGCTCACGAACTTACCCAGCCGCTTACGGTCGCTCATCTGTCAATTGAGAGCGTGTTGGCAAAACCGGAAACAAGGCATATTCCAGGGGCCGTTGAAAAAAAGCTTAGGAACTGTCTATCAGGTGTTTCAGATGCCTGCTCAATAATCAAAAGGTTTCGCGATTACGCCAGAGGAATGTCCAGAACGGTTGTTACTAAGATGAATTTTAAGGTCATTGCCGAGAGGATTGTGAAGCTATTGGAAGGAAATGCTATTCATGCAAAAGTTAACGTGCTGGTCAAAGGCCTGAACAGACTGCCGCCCGTCTATCTGAGTGAAAGAGACATAGAGTTCTTATTCTTTGCACTGATTGACAATGCGATACAAGCTGCAGATGGTAAAAAGGAACACCATCTTACTATCAGTGGCGCTAAAAAAGGCAGGCAAATTGAGCTACGATTTGCTGATGACTGTGGTGGGATTGCATCGGAAAACCTCGATAAGATTTTTGAGCTGTTTTTCACTACCAAGCCCATAGGAAAAGGAACTGGGTTAGGGCTGTGCATTGTCAAGCAGATTGCGTCCCGTGTCGGCGGCGAGGTTCGTGTCGAAAGTGAAATGGGTAAAGGTTCGACCTTCTTTGTCACCTTGCCCATCAAAATTGGTGGCAAGTTATAAGAGAGTGGCAATAATGAGCTATACGAAACAAACTATCTTTTTTGTTGACGACGAGCCCGCCGTGCGGGAAGTAATCAGTGAAACTCTTGAAGAATTCGGCTTTGACGTGAGCTGTTTTGCCCGGGCAGTCGATTGCCTTGAACAACTACATTCCGGGAAATGCGATTTACTTATTACCGATGTAAAAATGCCCGAAATGGACGGCCTTGAGCTATTAAACGAGGCCAAACGAATTGCTCCGTGGTTGCCGGTTTTGGTGGTAACCGGCTATGGTGATATACCGATGGCTGTCGCAGCTCTCAAAACAGGAGCATCAGATTTTATCGAAAAACCTCTGGACAGGGAGGGTTTGTTGTTGAGCATTGAGTCAGTTCTGAAACGAGCTTTCTTACCAGATGAGCTTTTGGGCGAAGCCCTTACCAAGGCAGAAACGAGGGTCCTGCGTTTTATTTTGGATGGTAAGAGCAACAAGGAAATAGGCTGTTTGCTGCACCGTTCTATGAGGACAATTGAAGTGCACCGCCGTCACATTATGCGCAAAGTCGGCGTCGACAACGCAGTTGACCTGGTCAAACGAGCGACCCTAATGGGGCTTATTGAGCCAAAGGGAAATAAATGACGGTGTTATCCCATTTTTGGACAGCAGAAGGCCGTTTGTAAGCAATTGTTCATATCTTTTCTTGTGATAGATATTTTTCCTTGAAGAATACGCAATCTCCACAATTGCCATACTATCTGGGACATTCTATTATCAATTGACTAAAGTGAAATGTTCCTGAAGCTTCTCCTGAGGCTGGGCCCGGCAGCCAAGCAAAGTGATGGAGGGTTTGTTGTGCCCAGCGACACTAAGATGATAATGTCACCTCGTATCCTTATAATGCTCCCCAAGAACCAGATTATTTCTCATCTCAAAAGGTTGCTAACGCCCCTCCAAGTCAGGGTTAGACCCGCTGCCTAACCCTTTTTGGTATCTTGGTCCTTTTCCGCGGTAAAACGAGTGGTAAGCAAGTTTAGTGTTGCGTGTGCAAAATACGTATTTCTACTTATTGTTTCTATGTTGTTTAAGAGGTATAATCAAGAAAAGTATTAGTGAATTTCCTATTTGCAAGGAGGCCCAAAAGCAGGTGATGATTGAAGCAATTATGTCTTCACATGAAGGTAGGAGGTCTCCGTTTCATCTGTTAACAATAAGGGTCAAAATTCTTGGTATGTCTGAATGCCGTTTACGTAATCTCAGATCCTAAAAGTTGCCGCTTTTTGAGAACGGAACGTAACTGAGATAGCTAAGCGGAGAACTGAGGATAGTGGAGAATGAACGCTTATTGAGAGGAGGTCATGCCGTTGCATGTCCAAAGTGGCACAGGTTGCCAAGCTGCAACGGTCTATCGGTTTCTCTAATGGGCGACCGTCCAAGACCAAGCCAACAAAAGAAAAACCGACTGATTAGGAAATGAAAACCTACATAACAGTCTATTTTGGGACATTGCTTCTGGCAATGATTCTGGTGCCTATTGTTTCGCGACTCGCCAAGAGATTTCGTTTGGTCGATAATCCTGGCCCACGCAAGTTACATACAGCCATCATCCCGCGTATAGGCGGAATTGCTTTTGTGCTACCATCGCTTGCTCTGGTAATACCCGTATTTTTCCTGGATAACCGCATCGGCCAGTCTTTCCGTGAGGGACGGACGGAATTCATTGTACTACTAATGGCAGCCAGTTTCATTTTTGCAGTGGGCTTTATTGATGACCTGTATTCTATACCAGGCCGCGTTAAACTGTTATGCATTATGGGGGCCTCTCTGGCAATCTGCGCTTCGGGAGCAACGTTGAAGTCCTTTTCTGTGGGGAATTGGTTTGAAGTTGAGACTTATTGGGCAGCCTGGCCGCTTACAGTATTTTGGATAACCATGGTAACGGTGTGTATGAACTTCATTGATGGGCTGGATGGCCTCGCAGCCGGGATAGCGGCCATGGTGTGCGGGATAATTGGACTTCTGGCTTTTCTATTCGATTATGGAGCGATGTTAGTGCTTATGTTGGCGCTGCTGGGCGGTGTAACGGGTTTTTTGTTCTTCAACTTTCATCCCGCCAAGATTTTCATGGGAGATTGTGGCTCCATGTTCCTTGGCTTTATGATTGGGGCCAGCAGCATCATATGCCAGGCGAAAACTTCCACTTTAGTAGGATTGGGTCTTCCATTTATAGTACTTGGTGTGCCGATTTTCGATATGGGCTTTGCCGTTATCAGACGCTACATACTCGAGCGGCGTTCGGTATTCAGTCCAGATAGGAACCACTTGCATCACCGCCTTTTGGATCGTGGCTTATCTCAGCGTAACGTGGTTACAGTTGTCTATGCGATAACAGCCATAAGCACCAGTATCGGATTATTTATGTTAACTGCCGAAGGCAGCCAAACATTAGGATTTCTGGCAGGTGGGTTTCTATTGTCATTTGCAATGTATGTATGCGCACGCGGTAGAGGTCCTTGCGTAGTATTGAAGGCCATAAGACGCAACTGGTCCCTTGCAAAAGAAGTAAGGGCGGTGAGGCGTAATTTCGACGATGCCGAACTGAGGATGCGTAATGCCAGTTCTCTGCATGCATGGTGGGAGACGGTGTGCGACATGGGAAAACAAATGCATTTTCAAAGTATTGGACTATGGAATCGTCGCGAAGGCCGTTATGTAAGTAGCTGTATATGGAATTCGCCGGAAGGAAATTTAATGACCAGCAAAACAGCAAATCTTACCTTACCGCTTCTCAGAAATGAAACAGTGGAATGGGAGATAAGGGCAAATATTGAGGTTAATGGTTATCTGGAGTTAAGCGGACGGCAAGCAATGCTGCTGGCCCGATTGATGGACGAGTTCCCTCCGCCGGAGCGGGAGGAAGAAACCGAAGCATTGGCCAACGTGCCAACACTACACGACGAAACGAAGATAGAAGAATAAAAAGAGACACACTCGATGATAACTACAAATGCACAGCCTTCGAAGAGCATGCCCGAACCACTCAGTATACTGGGAATTCGGGTAGTGCCCTTTGAAACCTATAACCAGGCTCTCGAATGCATCGAAGAGGCAATTGAGTCTGGCCGCAAGTCGTTCTGGGTTGCGATAAATCCCATCAAAATTTACCGGGCGTTGCATGAACCAGAGTTGCTGAACATTCTACAACAAATGGATGTGGGTACTTGCGATGGTGTAGGTATCTCGATAGCTTCCAATATCCTGCACCGAAGAAGCATCAAGCGGATTACCGGATGTGACCTGTTTTACAAACTCCTTTCTCTGGCGTCTCGGAAACATTGGGGTGTTTACATGCTGGGGGCCTCCGCTCAATCCAACGCCGCCGCACGCTCGGAACTTAATAAGATTTACCCCGACTTAAGGATTGCCGGTTGGCATGATGGGTATTTTGAGGATTCGCACAAGGTGATTGAACAAATAAATGCCAGCAAGGCGGACTTACTTTTTGTTGCCATGGGGTCTCCAAAGCAGGAATACTGGATCTTGCGTCACCGTCAAGCCATAAATGCAAGTTTTTGCCTGGGTGTAGGAGGCAGTTTCGATGTCGCGTCAGGCAGTATCAAAAGAGCTCCAAAGATTTTCCGAATGACCGGCACCGAATTTCTGTTTCGTCTTGTGAGAGAACCACGCAAGAGACTGTCGGACCAAAGGTTACTTTTTTACTTTTTGCTCAAAGTCATCGCTGAAAGGCTATCTGGTTCTGGGGCATCCGTTCAATTGTTCAGGTGACTTTGAAAGTCATCATAATGAAGCAGAATGTTCGTATAACGAAATATGCGGTAAGAAGTTTTATTATAAGCATCTGGTTTCAGTTAATAAGTATATCTACGTATTGTAAGCAGAGCAGGATGCACTTTGGAAAGCCGTCTAGAGAAAGTGCCGACTTTGATATTGGCGATCCACATTTTGAAATGATGAAGCAGAAAAAACTGCTCTCTAAAAGGAGACCATACTCATATTTTGCGATAGGCACATTTTTCAAAGCTGCCCGTTGGCGTTGGTTGATGTTTGACCCGTGCAGGAGCAATCTAAGCATATAGGCTTTTGCATAATGAAGTATAAAGTAAAGGTGCCCAAAAGAGAACTTCTTTGAACAAGGCACTTCTTATAAAGAAGCACGGATGCAACTAAAGATGGGCAGGCATATATTTATGTTTTGCAGGGGATTATTAAAAATATCCAGCTGCAACTCACGGGGACAGAGTCCAGGTAAACACTGTTGCCGGCAGGAGTATGAGGATGCTTGGGGTGTCTGAGTACCCCATAGCGGTCTCAGATTCTCGAATGTGGCTGGAAAGTTACACTTATACTGAAAAAGCTAATAGCTGAGATTGGTGATAAGATGAGCGCGGGTGGTGATGGGAGGAATATGGGTCTATCAAGTGAGATAGGAATAGGCACACGGATTTGGCTTGCGCAAGCTCCTGATGCGAGCAGAGGTGCTTTGCTGTGTTATGCACTCAAATGCTTCGCCGCCTTGGAACAGGAAGTTGTTGCTAAGGAGATAGCAAATGCGTAAGAAAACAGGACTGCAAAAGCACATATCCAAGATCTTTGATGGTGGTTACTCGGCTGAGATGAAGGAGCGTTTACGAGCAAAGATGTTTGGGACTAAAACTGGAGCCGGGCATCCTTTGGACCCGATTGCGCGAAATGATAAAGATACTAATAAGTCTGAACCAGAGATACAAACGGCAGAGGTCTTCCGAAGTAATCCAGTCCCTGTGTTGGCAGCCAGCACCCCATTACTGCCCGGCCACCCCTGGGGGCTGGATCAACACACTCAGGCTGCGCCATCAACTGCTGACCTTATCAAGTCAATCCTGCGTTTCAAATGGACACTGTTGCTGGTCTTCATTTTGGTGTCCGCTGCGATGATTGCCATTATATGGACGCAAATGGTCCCTAAATACCAAGCAAGAGCCGAAGTACGCGTCAGGCCAATTATCCCACGTTTGGTCTTTCGCACAGACGATAACGGAATGATTCCATTATATGACTCATTCGTGAATACTCAAGTCTCCATCATCAGGAGTCTGACTGTCCTTCAACGTGTCCTGGATCAGAAGGAAATCCAAGAAACACAGTGGTACAAGAACCCTTCGAAATCGTTCGTGCAGGGGCTGCGTGGAAATACATATCCTCCGATGGAGCGAATCAGGGATGATCTTTCAGTTCAGCCTCGACCCAGAACCGAGATAATTGATGTCTCCTTCATAGACTTGAACACCAAAGATGCCAAGCTTATTGTGGATGCTGTGTTGGACCAGTATATAAAATACATTAGAGAGAAGTCTGATGCGACTGAGGACGAGCTTTACCGCCAATTGGTTGACCAGTACAAATCGTTGGATAATGATATCCAGGGGCGAGAGAAGGTCTGTGCTGAGCTTCACAAAGCGCTCGGTACTGAGATTCCGCAGGAGCTTGTCTCGAGTAAGAGGATTCGTCTGGATGAGAAACGAGCCCGGCTCAGCGAGTTGCAGAACAATATAGCCATATTGGAATGGGAGACTAAGCAGACCGTCAGCGATGACAGCAATGATATAGTGGCTGCTTCGAGCGGCGTCGACCCGAATCAGCCAAAATACTATGAGGATGCTGAATGGCGGAAGCGTGATCTTGACATGAGGACCATTCAACACCAGATTGCCAACAGTGTGCGCGGCCCCAACCATCCAGACGCGGTTCGAGAGGAAAAGGACCTGAAGTTTGCGGAGGAATTGCTTCGATTACGTGAGACGCAACTCAATGAGCAGTGGCTCAACCAACCCAAAAAGATGGCTGGAGTACCAATAACAAGCACCGGTACCGGTGGCACTGATTACAGAGGAGGATTAATATCCTCGGAGCATCAATTGACGCGGTCAAAAAATGAGGATCAGCTTCTGCGTGCGGAGTTGGAGAAACAGGAGGCAGAGTTTAAAGGGATTTTCGAAAGTGCACAATCACTTGAGAAGGAGAACATTGCACTGAAGAATAAACGTGAGTTGTTCGATGCGGTTCGGCAGCGTCTGGAACAGAAAAATATAGAGCGCAATGTGCCTGGTTCAATCGAAGTACTAATGCGTGCTTACTCGCCCTCCCGGCCTTATAATGACCGCCGAATTGTATTCACTGCCATGGCGCTATTTATGGGTCTGGGAGTGGGAGGCGGCGCAGCATTCCTGAGGGCCAGTCGAAACCAGACTATTTATGCTCCTAAGGACATGCCACAGCCGATGCAAGTTCCACTCCTTGGTCACATACCTGCGATTCGTACCAAAAAACCATTTGGAATATCTCTTTGGGATGAAATCGGAAAAAATCAGTTTCTCTTTATCGAATCCATCCGGGTTTTGCGCACGGTGTTGTTGTCACGGCTGGATGGTCAGGGCAGCTCCACTGTCCTGATAACCAGCGCAATGGCGGGGACTGGTAAGTCAAGCTTTACAATGGTCTTGGGCAAGAGTATAGCTCAGGCCGGAAAGAAGGTCCTAATGATAGATGCGGATCTTCAGAAAAAAACTCTTTCGAAGTGGTTCGACCTCTTCGATAAGCCTGGCTTTATGGACTCTCTGAGTAGCAGGTCGATAGACAAGCAGCACATTTTCGCAACGGAGACATCCGGCCTGAATATCATGCCTGCTGGAACGCGAGGCGATAACCGTGTGGTGTTTGAAGAAATTGCCAACGGAGCTTTCAAGATCTGTATGGAACAAATATCTAAGGAGTACAACTTCGACATCATACTGCTGGACAGCGCCCCTATTCTGCCGGTTGCAGATGCAACCATACTCGCAAGTCAGGTTGACGGTACCATTATGGTAGAGCGTGAGCATTTGTCACGGCGCGCCAGTGTAGCTAATGCTCTTACCCGTCTGGGTTCCAGCGGAGGGCGCCTTTTGGGGACGGTGTTTATAGGTTCAGGCGGTCTTGAAGAGTATGGATACGCATACGGGTATCATGATTATGATAATAAAACCAGTAAGTCATGAATTGCAATGAGTCAAACAAATCAATCGGATAGACCGATGGTGTCTGACATTGTCCAGCAACTACGCTCGATTGCCATTCATTCACTTGCAAGGATGTACTACCCCGAAAAGCGACTGTTTGCCTTTCGATTGCGAAGAGATGGTCAGGGGGATATCCTGGAAGGCGTGAGCCATCGTTATACTGCCATAGCTTTAATAGGCTTGGCTGGCGAGGATCCGCATATCGCAGAAAAGGTGCTCGGCAGCCATAGACTCCAAGATGTATGTGGGCGTCTGCTTCAAGATATTGAACAAATGGATGATTTGGGTGAAGTGGCGTTAACAACCTGGGCGCTTAGAGCTGTTGGTCATCACAAGGTGTCCACGGCAATCAATGCACTTCGGCGGATGGAACCGGGGCTGCGTCCATATCCAACTGTTGAACTGTCATGGGCGTTGACGGCCCTGGTCGTCGGTGGTAGTGATGACACCGACATGGTTCTTGCCGGAAGAATCGCTGATGTCCTGATAGGCTCTTTCAGTCCGGAATCAGGTATCTTCAGGCATTGGTCGGCTGGCAGCAGCATGCCGAGATTACGAGCTCACGTGAGCTGTTTTGCCGACTTTGTGTATCCGATTCAAGCACTGTCTTATTACTATCTCGCCACAGGGCACACCAGGGCTGCTGAAGTGGCTGCAAGTTGTGCTGAACGCATGTGCCAACTTCAGGGGCCAGCGGGCCAGTGGTGGTGGCACTTTGACAATCGGACGGGCCGGGTGGTCGAACGCTATCCGGTTTATGCAGTACATCAGGATGCGATGGCACCCATGGCCCTGTTTGCCCTGGCCAAAGCATGTGGTCAGAATCATTCCGCCTCGATCGAAAAAGGCCTTCAATGGCTGGTCAATCCACCAGAGAAAACTGGGTCTCTCATTGACAAAGAGCGTGACATTATCTGGCGCAAGGTCGCCCGCCGCGAACCGCGTAGGTTAGTCCGTGGGCTGCAAGCTGCTGCAAGTTGCCTGCATCCGGGGATGAGGGTGCCGGGAATGAATGTTCTCTTTCCGCCGGTCTCAATCGATTATGAAAGCCGCCCCTATGAGATGGGTTGGATCCTCCACACCTGGCCTACAGGTTGTGAGTAATCGTGACTTTGGAGAGTTTTCCTTGCCGCAGACTAACCAAGACAGATTAAATACAGGAGTGCTGATTGATGCATTATCTAAATAAACAAGGTGACGTTACAAATACAAAAGAGACCTTAGCTACTAAAATAGCTCAAAGAAAAAGAATCTTATGGCGAGACCTATTGATCGTATTAGTGCTTGCTGTTAGCCTTCGTACTGTTTGTTCGTTCCGGTCATTTGGTGACGCGGAGAACCGGCAAATAGGAGATGATGCTGTTGCCTACAGAACTCTTGCAGACAACCTTGTTGACGGGCAAGGCTTTGGTCGCATAAAACCGGTCGGTCCAGAAGGAGAGGACGTCTGGACTCCAGAATTTTGTTGGACACCTGGCTATCCGTCGTTGATTGCAGGATTCGAATGGTTGACAGGCCATGGTCAGGCCCCCACGATTGTCTTTCAGCAAGTTCTGGGCATAGTGTTATGTTTGATGGTCATGGTTATCTGCCAAAGACACTTTGGCCGAAAGGCTGGTTTGGTTGCCGGCTGTCTGCTTGCTTTAGACTTTCAAGCCATCGGACTCAGCAACATATTGATTGCAGATTGTGTATTCGGTTTTCTTCTATGTTGTTCAGTGTTTCTTGCGGCCAAGTTCATGGACGGAGGTAGTATTTGGTTTAGCCTGGAGGCAGGTTTACTTCTCGGGATTGGCATCTTGACAAAACCGGCAGGAATGCCACTTCCGACAGTGCTCTTTACCGTTATTTTGATTTATGCGTATATCAAACGACGCACACGGCTGATTCCTGCTGCCCTAATCGTATGTGTCGCTGCTTATTTGCCTGTCTTCGGATGGTCGATCCGCAACAGCATTGTATGTGGGGAGTATGCTTTTTGTTCTCAGCCTAAACATTTTCTCTTACAGATAACTACTGTGCTTCTGGCAAGGTCGGAGGGTATCTCAAGAGAAGTTGCTCTGGAAAGGATTCTGGCCAAGACAGGAGTATCTTACCGGCAAGTACGGTATCTTGGGCTGTCCCCTGAAGAAAATCGCAAGGTTCGAGAGGCAGCAATCTCGACAATAATCGAAAATAGGTCTTCCCTCATGAAAGAGTGGGTAGTTAGTTCCGCCAAACTCCTTTTCAGCCCGGAAAAACTTACCTTACTGGCATTGGGCCTGCCCCATATTGCATTCGGTATTCAAGGTGATTCGACAGACATAAGTAACGTTTCGGCGGTCTCTGCTGCAATTCTCGCTTGGGAGACTCTTGTATTAGGCAGTACTTATGTGATGCTCTTTATAACGTTGTGGAAGTGTATCAGGCTGCGACGATTGCCGACCCTTGTCTTGATCTGCCTGATTTCTGCCTTGTGCATATTGGTGTTGTCGTCAATGCCTGGCGGGGGAGATCCCCGTTATCGCTCTCAGATCATACCTTTACTTGTTGTCATAGCGGCGGCCTCTTTTGGCTTGAATAGACAGACTGGGTTCAGCCATAGCAGTGAGGTTGAGCTATTGTCGTAGGTTTGAATGTCTTTTACCAACAGAAGCTGGAATAATACGTTAATTGAAAGCAACTTAGCATTCATGCCAGTAGTATCTGCTGTATGATATCGTGATAATGCCAAAAAGTGGCTACGCTAAACTTAGTCACCGTTACGGTGATATTTGCTATGTGCCCCTTGTTAAACAGGGGATCCTCTATATTGCCGGTGGATTGATAACATTTGGCGCAGATTTCAGCCTCTATCGTCTTCTACTAATGTTTTCCATACCGGTAACTCTCTCCAAAGGGATGAGTTTCATCTGTGCATTGGCAATTTCATTCAATCTAAATCGAATTTTTGTATTTAAATATCGTGGTGCAGATTTTCGATTTCATCGTTTTCTTATCTTGGCAAACGTAAACCTGATAATAAACATATTGATCAATAGATTCTCATTGGTGGTACTTGGCTCTGATAGCATCAATATATGCTTTATTATAGCCACAGGTATTACTGTACTCTGTAGCTTTCTTGGTATGAAACTGTGGGTTTTTAGAAACTTTAATACTGTTGGAGAGAAGGAGGCTTTAACCGATTTTCCAAAACCAGAACAGTAAATTAAAAATAGGTATATAATGTAATCTACAATTTCGATGCAAAAGATGACAACATACAAGCTTTTTTACATAATCCGCGCATTCAACGAATCAGCCGTAATTGGGCAAACCATTGCGGACCTGAAAAAGTGTGCTCCCTCCGGCGAGATAATTGTGGTTGATGATGGATCATCTGATGACACTGGCTCTGTTGCTTTGTCGGCCGGTGCTGTAGTGCTGAGCCACTTAGTGAACAGGGGGGGCGGCGCGGCATTGCAGACAGGTCTGATGTACGCGAGACTAAACCACGCCAACATTGTTGTTACGTTCGATGCCGATGGCCAGCACGACGCGAACGATGTGTCGGTTTTAATAGAGCCGATTGTAAGTGGCCGGTGCGACGTGGTGTTAGCATCTCGTTTTCTTGATAGTTCTTCAACGTCGAACATGCCTTGGGCACGGCGTTTGACCCTCAAGGCCGGTGTGATCTTCACAAGGCTGATGTCGCGGGTATATGTGACAGATGCTCACAACGGGCTGCGCGCCTTTTCGGCTCGAGGTATAGACCTCATGCGCACAAGCTTGGATGATATGGCGTATTCTTCGGAGATTTACGACCAGATTTACCGTAACAACTTGTCATACAAAGAGGTTCCCTGTCACATCAGATATACGGACTATAGTTTGGCAAAAGGTCAACGGTCGAGTGCGGCAATACGTATTGCTTGGAGATTCTTTCTGGAAAAGATGAGACCATGAGTCTATTTCAAGTATTGATGGGATTATTCACGCTTCTATGCTTTCTGTGGTGTGCCTGGAAATGTGCTCGCAGGCCTGGTCGGTATGCTCGCACGGTTAACGGCCTACTGGCATTGGTATGGGCGTCGGCCTGCGTGCTAATACTCAATCCGGAACTTGCGACCGTGGTTGCCGGGATCTTTGGGATCAAACGAGGGGTGGATCTTGTGCTCTACGTATTTGTGATACTGGCTTTCTTTTATGCCATGATCACTTATTATCGACTCTGTGATATACGTAAGGACATAACACTCATAGTGCGCCATATCGCAATAGCCGAGCACAAGATCCCGGCTGAGAAAGAACGAGTAGAATTAAAGGAGAATAATGCCCTTCAGGAGCATGAAAGGCAACCGAAGGTGTGACACTTAATACATGAGTATTCGTATTACAGCCTTATATATCGTCGTGGCTGGTCTTGCCATATATGCGTGGAAGGACTGGTTTAAGAGTCTCTGCGGTCTGATCCTGTTGATGGCGGTTATTGAGCACGAAGATATGCCAAAATCCATGTTCGGCATACAAGGATTCAACACTTGGAACATACTATTCTTGGGAATTTTCTTGGCTTGGTTAGCAAGTCGTCGCCGCGAGGGACTCATGTGGGACATGCCCAGGCATATTAGTGTGTTGCTGTTGATGTACTTGGGGGTGATTCTAGTCGGTGTGTTGCGAGCTGTTTTCGATCGCAGCCATATCGAAGGATACCCTTTCAAGAGTCTAGTCAGTGAGGAATTGATCAATACTATCAAGTGGGTCCTGCCCGGGCTTCTGCTCTTTGACGGGTGCCGGACCCGTCGGCGGCTGATAATGGCTCTTGTTTGCCTGCTTGCGATGTATTTCCTAATTGCGACACAGGTTGTCAGGCGCATGCCGCCCGCGTCAGTTCTTAGTGCTGGCGGGGAAATCGATAGTGCCCGACGGCACATCATGGATATCGGCTATAATGCCTGCGACATGTCCGCTTTTCTTGCCGGAGCGTGCTGGGCAATCCTGGCGACCCTGCCGTTGGTCCGCAAAAAGAAATACCGCGTAATCATTTTGTCGGCAGCGGGTATGGTTGCGTATGGGCAGGCGCTAACCGGCGGAAGAGCAGGCTACTTGGCCTGGGGAGCCACCGGCATAGTGATGTGCCTTCTGAAGTGGCGGAAGTACCTCATCCTTGCGCCCGTGGTTGTGATGTTGCTGCCGATTATATTTCCTGGAGCCGTCGGGCGCATGTTTGAGGGATTTAACCAAACCGATGTAACTGGGCAAGCAACGACAGACGATTATTCTGTTACTTCAGGCAGAAATCTGATCTGGCCATATGTCATCGATAAGATCGGCGAATCGCCTTTGATCGGTTACGGACGCCTGGCGATGGAGCGTACAGGTCTAACAGAATACCTTGGGCAAGCAGTCGGAGAGGGAGAAGCTGTCACACACCCGCACAACATGTATCTTGAAACGCTGCTCGATAATGGAATACTGGGTTCCATACCAATTCTGTCACTTTTTGCATTGATAGTTATCTACTCGGCAAGCCTATTTAAGAGTAACAATCGCCTGTATTCGGCGGTTGGCGGTTTGGCCCTGTCCTTGATATTGGCCCAGTTGCTCACAGGCATAGGGTCGCAGCATTTCTATCCGAGGGAAAGTACGCTGGGCGTGTGGGCCGCCATGTTCCTAATGCTCCGGGTATATGTCGAAGAAAAGCGCGCACAAATGAGCATAATTGCCAGGGAGAGTCCCTGCGCGGGACAACTGTTGCCGCAGTGGGCTGGTGTTGCCTGTGGGCATGCATAGAGACAATCAAACGATGACGCGGGTTGCATACATTCTGGCGGCCAGCCATTCCGGCTCGACACTCCTGACGATGCTTTTGAATTCACATCCTGAGGTGGCGACGATCGGCGAACTTTCCCCAGGTTACCTGGAGGACCTTTCTTGGTATCTATGTTCGTGCGGTTCCAAGATTCGGGAATGCCACTTTTGGCGATGGGTGACTTCTGCGATGAGGGAAAGGGGTATCGACTTTCATCTGGAGAAATATGGGACGAGGTTCTGGATGCCGGATTCGCGCATTGCCACCAGGTTATTGGGTCCCCTTTATCGCGGCCCTGCTTTGGAATTATTGCGAGATGTCGGGCTTAAGTGGTTTTCGCGGTGGCAGAGCAGAATTCCGGAAATCATACGTGCCAACGAGATTCTTGTTGAAGTGATTCTCGAATACTATCATGCCCGGTTATTTGTTGACAAAGGGAATCTTGCCTTGCGTCTGAAATACCTCCTCCGCATTCCTTCTTTCGATGTGAAAGTTATCCGTTTGATCCGGGATGGGCGCGGCGTAGCCTTGACCTATATGGACCCGGCCGGGTTTGCTGATGCCGAAGATCCGGCAATGCGCAGCGGCAGCAGCGGCGGGCAGAGAAAAAGCGAGCGGCTTTCAATGGCCCAGGCGGCGTATCAGTGGCGTCGCTGCAATGAAGAGGCGGGGCATATCTTGCGCCGCCTGGATAAATCGCGTTGGATTGAGGTTCGTTACGAAGATATATGTAAGGATACGGAAAATACGCTGAGGCGGCTGTTTGAGTTTCTCGGTCTTGATCCCGACAAGCGCGCTCAGGATTTTCGTACGGTCGAGCATCACGTTCTTGGTAACGGCATGCGTCTGGATACAACGTCCCGAATTTCTCTGGATCAGCGTTGGAAATCGGTGTTGACAGAGGAAGAATTGCACAGTTTCGACCGGGTGGCCGGCGAAATGAACCGGCGATACGAGTACATATAGGCATGGAAAATGCGTATTCTACAATTTTAGACCGGCTGTTTGCCCAGCCCACTATCCTCGAACAAGATAGCAAGCCTGTGGAGGACCTGACCGGCCGAGATCGCCTGGTCTCAAATGTCATCTTTAGCTGGGCGGCACACTTTGTGTTCATTGTCGCGGGATTTATCATGCCGCGGATGATCGACCGGCGGTTGGGACAGGATCTGCTGGGCGTTTGGGACTTTGCCTGGTCACTGGTGAGCTATTTCGGATTGGTCCAGGCGGGAGTTGGCTCTTCGGTCAATCGTTACGTGGCCAAACATCGGGCGGCGGGGGATATTTCGGGCATGAACCGTATCGTCAGTTCGGCCAGTTGCATTCTGTGTGTTGCCGGATTGATTGTTTTGGCATTGACGATTGCGCTCTCACTGATGTTGCCTCAACTATTTGGCGCTAAGCTGGGTCAGAATGTGTTTGATGCCCAATGGGTGGTGTTCTTCTTGGGAGCCAGCCTTGTCATTGAAATGTCTTTCAGTGCCTTCAGCGGTGTGCTTACCGGCTGCCACCGATGGGGACTTCATAATTTCATTAAAAGTGGATGGCATGTAATAACGATTGCGGGAATGATTGTTGCTCTGCTAAAGGACGGAGGGCTGCTGAGTCTTGCAGTGATCAATTTCGCGGGGCAATTATTGGAAAATACGACGCGAGTGATAATAGCACATCGAGTGTGCGAAGGATTGCGCGTCCGTCCATCTCTAGTAGGGTGGGCAACAATCCGAAAACTATTTGTTTTTGGAGGAAAGACGCTGATTCCATCTGTGTCAAACCTGCTGCTGAATCAGACGACAAGCATCCTGATTGTATTCTACCTGGGGCCTGCAGCGCTGGCTTTGTATGCCAGACCTTGTTCGCTGGTAAATCACATAAACACACTGGTAAGCAAAATGGCATTTACCCTTACGCCCACTGTAAGTTCGCTGCAAAGCACCGAAAACCAAAAAGAAATCCGTGAGCTGTTAATAACGTCGGTACGATATTCTTTCTACATGGTTCTACCGATCGTTCTGGTATTGGTTGTCTTTGGCGATGCGGTAATGCAGTTGTGGATGGGGCGGCGTTATGCAAACGGCTTTCTTCCGGCGATTCTGGCGGTTGGCTATCTGGCTACTTTAGTCCAAGTTCCTGCGCTCACCGTTCTGGCTGGTTTGAATGCACACGGTCGAGCGGGTATAGCTCAATTTATAGCTTCAGTATGCTCGGCCGGGCTGACCATTCTGGGACTTTGGTATCTTAAGTTAGGGATTGTTGAGACCGCGGTTGCCGTCACGCTTCCGCTTACGGTCATGAATGTGATATATCTGCCATATTTAATATGCCGACGTGTTAATCTTGATGTGAGGCAATATTTTCTGTCTGTGACAGCCGGCCCCCTGGTTCATGTCTTGCCGTTTGCGATTTGTCTGGTAGTTGCCCGGCTCATCTTTCAAACACAGCCGCTCTTGGGCTTGGTCTTGGGTGGTTCAGTGGGTGGTGCAATCCTGGCGATTCTATATTGGCGATACGTGTTGCCGGACCGGATCAAATGCTGTGTGTTGTCTTACGTGCACGGGCGGGCTGGTCCGAGCGCAGTTACAGATTGAACGACTCACACTTGGCGGAGGTTGGTCCGCTCAGGATGGGCCAAAATCAAGACTGAGGGCGCGGTGGTGCGGCGTCGCCATCAATCCTTCTGCCGAGGGCCAGAAGCACGATGGCGAACTCATGCAGTAGATGTCACAGACTCAAAATGGGATCTACCGTATCGAAAAAACCTGGTGTGTGTCCTGAGTTGTGCAGATGAAAAAGATGGTGATGCTAACAAAGGCGGATGGTTTTTCAGGGATTGATGGACCGGTTTTCAATGAGCTATCGAGACAATGGGAGATTGTAACTCGGATAGACCCTTTTAGAATGTCTTTGGCTCGTCGATACTGTTGTCTTGCGGCATCATTTAGCATAGACTGGTTGGAATGGAAAGATGAGTATCACAAACGCTTAGACGCATACAATCGAAGTCCACAAGCCTTTTGCCGCAGGACGGAACTGTGCCAAAGGAAACTCCACGGTCTGTTGCAGGATTATGACGTGATTTTTCAGCTGTCATCCTTGTTTCTTCCTTCGTGGAACAGACCCACCAAACCTTACGCAATCTATCTGGACCGTACTGTCAAAATGCGCGAACGGTATTATCCAGATGGGTTCGGATTCATGACTACCCAAGAACTGAGCGAGTTGAATGACCTGCACAAGCGCGTTTTCAATGTAGCTGACAGAGTGTTTACGTTTAACGAGACCACCAAAGACTCTGTCGTCAATGATTATGGTGTTGACAGCACGAAGGTTATCACAGTGGGTTACGGGGTGAATATGCCGCAATTGCCGGGGTCGGAAAAGCCTCACTGCAAGTTGGTATTGACAGTGTGTTCCGACTTTGAGAGGCATAGGGGACAGATGGCCATAGACGCCTTTGAGATTGCTCACAAGAAGGTTCCTGAAGCGAAATTCATATTTGTTGGGGAGAGTCTGAAGCGATCAGCGAATCGGGTGGAGTTCCTGCCGGTTGTGCCATACAACTACTTGATGGGGCTTTATGCTCAGGCTTCGATCGTTGTGGTTCCATCTTTGCTAGGGGGGGCGCAGACTATTACCGACGCTATGGCAAACAAGTGCGTGTGCATCGCAAACGCTGGAAATCCATACGTCCCAGGGTTGATTGCCGACAAAGAAAACGGATTGCTGTTCTATAAGGATGAGCCTTGCGTAGTAGCGGATCTGATCACTGTCGCGCTGAACAACGAAGGCCTAATACATTCGATGGGCGAGAAGGCCCAAGATCATATCAGGGAAAAGTTCACTTGGGCGCGTGCAGTGTCAAACATTAGTAGGCACCTGGCGGAAGTTATCTGAACTAGCTTAGTGGGGTCAGAATCGAAATACACCATGTGCGGTATTGTTGGCGTACTTGACAGAGGGCGAAAGCCCGTATCGAAGTCATTGCTTGTTCGAATGAATGAGCAACTTGTTCATCGCGGCCCGGACGACGACGGATACTGGCTTGACGGTCACGTAGGACTTGCGATGCGCCGACTTTCGATTATTGACCTGGCTGGTGGAAAGCAGCCCCTCTGCAGCGAAGATGGCCAGGTTGTAACTGTGTACAATGGCGAAATCTATAACTTTCCAGAACTGCGTAAAGGTCTGATCAGCCGTGGTCATGTCTTGCGGACGGAGTGTGACACCGAAGTCATCCCACACTTATACGAGGAAAAGGGCGATGCATTTGTGCATTACCTGAACGGAATGTTCGCCATTGCTTTGTGGGACCGTGCCAGGCAACGGCTGTTGCTTATTCGAGATCGGCTGGGTATCAAACCATTATATTACACACAGGCAAACGGGCAGATCCTATTCGGTTCGGAACTTAAATCCCTGGTAGCAGCCGATATTGACAGGACCGTATCGAAAGAAGCCCTTTACCACTATCTCACGTATGGCTACGTACCAGCGCCGCTGACCATTTACGAAAACGTCTTCAAATTGCTCCCCGGGCATCTTGCAATTGGCACGGACGGTGGTCTTGAAATTAAGCGATATTGGGACGTTAAGCCAAAGGAAGGGGAGGTTCGTGGTGAAGAAGAGTGGCTTGAGCAACTCGAAGAACTGCTTCTGGACGCTGTTCGTCTGAGATTGATTAGTGACGTCCCCCTAGGCGCGCTCCTCAGCGGTGGTGTTGATTCCAGTTTGATTGTTGCCATGATGGCACGATGTTCCCGAAACCGCGTTAAGACCTTCACAATTGGCTTTGATGAGGCTTCCTACGACGAAGCCAAATATGCACGGACAGTGGCTGAACGATTTGGAACAGATCACCACGAACTGGTGGTTCGCCCGCAGGTGGCCGACCATTTTGAAAAGATCGTATTGCAATATGATGAACCGTTCGCCGATTCCTCGGCCATCCCGACATATTTTGTGAGTAAAATGGCCCGAGAACACGTTACCGTTGCCTTGTCGGGAGACGGAGGTGATGAGTTGTTTGCCGGCTACGATCGCTACGTGGATTTTTTCCGCAAGCGTCCGCTTTATTGTATTCCGGCACCCATACGGCGATGCACTTTTGGGTTACTTGGGCGATTGCTTCCTTTCGGCACACGCGGAAAGAGATTCCTTCTGAGCCTGGCACTTGATCCTATGACGGACTATGTGACTGGGCGCGACTGGATTAGCAATCGTGCTCTTATTTCCACAGACCTTACTCCGGTAAACAATGATCTCGACACTATGCAGATTGCCGGCGCATATATTAATGCTCATTACCCAAGCGAACTTGATGCCTTGTGCATGCATGACCTGAAACTCTATTTGCCGGACGATATCCTAACCAAGGTTGACCGTATGAGTATGGCAGTTTCACTTGAGGTACGGGTACCATTCTTAGACTATCGGCTTGTTGAGTTTGCGTTCGGGCTGCCCGCGAGACTACGACTACGGGGCAGGATGGGCAAGTACCTTCTGAAGAGACTACTCGAGCGATATCTACCTGTCAAACATGTGTACCGCACTAAACAGGGTTTTGCGGTACCTTTAGGCAAGTGGTTCCGGGACGAGTTACGCGAACCGTTGCACGACATGCTAAGTCCCCGCATGATACGAAATGTCGGGCTGTTCAACCCAAGAATTATTCAACGCATAGTTGATATGCATATGACCGGCAAATGGGACTTCTCGGGGAAAATATGGCAGGTTCTGGTAGCACAAACCTGGGGACAGAGGTTTCTCACTAACCAAGGACCATCGCCTTAGGCGTATGTTTGATGCAACAGGGCAACAAGCCTATACGGTCACTGAAGTGATGTAAGAAGGTTTTTATGCAATCATATATGCTTACACGCTCTGATTATTGTAATTCGACTGAAAGGAAAAGTCTCAATGGAAGGGATATGCGGATTAATCTCTTTTGATGGTACTCTTGAAAATCCATCTCAGATGATCGATGAGATGACCCTCGCTCTTTCTGACGGCGAATCGTTGGGTGTTTCCAAGGTGACCGGGAGCAACTGGGCACTTGCCTGCACATACTGGAAAGAAGATCACTGGCGACCGATCACATTTGCTCATCAAGACGGAAAACTTGCTGTCGTTGGCGTTGCTGACGTTTATAACCTCCGTGGTCTTGCAGAACAGCATAATGTTTCAGTGGAAAACATCGGTGAGGTTGTCGCAGCGCTATTCCGCTCTGAACCAAAAGAGTGGGCCCTGCAAATGCGCGGTAACTTTGCTGTTATCATCATGGACAATGAATCCCAGCGATTCATCGCGGCCACAGACCGTGTTGGGATACGGCCAGTATATTGGCATAGGCGAGGAAATACATACTACCTCAGTTCTCGAATCAATGGAATTAGTCGTCTTTGTCGATCGTTGGACATAGATGATGGGGCCATCTATGTGTATATGCACCATAGCATGATCCCATCCCCCTATACCATCTACAAAAACGTCCAGAAACTCGACCCAGGCTTTTTGTTGAAGGCTGATGTCAGACAGCATTCGCTCGTGCAGTATTGGGACATTACCAACATGCCCAAACTTTCGGAAAGCGAAGATAAGATTGCCGAAAGAGTATACGAATGCATAAACGATGCGGTTTTGTTGATGAGAGATGGCATTACTAAGGATGGTGAGCTCGCATGCTTTTTGAGCGGGGGGACGGACAGTAGTTCGATTTGTGGCTTGTTAAGTAGAAGTAGTAACGCTCCGATCAGAGCTTATTCTGTCGGCTTTTCTGAAAACGACTACAATGAAATGGTTTATGCAAAAACTGCCGCCAAGGAATTTGGTCTGGCGCTTCACGACATCTATCTTCAACCGAAGGATGTTATCGAGCTGCTGCCCTACATAGTTAGGGCCTATGACGAACCCTTCAGCAATATGTCAGCGATACCGGCACTCTACTGCGTGCGATCTGCAGCCCGCGATGGCATTCTGCACATGTTCGCCGGGGACGGTGGTGACGAAATCTTCGCCGGAAATCAGTGGTACGCCGAACAGCAGCTTTTTCGAGATTATTTCAGGATCCCCGGCATCGTTCGGGATTACATTATCGAACCATTATTGGCAAATCGGTTCCAAAGACTGCCTTTCTGGTTTTTCCGCAAGGCTGGGAGCTATATTCGTCGCGCTAAAATGTGTGACATTGATCGTTTATATTCTTATCAGTATGCTACAGATGAGGAGATATTTGGTCCGACCTTCTTGTCCAGATGCAATAGCGAATCCATGGCGAACATCGCCCGAAAGCATTTCAATCATCTGCCGGATGCAGCTCCCTTGGATCGCACCCTGTATCATGACATGAAATTGGTTATCACCGACAATGATCTGCGCAAGGTAACACGTATGTGTGAAGTGGCTCACGTGCGTGTGCGATACCCGATGCTGGATTACCCAGTGGTCGAATTGGGATTCCATATTCCGGCTGATTTAAAACTAAAAGGGACGAGCAATCTTCGTTATATTTTCAAGCAGGCATTCCGCGATCTACTGCCGCAAAAGATTTTGAAGAAACGTAAACAAGGATTTGGCGTACCGATAGCACGGTGGCTTCGGACAGACCGAAGAATGAGGGAGTTTGCGTCTAAGTTGCTGTTCGATAAGCGCCATTTGGATCGCGGCTATTTTCTCCCCTGCTTTGTCAAGAAGTTGTGGGATATGAACCTCAATGCTAAAAACGACATGTATGGTTACATGCTATGGGACTTAGTCATGCTGGAAGCTTGGCATTTACAGCGTGTAGAAAATGAACCATTGCCTCTTTAACTTATGGATGTCATCCAGAAGCACAACGATACGGGCGGCGTTTGCCAACTGTTGTTGGTTACGTTTGGTGAAACAGGTGTGTGGCCCATCAGGTTTCGCAGGAGAGAATTGCTATCATGAACATTGAATCTGCTGAGAGGCATAGCATGCCCTGTGAGGCGATAAGAGGGCCTGGCTTATGAATGAATTCATCAAGACCAGCAGCAAGCTAAGTATCTGTTTTGTCTCGCTGGATAACTTTGCTGCGCTGGCGGATGATCCAAAGTTTGGACACATCGGCGGAGCGGAAAGACAACAGGTTTTAATCGGTAAAGAGCTTGCCAAACGAGGATATCCAGTCAGTTTTGTAACGCTCGATCATGGCCAAGATAATGAGATGGAAATTGACGGGATGCGCATTATTAAGGCGTATGACCCAAATGCAGGAATCCGAATACTTCGCTTTCTGCACCCAAGGATTACCAGCCTCTGGCGTGCAATGAACAAGGCTGACGCCGACATCTACTACCAAAGAACACATGACAGTATCACTGGCATTGTGGCAGCTTTTTGCCGTAGGCATCGGCGGAAGTTTGTGTTTGCTGTTGCGAGCAACTGCGACTGCATGACTGATCCACCAGACTGTCTGCCAAGGCATGCACGTGTTCTTTACCATTATGGTCTCCGGCGGGCCAATCTCGTCATCGCCCAAACGGTGACGCAACAGAGACTCCTCCGCGAGAACTTCGGTATTGAGAGTACGGTCATACCCAATTTTGCTCCGGATTGCGGGCATTATCTGGTTGGGAACGACGCCGTTGCTTCTACCCGAGGAAGGCGCCTGCTTTGGATAGGAGGATTTACGCCTGTCAAGCGTCTGGAGTTGCTTTTAGATGTTGCAGAACAGCTTCGGGATGTTCAATTCGATGTCGTAGGTAATGGTGATATGGGATCAGAGTATGTTCAAGGCCTGCAGTCCCGGGCTCAAGCTATGCCAAATGTTCATCTACATGGGGCGATTCCTCATGCGCATGTGCAGCAGTTTTATCAGCAATCAGCAGCCTTGCTCTGCACGAGTCAGGCAGAGGGTTTTCCCAATATATTTCTGGAAGCTTGGGCGAATGGTCTGCCAATTGTCTCGACATTTGACCCGGATAATCTCATTGTCAATAACGATATGGGCATCGTTGCGCGAGATGTGAAAGGACTCGCATCGGGTATTCGTACGCTTCTCGCTGATTCGCGGCAGTGGCAGCAGGTATCGGAAGCAGCTCGGCGGTATTACCTGGAAAACCACACAATTGATGCTGTAATGCCAAAATTCGAAAATGTATTTAACGAGATCATGAATACGACGCAAACTACTGCTTTGAAGAAATGATAAGGATAATAAGATGTCAATCCTGGTAACTGGAGGTGCGGGGTTCATTGGGTCTATGCTATGTAAGCTTCTCGTCGAGCGAGGTGACGATGTCGTTGTTATCGATAACTTGCGCAATGGGCGACGGGAACTCATTGATGTTTTGGGGCATAGGGCTCGTCTTTTGGAAGTAGACGTACGCGATACGGAAGCTGTCTGCAGAATCATAACGGATGTACATCCACAAGCCGTATGCCATTTGGCGGCGATCCACTTCATTCCGTACTGCAATCAACATCCTCTGGAAGCTCTCGATATTAATGTGCAAGGCACACTGAGTGTACTGGAGGCCTGTAAGGCCGCACCTCCGAAAATGGTTGTGATTGCATCGTCAGCTGCTGTATATGATATTTGTGACGAGCCATGTCGGGAAACAGATGTCCCGCAACCAGTGGATATATATGGCGTCTCAAAGCATACTTGTGAGCAGCTGGCCCGCCTTTACAGTAGCGACACCGATGCGCCATGTATTGCGGCAAGGATTTTCAATGCTGTCGGACCTAACGAAACGAATCCACACCTGGTGCCACAACTGATTAACCAATTGATCCGTGGTGAAAGTACTATAGCCTTGGGTAATCTTGAACCACGTCGCGATTATATTGATACTTCGGATTTGGCCAGAGCTTTAATATGTGCATTAGATCATAAGCAGGATGGATACGATGTCTTCAATATGGGCACAGGCAAGGAATACTCCGTCCAGAATATCATTGAAATGTGTGAAAGTATTCTTGGTCGCCAGATTGAGATCAAGCAAAGCCCTCATTTAGTTCGAAAAGTGGACCGCCTGCATTTGTGTGCCAATATCGACAAGATACGAAAAACCATGGGATGGGAGCCAAAGGTCGGAATCAATGAGACATTGCAGGACCTTCTGAAGGCTGGCATCGAGTATGTTGTCGATGACATATAGATGATTCTGGAGTGAGTATTTTGGCGCATTCTGTGAACGAAGTTGGATCGACATACCATAACCTTAGCTGCATCCCCAGAGATGGTACTTGCGGGACAGAGCAGATTAGAGTAGCTCTTGTTACTGATTTTCCTCATAATCCAGATGATCCGTGTGGAGGAGTTCAGTCTGTTTCTGTTCATCTCGTTCGAGGGTTGTCCAAACTCGATGGTTTGGATTTGCATGTAGTGACAGAAGATGCCGAATGCTCGACGCCGAAAGAAAGTGTATGGGGTAAGGTCTGCATTCATCGGCTTCCTCGGCAAGGGAGGACGACTCTCACCAATGCCATCGGTCTGGGTCGACGACAGATGGGGCGATACCTGAAGAAGCTTGCTCCCGATGTTATCCACGCTCATGATGTATACGGATTGATGGTGAAAGGGCTGTCTATACCACGTGTCTTTTCTATTCACGGTCAGATATACAAAGATACTAGCGTTTCAGGCGGCTGGTTTCCGCGATTGCGATCTTGGTTGTGGAAACGGATAGAGTTAAGTGGTTGGGCGGACCAGCCGCATGTGATATCGATAAGTCCCTACGTGCGAGAGCAACTTACGGGAATTGTCACTGGCACCATTCACAATATTGATAATCCAATAGGTGAGAGTAGCTTTAATCTTGATCGCCGTGAAGAACCCGGAAGAATATTTTGTGCTGCGGCGATCTGTTCGCGGAAGAACACTTTAACATTGGTGCAAGGTTTTGCCAGACTACTCAAGACCGGCGTGAACGCGGAGTTACGACTATCCGGTGGTGGTGATAAAGAATACCTTAGCCAAGTATCTATCTTCATACACGAGCATGGGTTGGAAAAGAGTGTCAAGTTGCTAGGGCGAGTTAGTTACAAGGCTATTCAAGACGAAATGGCACGCGCTGCTGTATTTATTTTAGTCTCCTTAGAAGAGAATTCTCCCATGGGCATCGAGGAAGCGATGGCTGCGGGAGTGCCGGTAGTGACGTCAAATCGTTGCGGGATGCCGTATATGGTTCGCGATGGGGAATCCGGTTTCCTGGTCAACCCTACGAATCCGGAGGACATCGCCCGGCGGCTAGGACAACTTTTGAAGAATGATGAGTTACGTCGGTCCATGGGGGCAAAGGGCCGTGAGATTGCCCTGGACCGTTTCCATCCGGCGAAAGTGGCCGCTCGAACACGGGAAGTGTACTATCGTGCTATCCATGATTTTCAGCAAAAGTGATTGCTTGGGGCAATTATGGGCTCAAACGCAAAAAGTGGGGTTGCTAGCGTGAGTAAGGATGTGCGGTTGCGACAGTTGCCATATCCATACCGGGCTATGCTGGCGATCTGCAGCGACCTGGACGAGACGCCGGATAGTCACGTGTATTGGGAGATCATGCGATTTCTGAATACGACCGAGACGACGGCAATGGGGCCGGGTGTTAGACTGGAAGTGGGCAATTCCATTTACTTCGATATGCCGCCGAGCCAGTTTGCCTACTGGAATACCAATGATGCCGGCCGGGAGATGGTACATGAACTTATCCAAAGCGGACATATTGATTGTCTGCACTCTTATGGTGACCTGGCAACGACACGTAAACATGCGGCACGGGCTTTGGAGGAACTTGACCGCCACGATTGCAAATTGGAAGTGTGGGTCGACCATGGCACGGCTCCAACCAACTTCGGCTCGGATATTATGCAAGGCCACGGCGATGAAGTTGGCCATCCAGCATATCATGCCGACATCACGACTGGCTACGGCATAAAATATGTATGGCGTGGACGTGTGACGAGCATAATCGGGCAGGATATTCCCGCTAGTTCGTGCGGGATATTCAAATGGAATCATCCCATATCTTCGGGTCGGACGTTGCTTAAGGAATCAGCGAAACGCAAGTTGGCTCAGCTTGGAAACACAAAGTATGCCATGCATGGGCCAAATGAGTCACTTCGCCCCACTGTCTTGCGGGATGGGAGTCCTGTATACGAATTCATGCGCTGTAATCCACACTGGGGTGGGGTAAGTTCGTGTGATCAGGGCAGGCACATCGGCGATGTGCTGACCGGCGATATGTTGAATCGTCTTATCAAGCGAGGCGGGACCTGCATACTATATACGCATCTCGGTAAGGCGGTCAGCCCGACCTCCCAATTCGGTCAGAAAACAGTTGAGGCCTTTTGCCGGTTAGCGGAGGAATTCCGCGGTGGGAGGATTCTCGTCACCACCACGCGGCGGTTGCTGAGGTATCGTCGCGCCGTTCGGGAAATTGCTTATAAAAACCACTGGGATGGCAAGAGACTTCGCATTAACATCGGTACACGAAATACCGAGACTTCTATCGAGGGGCTGTCTACTAATGAATTGGACGGGTTAACCTTCTACGTACGTAACCCAGAGACAACTATGATGACGATAGATAGGAAGGAGATTACAGACCTTAAGCGTAACCCCCCTGACCACACAGGCTGGCCCAGCGTATCGCTCGTCTGGCCTATGTTGGAGTTCCCAAGTATATGAGTAACCGCCCTGTATCTGATATCAGTGAAGCTCTTGATTTAGTCGGTCAAATTGCCAAGGATCAGAACAAAGAATCTGTAAGCATGCCGATTTCATTTCAGCGGCGGCTGCGCCGATGGTTTTGGCATGTTCTAGCACGACAGTTTACGCTACTCTGCGTGATAGCTGTAACCATCGCCGGTTGGATTGGCAGGCGGCGACGGCCGATTGGCGATGATGGGTGCGAGATTATGCTTACGGGGCGGTTTAATTCGGACAACTGGATTCTGGCTCATCTTGGTCCATTGTCAGCTTCAAAGAAATGCTCCCGCTTATGGATGGTCTCAACGAATCCAGTCCCCACCATGCCAAAGGTAATATCTGTTTATCCCCCCAAGTGGCTGATGAAACTTCTGGGTGCGACTCCTGCCAGGTTACTGACCTTCGCATGGGCTGCGATGCGGAAGCGGCCGCATGTTGTTGGTGGCTTTCACCTGACCTTTAATGGGATAGCGGCTGGTATTGTCGGTCGTTTGGCTGGGGCACGGTCAATGTACTTCTGTGTTGGCGGGCCGCCGGAAGTTCACGATGGCGGCGTTCACGCTGATGAGCACGCTTTTGCCAGGATGGAAACGGTTGACGCAGTCGTGGAAAAACGGCTTTTGAAGATTATTTCGAGATTCGACACGGTAATCACCATGGGAACGAGGGCGGTCAGTTTCTTTCGGAATAAAGGTGTCGACACTGACATCCATGTGGTATCTGGCGGAATTGATCCAACTCGATTTAAGCCAGCTGAGGAAACTACCGTATATGACCTTATCTTGACTGGTCGCCTTGCTCCTATCAAAAGGATCGATGTTTTTCTACGAGCTGTCAGAAGAATTGTAAGTGAGATTCCAGCGATCAGGGCGGTGATTGTGGGGGACGGCGACTTGTATGCTGAATTACGGGCACTGTCCAGGGATCTCGGTGTTGATCGCAATGTAGCCTTTGTCGGACACCAGGATGATGTGGAAAACTGGTTGCGCACAAGCAAGGTTTTTCTCCTTACCTCAGATTCAGAAGGATTGTCTCTATCGATGATGGAGGCGATGATGAGCGGGCTGCCCGCAGTGGTTTCCGACGTCGGGGATATGGGCGATTTGATCGAAGACGGGGTCAATGGCTATCTGGTTCCGCGCCGCTCACCTGAATTGTTCGCCGATCGTGTCGTTGAATTACTTACGGACGCCCGGAAGCTAGAGGCATTTTCCCAGGCGGCTCGTCGATCAGCATTGCGGTATGAGACACAAACCACAATTCAACGCTGGGATAGTATCTTGGGCAATTTCTTAATATTATGAAAGCTGGCCGCGCTGTGCCTAAAATAAGTGACTGTTTAACGTCCCCTGAAGTTGCTGTTTCGCCTGGGCATAAGGGGTATCTGTCTGAGCCACCGTATCCACCCGCTGACTCCTATCCTGAGTATCCTTTCGGCCCCAATACCCTCGCGAAGGAACCTAATCATGCATACGAAGGAGTGCGCGATGCGTTATGTGTATTGGGGCTGGATGCAGAGCATTATGGACAGAAGGAGTGGAATCCACTTGGCGAGCTTATCCGTCCAGGCAACACGGTTGTGCTGAAGCCAAACTTCATCCGTGACTTTCGTGAGACGCAGCCCGGCCACGATGACTGCCTGATAACTCACGGTTCTATTATTCGAGTAGCTGTTGACTATGTCTATATCGCCCTTAGGGGGAAGGGCCGAATCATAATTGCGGACGCTCCTCAGAATGATGCAGATTTCGATGCGATTCGACGCATTGCAGGCTTAGACGAGATTCAGGCATTCTATCGCCAGCACGCGGGCTTTGAGATCGAGTTGTACGACCTGCGGCCTGAGCGTGCCAAGAAAGTCGATGGAGTCATCGTGGGCCACGAGCGCCTGCCCGGGGACCCGCGGGGATATGTCAAGGTGGACCTCAGCGGGCATTCGATGTTCGCTGAGATCGAACACCTCTGCCATCTGCTCTACGGCTCGGAATACGACACGAGCGAGATTCGCCGTCACCATACCGGCGGCGTCCACGAGTACCTGATCTCCCGAACGATTCTCGATGCTGACTGCATCATCAACCTGCCCAAGCTCAAGACCCATAAGAAAACCGGTATCACGGTGAGCATGAAGAACCTGGTGGGAATTAACGGGAATAAGAACTGGCTGCCGCACCACCGGGAAGGCACGCCTGCCCAGGGTGGTGATCAGTTTGCTGATGACGGTGTAAAACACCGAATCGAACGAAAGGCCATGGCCTGCTTCAGAAATCTGTTCCCACTATTCGGACCTTTGAGAGGAGTTATGGCCAAGCCGCTGAAAGCTCTCGGCAAGGGCATCTTCGGCGATACAAACACCAATACGATTCGTTCCGGCAACTGGTATGGCAATGACACAACCTGGCGAATGGTCATCGATCTGAATCGGATACTCATGTACGTCGACAAGAATGGGCGGTTTCAGAATAGCCCGGCAAGGGACATGTTTTGTATCGTTGACGGCATTGTCGGCGGTGAGGGCAATGGTCCACTGGATCCGACTCCAAACCGCGCTGGGATTGTTCTGGCCGGAAGGAATCCAGTAGCTGTTGATCTGGTGTGTGCACATATTATGGGGTTTGCTTTTGAGAAACTACCTCTGCTTTATCGATCACTCGATGCTCACCCTTTACCGTTAGTATCGGCTGGGATATGTGATATTGTTGTGGTTTCGAACGATAAAGGGCTAAATGCAAAACAGCTTGAGAAAGTCGAATTTTCGTTAGCATTCTTGCCCCATTTTGGTTGGAAAGGACTCGTGGAAATATCGGGGTAGACTAATGAAAGTGGCATTTTCGCGAAAGAACCTGTGGGAGAGATCCCCCCGACTTTTGAAGGACGTGGTCGGCAGGGCGCTAGGACTTGTACCGCTCAGCATACTTATGGGACGACAGTCTCGAAGATGGCGACGGTTTGTACAGGATTCACAATACTGGAGCATCGAGCAGTATCGTCACTATCAGTTCCAGCGACTGAAGCGGATCCTCACAATAGCATATGAACGCACAGGCTTCTATCGCAGGCACTTTAAACAAGTGGGCTTTGAACCCGGGGATTTCAAAGATATCAATGACCTGTCAACCTTGCCAACCATAGATAAAGAGACTGTTCGTCAGAACTTGGAAGCCATGGCGGCGGTTTCCCTAACAGACTTATCAGTGGACTATGCTACTACGTCCGGTACGGGGGGGACCCCTCTATGTTTCTACATGGACTCATCGCGCCATGCCGTTGAGTTTGGTCACTTGACCACGAGTTGGGAACGTGTTGGATATAGGCCAGGGGATTCAATGGCCATACTCCGGGGCAACGTGATTCCTTTAGCACGCTCGGGAATGTACTACGAGTACGATCCGGTGCTTCGACATCACAGATACAGTACCTTTCATATGACCAATGAGCAGATGGAACGGTACGTTCAACACATGCACCGCGTATCCCCGAACTTTGTGCATGCCTACCCTTCTGCCGCATACACGCTCGCGAGATTCATGTTCCATGAGTCTCTGAGCTTCCCACCAAGTGTAAAGGCGGTACTCCTGGAATCGGAGCCCGATTATGAATTTCAGAGAGATTTTATCCAGAAACATTTTTCTGTCAGGGTGTTTTCATCATACGGACATTCAGAGAAACTCGTTCTAGCGGCACAATGTGAACATTCCTCACTATACCACGTATGGCCAACGTATGGCTACTGCGAGATCCTCGACGATCAGGGCACAAACGTATCGATTGGACAGAAAGGAGAGATTGTAGGTACAGGATTCATCAACGAAGTAATACCATTCATCCGATATCGGACTGACGACTACGCAATTTTGGCTGGGCAAGGCTGTGCTAAATGCGGGCGAAACCATTTGCTTCTCGATAGTATCCGGGGCCACAGGACGCAGGAGTTTTTAGTAACCAATGACAGGCAGTCCATCATTGCATGGACAGCGTTGAATATGCATGACGATACATTCGATGGCATCGTGAGGTTCCAGTTCACACAGGATACTCCCGGCTATGCTGAGTTGCGCATGGTCCCCACACCTGGGCCAAAAGAGTACGACCTCGTGCGAATTCGCCGTCACCTAGAAAGCAAGCTCAAGGGCAGAATAGACGTTAAACTGGTGATCTGTGACGAGATACCACCCATGAAGTCCGGGAAAAAACCTATTGTCGTGCAACGAACCCCTGGGATAAACAACTTGCTCCGAGAATACCAGATGCCCATGCAAACATAACCTCATACAGTAATATACCTGGTACATCCGACGTCTACGGGCAATGCAACAAAGTCAGGTTGCGTGGTGTATGCGGTCGTTGTTGCGCGATCGTGGAAGATGGCGATTGGGCCACTTATGTGGGGGATCGTTGTGAAGCGTGCGGGCGTGAGCACCCCCTCATTCGTGATATCCGCGGCCACCGAACCCAAGAAGTGCTGATTGCAGCCGATGGCTCTGAAATTCCGTGGGCGGCTCTGAATATGCACGATGATACATTTATGCACGTCAGGCAGTTCCAATTCATGCAGGAAACGCTAGGCCGTGCTGTCCTGCGCATCGTGCCAGCCAATGGATTCGGTGAAGATGATGCTAAGCGGATACATCGGAATCTGGGCCGTAAACTCGATAGGCAACTTGCTTTCACCATCGAACTAACCGAGGCTATTCCCCTCTCTCCAAGAGGCAAGGTGATATATGTTGACCAGCGCATTCAACAAGAAAGAATAGTTCCGTTAAACTCAGAGGGCGATATCTAAGAATTTCTTTGCAGCGCCATGCAAACACTTGATTGGTATTATCGACGTCTTAAAGATATGTCTGCAGGTGAGATTGTTCGGCGGATGCAGTCGTCGCTCCGCGACCGTGCCGACCGGTTTCTTGTTGGTCGGCGGCAGCAGTTGAGGAAGCCTTCGGTAATCCTAAACGGAGACGGCCGCGACGCAATACCGGATTTCCGTGTGTGCGATCTTGTCGTTGGAGACAGAGCAAAGCTAAATGCAGATGATGATTTTGCAAAGCGGTCGTTTGATCCCCTACTGTTCCGGGCGGAGCAGATTATCAGGCATCGGCTAAGCTTTTTCGATTTGAAGGATAAGTACCTCGGCGACCCGATCCTCTGGGATTACGACCACAAACGCGGCCAGGACACACCGATGATCTTTAGTCCTGCTCTGGATTACCGGGACGTGAATGAAGCCGGAGACTGCAAGTTCGTCTGGGAACCCAATCGCCATCATCAACTGGTTGTGTTGGGCCGAGCTTATCGAGCTAGTGGAGATATTCGTTTCGCCAACGCTGTGGCGGAGCAATTAGACAGTTGGCTCAAGCAGAATCCTTATGGTGTCGGGATGAACTGGCGCAGCGGCCTTGAACTCGGTGTAAGGCTCATAAACTGGGTATGGGTTTTGGATCTGATCGAGGAGTCAGGAGCTATCGACGGCCAGCTACGGCATCGAATCTTGGACTCCGTCGCGCGCCATATTTGGGAAATCGACAGGAAGTATTCATACGGGTCTTCCGCAGGCAATCACCTGATCGGTGAAGCGGCCGGTGTATTTGTGGCAACAAGCTACTTTGGCAATCTTAAACACGCATCCATGTGGCGGCAGAGAAGCTGGGAGATCCTGAACAGGGAAATCATCAATCAGACATATTCTGACGGTGGCACGTTGGAGCAGGCTATCGGGTATCATTTTTTCGTGCTGCAGTTTTTCGTTATTGCTGGCATCATATCGCGTGCCACGGGGCAGGACATGCCCGAATCGTACTGGTCAAGACTGGAAAAGATGTTCGAATTTCTTGGCATCTGGAGTGGTGGCGGAGACAACCTGCCCTTGTTTGGTGATTGCGATGATGGCTATGTCCTGGACCTGGGAGAAGACCCACACGATATCCGCCAGTGGTTATCGGTGGGAGCTGTATTGTACGAGCGCAAGGATTTCAAGGCGTGGGCAGACGGGCGTGCTGAGCCGGTCGAATGGTTGCTGGGTAAGCTTGGACGCCGGAGTTTCAATGCGATCCCGCAGCCGCAGAATATGACAATCACCTCCGAGGCCTTCGAGGACAGCGGCTACTATCTCCTACAACACGGTAAACTTGATTCACCGGATCGCATCAGTGTAGTATTTGATTGCGGCCCGTTGGGGATGGGAGCCCTTGCCGGCCATGGGCATGCGGACACCCTGAGTTTTACAATGCGTGCATTTGGAAAAGACGTATTAGTGGATCCTGGGACGTATGATTACTTCAGTTATCCAAAATGGCGGAAGTATTTTCGCAGCACGCGAGCGCACAATACAGTCGTCGTTAACAGCCGGGACCAGTCTGAGATGCTGGGTCTTTTTCTTTGGGGCAGAAAAGCAAAGGCCCGCTGTATCCGTTGGGAACCCTCGAATGTTGGGGGCAAAGTAGTCGGTGAACATGATGGATATACCTGCTTGAAGGACCCGGTCATCTGCCGCCGCACGCTTGAGCTGGATTGTAAGAAGCGTGTGCTTATCGTGCGCGATGACATTTTGGCTCGCGGAAAGCATGAAATAGAGGTCTGTTTTCATTGGGCTGAACATTGCGTCGTGACTCCGGCTGGCGAGAATCGCTATCTTGTGGATGTCGGGCCAGGAACAGTTCAAATCGAATTGGATCGACGTCTTCGCGTGAAATGGTTCAAAGGCAGCGAGGACCCAATATGCGGCTGGGTCAGTCGAGGTTACCATCAGAAAAAGGCCAGCACAACACTTGTTGGCCGCTACGTTTGCGAAGGTGACACGTCGCTGGAGTGCAGGGTTAGACTTTGAGAATTGGTCAGTATTATATATGCTATAGTTGGAGGTGATGGGTATGAAGACCCAAGGTCCTATATTGCTGTTGTTAATTCTGTTTGCCACATTTTGCGGAGTAACAGGAGCGCAAGCAGCGACCTATACATTGACGATAACTGCAAATCATGGCTCGGTAAAAGTCACTCCGGATAAAGCCCTATATAATGAAGGAGAGATAGTCGAGCTTATACCGAGACCGGAGACAGGATATTGCTTTACCGGTTGGTTAGGAAATGCACATGGGAAAAGGCTCGTTTTGAATCTCAAGATGGATAGTGATAAAGCTATCACCGCCAATTTTGGCACCTGGCAGCCTCCAATAGGAATTCCAAAGCCAGAATTTGGCATAGAAGAAAGCTATAGGATGTATGATAATCCTGCAAATAGAAATCCAAATTTAACTTATACTCAAAACTCTGAAGGAGGCTACTACACCCACTACGTCGATAATACTGATCCCAATGCTACGGACACTGGCAATCCCTATGGAACTGCTGAGAAGCCGAGGAAGAGCATTCCAAGTAATCTTCCTCTAGGAAGTGTCGTTGAGGTTTATAGCGAGCCCAGCAATTATGGTCCTAGCGGAGAAGTCTTGATCTCAGGCGAGGGAACTAAAGAAAGGCCAATTTTTATAAGGGGCATTGGAAATCCAAGGATAGAAAGAGAGGTAGCTATTGGGTATTATGGAAATGCAAGCTATATCATTGTTGAAGGAATAAGTTCCTTTTCTGGAAGTATTAGTGGAAGAATAGAAGGAATTAGTTTCACTGCATCTCACATAGCATTTAGGAATTGTGATTTCCATGGCGATGAAAATGGCGGAGCATTTGTGATATCAAGCTGGACTTCTAACAATGTGGAAAATATTGTTCTTTACAACAATGTTATTCATGACAATGGTGTCTGGGATCCTAACGTTGCACAAGGAGATCGGGATATTGGTGGCATCAAGGTCGGAGCAAAGGTAAGTTATTTGTGGGTTCTTGATAATGAAATGTACCACAACGAATGCAATGGGATTCAGATCAACGGTGGTTCAGTTACTCACCATATTTACGTTGGAAGGAATATAGCACATCATAACAAACAATCAGGATTTTGGACAAAATCAGCAGAAGATTTAATTTTTTCCGAAAATATTGCGTATGGCCATAGGGCTTCATCATCTGATCCTTTTGGAGCAGGAATGGGATTCCAGTATGACCCTAAAAGAGTCTGGTTTTTGTTTAACACAATTTATGATAACACGATGGGGATCGTATGTGGAAGCGGAAATGTCGGCGGCAGAGAGGAATTCTATTTCATTGGGAATGTCATTTATAATGTTACGAATGGCTTTAGTCTTAATGGCCTCAATACTCCTGAGCCAGCGAAGTTGATTGGAAACACTATATATAATTCTGAAAATGGAATTGCGAATGGGTACTATACCTCAAAATTAGATATCATCAATAATGTAATAGCCGACTATGATGATGCTATATCATTTGGTTCAGAGTATCAGACTTATCTGATTTCCAATATGAGTTATAATCTTTTAGATGGAAGTGGGGATATTAGATGGGGCTCTACGTATGCAGACTTATCTCAATTTCAGCAAGTAACAGGAAAAGGCGCTGGCTGTATAGAAGCAGACCCGCTTTTTACGGATGCCGCTAATGATGATTTCCATTTGGGGACGACAAGTCCTGCAATAAATGCGGGAACATCCTCTGGAGTTGTGCAGGAGGTGTTTGACAGATTTGAGCAATTGTATGGTATAGATATAAGAAAAGACATTGAAGGGAGAACAAGGCCTCAAGGTTCAGCATGGGACATGGGTGCTTATGAATATGTCCTTAGTCCTATCACTGGCCTGGCGGTATCGGGCGCGAGCCAGAACTCGGTGACTTTTGGCTGGACGGTGCCGGGGGAAGAAGGGGTTACGGGTACGCCGACCCGTTATGACGTCCGGTATGCCGGCAGCCCGCTTACGGAGGCTAACTGGGACGCGGCTACGCAGGTGCAGGGCGAGCCGGTGCCTGGTGATTTTGGGGAGCAGCAGTCCTTCACGATCACAGGCCTGAACCCTGGCACAACCTACTATGTCGCAATCAAGACAGCCGACGATGGGGGACATACATCCCAATTGTCCAATGTAGCTTCCGGGACCACGGCCACCAGCGGCAACCATGCCCCGGTGCTGGCGTTAATTGGTGATCGGTCGGTGGTGGAGACCCAGGAACTTACATTCGTGGTAAGTGCCACAGATGCCGATGGAGATGTACTGGCCTATTCAGCGACGAACCTTCCGATGGGGGCCGGCTTCACGCCAGCAACGCGGACTTTCACCTGGATTTCTACGAACACGCAGAGCGGCACGTATCGTGTTACCTTCCAGGTCACTGACGGCCAGGTGGCCGTGTCGGAGACGGTGAAGATCACGGTCCGCGAGACTCCTAATCAATCCCCCGTGCTTGAAGCCGTTGGTGATAAGATAGTGAATGAGAATGCTTCGCTAAGCTTTTCTATAAAAGCTGCTGATCCTGATGGAGACGCCTTGACCTATTCAGCTATGGGTCTGCCAAGTGGGGCAACATTTGCCAACCAAGTCTTTAGCTGGATACCCTCCTATGACCAGGCAGGTTCATATTTGGTTACCTTCTCTGTGAGTGACGGCGAATTGACAGACGATGAGAAGATAACTATCACCGTGGTTAATGTTACAGACATGACGGCCCCTTCTGCTCACGATTTCTATCCGTTGCCAGATTCAATTCAGGCCCCGTTGAACTGCCTGATTAGCTTTACAATCTCAGATGGCGGCTGGGGTGTGGATGGGAATACTGTTACTCTCCACGTCAACGATCAACTTGTGTATTCGGGCGATAAGACCGTCTACGAGAGTGCCTATGGCGTCTGCCGTCGCACAGGCACCCGAGCGAGCTATCGCTATTACTACCATCCTATCAACATATTCAACTTTGACCAGCAGGTTTCCGTGCGCGTGAACGCCTCGGATATAGCCCACAATGCTATGACACCAGTGTCCTATCAGTTTAAGACCGAGATGCGGTCATTTGGACAAAATAAAAAGGTCGCTTCTGGTTCAGATATTCTTGCTAAGGGTTCGCCATTAACCGTTGCAGATAGCGCTGGCAACATCTGGGTAACGTGGGAATCAGGTACAGCAGGCAGCAGGGATATTTATGTCGGCAAGCTTACCTCTGGCGCTGACAACTTCGACAGCAGTATCCGATTAACCGAAAGCAGCTTTGACCAGTGTAATTCTGCTATCGCGGTAGGCAGCGATGACAAATTGTATGTTGTCTGGCAGGATAATAGACGAGGTAATTGGGATATATACGCATCAGTTTCGGCTGATGGGATAGCCTGGTCAACTGGAACTTTGGTCGTAGATTCCAACAATAATGAGGTTAATCCTGCAATAGCTGTTGATAAATCGTCTCCGAATCGTGCTTATGTCGTCTGGCAGGATGACCGCAATGGTAATCAGGATATTTACATAGCTGCCTCAAGCAATAGTTTCCTTACAGCAGCAGTCTCACAAATAACCTCCAACAGTTCCGACCAGATTGAGCCTGCTATTGCTGTAGGTCCATCCAATGCAGTGTATGTGATATGGACAGATAATAGAGGCGGCTCAAGTGATATTTACGGGGCGGTTTCTAATTATGGCTCCTGGACGAATGTGCCAATCGTGAATAATGCAAGTAACCAAACAAAACCGGCTATTGCTGTCGAATCAGCAGAGGCTAAGCTGCACATACTATGGGTTGATGGCAGGTCCGGCAATCAAGATATATATTACGCAACGTCAGATGGTTTGCCGGGCAGCCCCTTAAGCGGCAGCAGCATTATAGATGACACTTCGGCAGCCAAACAATCAGAGCCGGTGATTATCACCAACGGCAGCTCGAAGGTCTTTGCGTGCTGGCAGGATGAGCGAAACGTTGCTGCTAATGGTGGGGACACTGACCTGTATATGGCAGAGTTAACTTCTGACTCTCGAACAAATATTCTGGTAGGCGATGATGGCACAAATTCGAACCAGAGCGAACCGGCGATAGGAGTCGGTGAATACGGCCATCCGTATCTGGTGTGGGCCTATGGCAGAAGTGCGAATACGGAGATTTATTATGCTGCAAGCACCTTTGTGGAGCCGATCGCACTGAAAACAAAGGATGTCTTGGCCTCTTTGGGTGCAACAGTGGGAACCGACCCAGCGAGTATAACCAGCGTAAATGATGTTTCTGTGGTAGTGCCAGCCGGCGCTTGTTTATGTGATATGAAGATTGCAATCTCAAAAATGAAGAATCCCCAAGCATTTACATTTGCGAAGCAGTGTTTGGGCGGTTATGATTTTGGCCCCAGTGGGATGCAATTTAGCCAGCCGGTTACAGTTACCATACCATATACGCCTTCGGGTTCAGGCACTTCTGTTTCAGCATACTGGTATAATTCGCTGACCGGAGCCATCAGTCAACAGGGTATATCAGGTGTCCAGGATATAGTGATATCGCCTACCTTACACGCTTTGCAATTCAAGACGACACACTTTACGCCATTTTACCTTTTGCTCGCAGGCGGCAGGGAAGGCGGAGGTGGCGGGGGCTGCTCGATGTCTGTCTGTGGAGAAGGTGACATTGACATTGTCGGGTTTTTGCTGCCGTATGTAGGATTGGCTGTCGTGATGTTGGTGTTGAAGCTGCGGGACAGGCGCAACCGGAAAGTGCGAAGTATCACTTAAGGCAATTATTAAATATGGAATAGAACAGAGTTGCTGCCATTTACTGGATATTCAATAATATGCTGCCTGGCCGAAATATCTATGTTTTTTCAAAAACATTTTGCTTTTGATGACTCGATCCATTTTTGCCGTCTCGCTGCACTAAAAAACTGTAATAGCACTTTATTTTCTGCACATTTATGCGCAGATGTAAAAATTGTGGACTGAAATAATCCAGATAAAGATCACGAAAAAGGAAAAGTATTGCAGACTCAATTTTTGTAAGAAATAGCAGTATTCTGTGCGTCTGTAAAGCGCGAAGTAAAAGTGCAGCTAATAGCAGCTGTGCCTTGTCTGCCTCCCGTGAAAGACGTTTTGTCGGATTTTTCCCTCTTTATAGAGCATCGGCACTTTTTATATTTATCTTCAAATGGAGTGAACATACATATAAGGGAGGATAACGCAGTGAATCTTTCGTCTTTCGTTATTGGGAATCGCCAGGTGACTAATTAAGATAAGTCGTCATACAGGATTCCTTCCATCTGAGGCCATTCATGCTTGTAATAAAATCACTCGCAACACCAGTAGTGTGGATTCTGGCATTTCTGACTCTGGGGTTGGTCCTATCCAGGTGCAGAAAAGGGAAGAACTGCCCCAGAGCAAGCTGGTGGGTAGTATTGGCAGGCACATTGGGGCTGCTGACGCTTAGCCTTTGTCCGGTTGCAAACATGCTGACCTATTCTCTGGAGTATAGATACAGCAATCCCTCACCTGAGGTACTCAGGAGCTTGGATATCATAGTGGTTCTGGGTGCTGGCGCTTATGACCCCTGGGGACTTCGAACAGAGGCTGAACTCGCAGGACCTGCTTACTCTCGTTGTTACAACGGTATTCGAGTGTTTAATAAAAGCGGCGCGGATTTACTTACCTTCTGTGGGGGTCGCTCGAGCGAAAGTGCCGAGAGCGAAGCGGAAGTGATGAAAGAGATGGCCTTGTATATGGGCGTCTCTGGTGCCAAAATTCTGGTTGAGACCCGGTCGAATAACACGATGCAGAACGCCGCATATCTGGCTGAGTTGCTCCCACCTGGGAAGGAAAGACGCATCGGATTAGTGACATCAGCCACGCATATGTTGCGTTCAGAAAAGGTGTTTAAAAAGCAGTTTTCTGAGGACACAATCATACCGGTTCCTGTCAACTACACATGCGGTCCGCTGCTTTGTGGCTTGAATACCTTCATCCCTTCGGTAAAGGCTTTGGATGAGAGCACGGTCGCATTGTACGAATGGATCGGCACCCTTTGGTACTCGCTTCGGGACCGGTAATCACGTGCCTCCAGAGACCGCCAAGATGTTTGTGAAGGTAACACAGCGATTGTATGTCGGATTAATATGGGTGAAATATAGAAAGCTCCAAATAAATGAAGGTTAAACTTACTACAACAAATGATACTCCTACTCGACGGCCGGTCATTGTCTCTGCGATTGCGGCGAGTTTCCTGATGCTTGTCTTTGGCCTAACGTATCGTGTATTGGCTGCTCGGTTGGAGGCGCCGGTGAATACCACTCCAATATCTCCCGCCGTCTTGGCACGATTGTCCCTGGAAATTGGCGATTGGACGGGCCAGGATGTGCCTTTGGATGAAGCCACAGTGCGTGCCACGGATACCGATGCTCACGTGAACCGTCTATATTCGCGACGCAATGGCTTGGAATCTCTTTCGTTATATGTCGCGTCTGGCATCAAAGCGCGTGACCTGATGCCCCACCGGCCGGAAGTTTGCTACACAGGGGCCGGCTGGACACTTGTGGGTCGCCGTTTAATGGAACTGCCCATAAATGATAAAATAAAATTGCCATGCAATGTCCTGCAGTTTTCTCGCGGCGCATTGAATACACAAAAAGTTGTGGTTCTGGATTACTACATTGTAGATGGGCAGTATTGCGCCGATGTCTCCCTGTTGCGGTCAAAGGCATGGCGCGGCTCCGGCACAGTTCGTTATGTCGCTCAAGTACAGATAGTTACTTCTATCACAGCAATTCTGACCAATGATTCTGCAGCAAGGTTGGTCTCTGAATTTGCGGTCGATTCCGCATCATCGATAGCCCATCTGTTCGAGAATCCCAAAGAGAGTCAAAATCAAAATTAAGTTTATGAGCCGTTCAATAAATAATAGTATGCAACGCCGTGTGATTGACAATCGTGCTCGCCACAGACATATTATGCAGACCTCTGGCAGGGACAACGCGCAGGGTAACCTGCTGGGACTTGTCTGCGTCACATTGGCGCTGGTGGCCATAACTGCGTGGTCATATTGGCCAACAATGGCTGACCTTTTCAAGGAATGGCAAAGAGATGATGATTACTCTGCAGGCCAGCTTGTTCCATTGGCTGCACTTTTCCTGGTTTGGCGTGAAAGAAAACACCTTAGAGAATGCTTGCTAAAACCGTGCTGGTGGGGTATAGCCCTGCTCGTGCTCGCCCAGATGGGGAGGACTTTCGGGCAGCTTTTCATGTATGAATCGGCAGAGCGATACGCTCTGGTCCTGACCACAGCAGGCCTGGTCCTGATGGTGGCTGGTTGGCAGGTGTTTAGGCGTGTTTCGTGGATTCTGCTGTTCGTTTTTCTTATGGTCCCTCTTCCCGGGCGCATTCATAACATCATCAGCGCTCCATTGCGGAACGTGGCAACAACAGGGTCGGTATTTCTCCTGGAGGCATTTGGCGCCCGGATAAGCCAGCAAGGGAATGTAATGATGCTGAACAGTAATACTCCTATGGGAGTAGCAGAAGCCTGTAGTGGCCTGAGAATGTTGACGGCGTTCGTTATTGTCTCTGCATTCATCGCGTATATGGTCAAGCGCTCACGGCTGCAGAAAGCGGCCTTGCTGGTATCGAGCATTCCTGTTGCAGTTGTTTGCAATATGTTGAGGATTGTCGTGACAGCGATGCTAATGCTGTTTGTAAGCACAGAGGCAGCAGATAAATTCTTCCATGATTTTGCCGGCCTGGTAATGATGCCTGCTGCCGTTCTACTGATATTTGGTGAACTCTGGCTTATGGAAAAACTGACTATGCCCGAGCCAAGTCCCCGGCAAGGGCCGGCAAGCGCGCAAGCCAAACCCAGCATGCGTGCATAGGTGACATCTTCTCGAACATAAACAAAACCAGGCCTCTGAATGCCGGCACAGCAATACCGGCGCCCTGTTCAACGTTTGTTTTGTAGAAAAGCTTTACAAAATTTTCATCAACAAGAAAGGGTAACAACCTGACATAATCACGACAATACTCCGGTCGAAACCGAGAGTTTTCGTTGATGTTCGATTGTAAGTTATTGTAGAAACAAAAGTTATAGTCGATAATAAGTGTTTTTACCTATTTTAACAGAAAAACGTTTTATTTAAGGATTTCTTGTTGACATTGAGCGAAAGTTTCTGGTAGAATAAATGAAATATTAAGGATGTAAGGGTAATATATGATAATTCATCTGGTAAGGATGGGTCTTTCGATTCTTGTTGGTTTGGCTGTCACGGCGACCGCTTATGCCGATATGACGCCGGCTTATGCTCCGGACGCTGGATATCGACAATCACAGCATGTGTGCGTCCCGACTGAACCGGGGCACACGAATTGTCTCACCCAATCAAGTTACCCTATCGTTGCTGACCTTGCCAAGCTGTCTGTGGAGTTTTTACCCCAGGCACGTGCGGATATTACACCGACCTCCCAAAGTCAGCCTTTGCTAATCCTTACAGATGGGGCGGGCAGCTTCAGCCTGTGTTTGTATGCCTTGCTCGGCCTGGGTTTGTGCGGGTCAGGGCAATGGCTAAAAAAGATTTCTATCGGCTGTATCCCGGAATGGTACCACGATGGCGGCCCTTACCAGATTGGGCATAGCTTCGCTATAGGGCCAGAATCCATCTGCTATGCATCGGCTTGTTTCATTCAGCCGGAATATACAGCCGAAGATATTTCAACGGAATACTACAAGGGGATAATTGCGCCCCTTTTGCGAAAGTCTTTATTCACACCAAATGTCCTTGACCCACGCGGACCTCCCGAAACTGACTAATGAAATGATTTTTTCCCCGTGCTTTAGGCAGGGACCGTGGTCTGGCATAAAGCCTTGCTGAACTATCAGCAATGTCCAAACTTCCGGTCCCTCGAATGCCTTCTGGTGCGGGGTCAAAAAATTAACTTCAGATTCATTCGTTAATCAGTAGTTGGAGGTTATAAATCATGATTAAAAGAATAATATTTATTGCAGTAATGTGTGCGTTTGTTGCAGCGCCAGCGTTAGCTGACCTTGTACCTATTGGTGAACCTGTTGAAGGAGGAAGTTGGGAACAGCGTTTCTACGAGGATCTTGGAACTTACAACATGGTCGCCGTGAAGATGATCACCAGCTTGGATTCATTTGAGCATACCTTGATTAAGGCCTCGCTTAGCAACTTTGACAATACCGGTTGGAGTTTATTATACGAGAATGGCCCGAAGTACCCAACTATCGCCTCGGCTCAGGGCCCGCTTGCTGGGAATGGGCCTATCCAGGGATGGCTGTACTTCGACATTCAGTTCGCAGGATCCAAAAGTGGTAACCCCCTAACGTTCGAGTTCGCATCATATAAAAATAGCGTTCTCAACAGCGCCGCCACGTGTACGTGGACCCCGGGCTCGTGGGCGATCATCAACTATGGTGCATCGCCACCGTCAAGCTTCAGCCTCAAATATTATGAGGTCGTCCCGGTTCCGGCAGCCGTTCTGCTTGGCATTCTCGGCTTCTGTGTTGCTGGCGTGAAATTACGTAAATTTGCATAAGAATCTTTAAAAATAACCTGAAGTTCATTTGTGAACCTCAGGTGGAGGTAAAAGACTAATGAGAAAATTGATTTTTATTACAATTTTGAGTATGTTTTTAGCAGCGCCGGCGTTCGCTGATTACACAAATGGAACCGTCACATACGGCGGGAGAATCAACTATACACAAAACCCCTATGGATATGGTCGTGGCGGTGAGTTCACAGTTTCCTCCGACGGAGCCCCTGGCCTTCTGCTCGGAAATAACGCCTATGCTGATATAACCAGTGGATTGGCTGGGCACGCGGAGTCTTTCCAAACGTTCTGTGTCGAGACCGACGAGTATATCTACAGTGGCAACAAGATTTACGTCAGCGAAACATTTTTGAACGGCAACCCGGGCTCGCATGCCTGGCGTGGTGGAGCAGAAACTAATGCTGGTGACAACCTCGATTTCAGAACAGCCTACCTCTACACGCAATTCGCAACGGGGAACCTGGCCGGGTATAACTACAGCAACAGTGGTTCGGGACTGACCCGGGCGCAGACGGCAGGGGCCCTCCAGCGCGTGATCTGGAGTATTGAGGGCGAGGGCGGTAATGTTTTCGCGAACGACTTTATGAGTACTAACCTGAACGCCGCGCAGCAGGCGCTTGCCACGAGCTGGTGGGATGCGGCGGAAGATTGCGATTGGACAGACATCGGTTATGTGCGAGTGTTGCAGGCTGTGACTGTGGACCAATACGGAAATCCTACAGGTTACGGGCAGGATTTGCTATATCTTGTTCCGGTTCCAGGTGCCGTTCTGCTTGGCATGCTCGGCTTTGGTGTCGCTGGCCTGAAGTTGCGTAAGTCTAAATGAGAGTCTTAAAGAAAATAATGATGTAGTTTAGTAACAAGTAACAAGACTGCAGGCGAAGCCCCCTTTAACGGGGGCTTCGCCGAGCAGTTACATATCTTCAAAGCGGAGTTAAACCACATTTCTCATTAACCGCAGAGGCCGTCGAGGTCGCGGAGAAGGTAATAGCTATATTTCATTAATCCGGATTTCTCATTAACCGAAGACGCCATCCCGAGATGAGAAATGTACCAATTAACTAATCACCAATTAACTAATTTGATTTGCGTTCTCCGCGGTGAGAAATACAGGTTAGGCCGTTACGAATTCCAAAATCATAAGAACACAAGTTTTTTTTATAATACACCATAACGAGCTACCTCTCTATTCCTATAATCACCTGTTATTATTCGCAATTATCAAAAAATTGATAAATGTTGATAAGCGATAAACAATTCATTTTTATGGGAGGATAAGTTATGCGTTACCAGAATAGATGTGCAAAGATTAACGTTAAAGTGCTCGTTATTGTGGTATTGGTCACGGTAGCAGTTGGAATATCTCTATGTGCTGCTCGTCAGGTCCGAAGGAGCGTCCTTTCGAAAATGGACCTGGAAGCGGGGACGGCTGCCTTTGAAAAGCAGGACTGGCAGGCTGCATATAAGAACTTTATGGAGTATCTCGGCCGGCATCCCGATGATGTCGCAATCCTCAAAAAGTGTGCCCATGCACGGTTGTCTATGCGCCCACTTGAGGCTGAAGCTCTGATGTGGGCGACCGCAGCATATCGCCGAGTGATGCAATTAGCTCCCGGCGACAAGGATGCATACGACAAGCTTACCATGCTCTATGCCGGCACGGGTAATTTCGAGGAGCTTGCCTATCTTGCTCGGACACGGTTAGAGCAGGACCCAAATGACCGTGAAGCCCCGCTGTTGCTTGCTGATGCGTTGGTCCGCCTGAACAAAAGCCAGGAGGCCCAGCAGATACTTGTGAAATTCATCAAAGAACTCGAAGCGCTGCCTGATAAACACACGGAGTATGTTCGAGCTTGTGGGCAGATGAGCATTATTGCAGGCAGCGATAATTCTCCCGGGGCAAAAGCCAAAGCCCTGGAATGGCTCAACAAAGCTGTAGATTACGCCCCGGAATTTGTTGAGGCAGTGGCGAATCGTGCCCGGTTTTACCGCATGACAGTTGGTGTTTCCGGACTGACCGATGCGGAGCGACTGGCACTGGCTCGCAAAGACCTTGAGGCAGCCGACAATTTGGGAACAGAAGACCCACGAATTCGCCTTTTCTTAGGTGCTGAATGGATGGCCAACGGCGAGCTTGACCGAGCTGCCGCCGAATTGCAGGCTGCTGAGAGTCTTCCGCAGGAGACGCTGGAAAAAAGTTTCTTCGACATCCAGGAATGGAACGTAGCAAAATTCTCCTTTGCTTTGGAGCTGGCAACGCGGAAGGGAGCCATAATGGAAGGCGCCTCTTTGGCTGATGAAGCTCTGAAAGTGCTTACAGAGAAAAGACATCGGGTCCAAGTTCTCCCCACTGCTATCCCGCTTTATGTTACCACAGGAAAGGTTTTGGAGGCGAGGCAGTGCCTTGATGAGTATCTTGACGCCCTGCATACGATGGCAGGAACCGCAGAGTCCCAGTTCAAGCTCGCCTACCTTCAGGCCCTGGTGGCAAAAGCCGAGGAAAGACCCTATGCTGTCATCGATGCCCTGCAGCCGGTTGTTGTGAATGAGAACTCTGGTCCAGTACTATGGCGGTTACTGGCAGAAGCTTACAGCCGAACCAATCAGACCAGGAGGGCAGTTAATCTTATAACAAAATATCTTCGCTACTATCCGCAGGATGTGGAAATGACACTGCAAGTAGCAAAGGAGTATTCCAAGCTGGGAGACTGGAACAAGGCATTTGAAAACGCGAGAATTGCAGAGTCTCTAAATCCTGCGGACATCACCTGTAAGCTGCTTCGCATTGGTGCGAGTATTTACTTAGCGGCAGAGCAAGGTCAAGGTATAAATACGGCGAAGCTCGAGGAGCTGTCGGCTGAACTGGCACAGTTGCGACAAGAGAATCCTGAACAAGTTGAGATACGCACTTTGCAGGCGATAATAGCTGCCTATCTTGGACAGCCTGATAACGCTGAAAAGGAGCTGAAGCTTGCCATAGAAGAGTGCAAGAATCCGCTAAGGGCACAGATGCAGCTTGTGGGGCATTACGGTCGAACCAAACGGACAACCGAAGCGATCGACCTCTGCCAGGCAGCCTGCAAGAGTCATTCTGATGCGGCCGAACCCTGGCTTTCTCTTGCGGACCTTTATGCGGCAAATACAGACTATAATTCTGCCCGCAGTTGCCTAAAACAAGGATTAGATGCCGTCACCGAAAAGAGAGAGAAGAGGTCCTTATCAGTCAGATTTGCCTTGTTGGAACTCGTTCACGGGGAACGGACCACCGGCATACGCCTTCTAAGTGAGATGGCGGCGCAGGATGAACAAGAAATACATATTCGCTCCTTACTTCTGGGAGTCCGCGAAATCCAAGATGACCAGGCAATAGCTGAGAAACTCGTCAAAGAGATAAGGACGGCTGAGGGAGAAAGCGGGCTTTTATGGCGTTTAAATCAAGCGTCATTGTGGCTGTCGTCCGATGACTGGCGTGCGAAGCAAAAGGACATCACTGATTTGCTTCAATACTGCATTGATGCAGACCCACAGTGGTCAGCACCAGTATTACTCCTGGTGGGAATGTATGAAAAGTTGAACGACTTGAGAGGTGTTGAGGAAACCTGCCGGAAAGCCCTTGTCCAGAACCCCTCGGCTACTGACATCGCAGACAGGTTGCTGACTCTGCTTGAAAGACAGAACCGCTTTGCCGATGCTCAGAAGGTTCTCCAACAGATTGAAGCGACTCCGCGGGTCGCCGGTGCGTGGCAGATCCGAATGGCCCTTCGAGCCGGGGACGTTTCGCGGGCAGTCGATGAGTTGAAAGTCAGGGTATCCAATGACAATCAAGATGCGAGCTCGCGAATACAATTGGCACGACTGGTCTATGAGCAGACCAAGGATGTAAACGAGGCCTTCAGGTACCTCAAGGAAGCCGAAGTCATAACGCCGACCTCCCGTACGCTGACCGCGGTAAGAGCTTCTATCTTACGGGCGGAGGGGCAAACCGAAGAGGCCAAGCGAGTCCTTGATGATTATGTGGCAAATCGTAACGACTTCAATGCCTATTGGATGCGGGCTGTGTACTTAGCCGAGCAAGGCGAATTGGAACTCGCTGAGAAAGACTACACGAAGCTGACTACCTTCGCTGAAGAAGGCACAGTGGGTTACGGATTGCTGAGCGATTTCTATTTAACTAATGCGAACCTTGACAAGGCGGTCGCGACACTTGAAGAGGGTCTTAAAGCGTATCCTGCAAATCTGATACTGGAACGCGGACTGATGAAGTTATTGCTTCTGCGGGCCCACGGGCAGGATCACGAAAGAGCACTTGAAATCCTTGTAGCACTCGAAAAGCAATTGCCGCAGGATTCTGAACTGATGAAGCTGCGAGCTGTGCTCATGCTAAAGAAGCCGACGCTCCAGTCCGTCGAGACTGCCAGAGGGACGCTGGAAAATGTTGTCAAACTGGAACCGACCGCCGTTGACGCACACCTTACACTGATTAGTATTGCGATTCAGGAGGGGGAATACCAGACCGCGCGGGATCTTGCAATTCGGGCCCTTGGCTCCAATTCCAATAACTCGGCACTTCTGTCGGCCAGAGGCAGGGCTGAGCTTGCACTCGAAAATACCCAGATGGCAGTCGAATTGGCTCGTCTGGCCCTTCAAAAAGACCCGAACAACACAGAGGCGATAAGCCTGCTTGTGGAGGTTGGAATGAGTGTCAATAATCGCAACCTTCTTGAGGAAGCCCGGACATCAGTTGAATCTGCGGTGCGTCGCAATCCGACAAATGAAAGGCTGCTGCTTTCGCGAGCGCAAGTGCTAGCTGCCTTACAACAGCCTCAGGCGGCAATTCCTGAGCTGGAGGCCTATTGCCAGACCAAGGAGGGAAGCAGCAGTGTTGCCGCATTAGTAACGCTTGCTGACCTGTATCGTTTCGCCGGTGATGTAGAGAAGGCAAAACGAAGGATTGAGCAGGCAGAGGGGATAGATCCGAATAATCAAGTCGTTATTCATGCTCGATTTTTATGGCTGATATCACAGAATCGACCTGAGGAACTTGCGGAAATCAGTTCTGCATATATCTCGGCCAAAAATCAAAATCCAACGCTGGTTCTGGCGGCCGCATCGTTTTTAGCCGCATCAGATTCGATGCAACTTAAGAAAGAAGGACTAAAGCTCTTTGAGCATACTCTGACCTTGTCCCCGACATCTATTAATGCACGACTGGGTTTGGCCTCCATACTCTATCAGACAGGAAATTTCGAACGTGCAAAGGATATCTACCAGGAGTTGCTCAAGCAGTACCCAAATGACGTGCGAATTCTCAACGACCTTGCCTGGATACTGCAAGAGCATGATCAGCAGTACAATACTGCACTGGAACTGGCGAACAAAGGATTAAGTCTCGCGCCCAAGGATGTGCATCTTCTCGATACAAGGGGCACGATTCTCTCAAATATGGCGGACCGGCTTGCCGACGCGAGGAGCGACTTTGAGAGACTTGTCGAATTGTCACCACCTGATACTCGTAAAAAAGCAAAGGCCCTCCTACAACTCGGCAGGGTCTGTGCAAAACTCAATGACTTAGAGCAAGCGAAACAGCACCTGGAGAATGCGTTAGGGATTGACCAGAAGCTCGACGTGTTCACAACCGATGAGCGGTCAGAGGTCGCAAGGATTCTCAAGCAAACTGAGATGTAGTCTGCAAGAGTGGGAAGAGCAAGTTCTGGGACAAGCAGCCATCTCTTCTTAACGGTAGAAATGGGCACCAACCAAGTTGTTGGCACCGGTTCTGCAAAGATCGTCGAGGGCTATCGGAAGGCTATGAACGGCCAATTGAGAAAGACTCAAATCCCACCACTCTGGGACGGCCACGCCGCAGAGCGTATTGTCAAAATACTTTTGGATAAACTGTGAGTAACCTCGATGGCGAAGTCTGATACCTACTATTTTAGTATCAAGTGGCTGATAGTTGCGCTTATTTCTACTGCGACGGTCATCTTTCTTACCCATCTGCCCAGGGAAATAATACCTTCGCAATTCGAAGAAAGGGGTCTCGACAAGCTGGCGCATATTGTAGCATATGGAGCATTAACTTTCCTTTTCATCGTCTCGCTTAGAATTTCCCATATACTTTTCCCAGCATTGATTCTTTTATCTGGGATTTTATTGCTTGCAGCTGTCGATGAACTCACACAACCTTTAGTCAACCGAACAGCAAGTTTGATTGACTGGGTGGCAGATGCTATTGGTGTTGCCATTATATCGCTTTTGTTCATCTGCTCTAAAAATGCAAGACAGCAGGCTCCTCCGAAAGCCGACGTTTCTACCCAGAACACTGATAGTTAATACCTGAAAGCCAAAATAAAAGCGGCACCGTCAGGCGGTTCGGCACTTTCACGAAGTTCCGCCGAAGTCCGCCTACTCCCCAACGATGCCGTCCTCGGAGGGTCGCAGATCGCGGCCCTCCTATTTTTTTATGCGCATTTACAGATTGAATGGTAGTATCAAGAATCTTTCGCACATTGTTATCCGCCATCCGTGTGGCGGAGTTATTGGACGTGCAAAAAAGTCCCAAATCTGGTCGATGAAAGATTTTTGTAAACAGCATTATCAACCAGATTGGAGAACTAAAGCATGAGTAACAATCTTACACAAGTATCGACAAGACAGCCGGAATCCTTGAGCAAAGTCATCAAAATCGACGAGGCGAGGATTCAAAGCCATCTTCGACAAGATGGTGCGCAGCACCATGGAGCAGACTCTCAACGACCTTCTGGACGCCGAGGCGGATCGGCTGTGCAACGCCAAGAGATACGAGCATGTCGAAGAGCGGACCGACCAGAGGGCCGGGCATTACACCAGAACTGTGCATACCCGGGCTGGTCCGTTGGAATTGAAGATGCCCAAGCTGCGAAAAGCGACCTTTGAGACAGCCATCATAGAACGTTACCGCAGGCGAGAGTCATCGGTTGAAGAAGCCCTTATCGAGATGTATCTGGCAGGAGTATCTGTTCGGCGGGTAGAGGATATTACCGAGGCATTATGAGGAACCCGCGTCAGCGCCGGGACGGTCAGCGAACTGAATAAGAAGGTGTATGAGAGGATTTAGCAGTAGCGTAATCACCCGCTCGAAGGGGACTATCCCTACGTATACATGGACGGCATCAATATGAAGCGCAGTTGGGGCGGGGAGGTGCGGAACGTTGCTATATTGGTGGCGATTGGCGTGGCCCAGGATGGCTTCAGGGAGATTTTAGGTATTTGTTGAAGGCGCCAAGGAGGACAAGGAGAGCTGGAGTAATTTCCTTACATCTCTCAAACGGCGGGGTTTGAAAGGCATGCAGCTTTTCATCAGCGACAAGTGTATAGGTTTGGTCGAAGCGGCCAGCGAGTTTTATCCTGATGCTAGGAGTCTGTCGGAGAACCTCTTCTTTCTTTGATAAGCAGTCGTGAGATTCTTTCGCGGTGGTGGTATAATGCCTTGATGAAGAATCACACACGCTTTAAGCCGTATCAGCCGAACCAATTGTTCCTGTTGCCGCCGGATATGAGAGATTGGCTGCCGGAGGATCATTTGGTCTATTTTGTGATGGACGTGGTCGACCATCTGGACGTTTCGGCCATCTATCAACGCTACGATAACAGCAAGGGAGGCCAGCCGCCGTTTGATCGTAAGATGATGGTCGGCCTGCTGTTCTATGCGTACTGCGTGGGGCTGCCGAGTTCACGAAAGATCGTAAGCGTTCACCCATTTTCGAGTAATTGAAGTACACTTTAGTAAACTTTTGTCTTTGTCCGATAACGATTATATGGACAAAGACGCATATATAAAGCAGTTGGAAGAGCAAAACGCGGAATTGA
>Ga0315279_10000535_pt1 | contig 74882 bp, 56 predicted proteins | sample YL17G06_20_MG_FD_203694 | JGI IMG/M metagenome (GOLD analysis project Ga0315279, IMG submission 203694) | Sediment microbial communities from Yellowstone Lake, YNP, Wyoming, USA - YL17G06_20 | ecosystem: Environmental > Aquatic > Freshwater > Lake > Sediment | place: USA: Wyoming | collected...
GATTCCACAGCCGCAATAACACGTTCACGTAGGTCTTGGGAGTATGGTTTCATACCCCCCACTGTAACAGATCACGCCGTATATGCAACAGGAATTCGCTCTAGTAAATACCATACTGAGCATTGGGCCGATGACAAAGAAACCAAGAACCCCTCCCCATCCGCCCCATATCTGATAGCCAATCAGTGCGCCAACAGCAGCACCAATTAACATCAGAATCATAGCGTAATTCTCGCCAAAGTTGTAATGCCTTGTCTGAAATAGAAGCCACAAACCAAAGGCAATCAACACGAAACCGATTGTGGTAAGTAGCCACGGCCAAGTATCACGCGGCAATCGTTGCAAGAAATCTGCGAAGGTGGATAAGAGTGGAATGGACAATTCAGGTTGCGGTGAATACGCTACTGGTACACCTCCGGTTGGTGGACTAGGAGTATTACTTGTAGATGGCGATGGAATTACTGGAAATAACCAAGCCGCAAGTGACACCATAACTTGGCACAAACCGAACACCGCCGCAGCGATTCCGGCTATTGATACCCAAAATACTAAATCACGATGTCGCATCAGCCATCAAGGAATTACTTTCACGCGTCTACTGCGGAGCCGCCCAACGGCCCGGCGTCAGCCGCCTGCGACCTACCACAACGACAACAGTTGAAATTGACGCCCAACTGCCGCAGCTTCGCAGGTCGGCTGCACGCCGTGTTAGCCGCCGCCTGAACTTGAAGATGTATTTGTCGCCGTTCTTCTCTGCCTCCTGAAACTCAGCAGACTGGCCTTATAATCCAGTTCGTAGAGATAATTCAAGAGGTCTTCGCTTATTTCAATCGCAAGGCCAAGCTCGTAGCGCTCTGGCGGTGTTAACTCGTGTATGGCAATGTTCCCCATGAAGCGAAAATTGTGTAGATTTCCCACGATGCTACTTGGAAGAAAGCTGGTTAAGCCGTCGATCTTGGTTTCGAGATTGCGCCCTCTTATTCCCTTATCTTCACAGATGCCCTCAATGAGGGCACGTAGGCCAGCAGCACAGAGTATATCCAATTCTTCGTTGTATGCTCGAATTGTTTCTTGGTATATCCAGTGTAGCTTTTCAGGGAGTTTAACAAAAATCTTCACACCAAGATAGTCTTTGGTTCGACTCGGATAAACCACTGCATCATATTCTTGCTCTCCGTCTTCCCGAGTCCATGTAGGATTTGTGTAGAGAACTTCCAATGAGCCACTCTCGCATCCGGCGCAAATCCAAAGTCGGTAAATATGTTCTTCCCACCCAAAAACACTATCCTCATTCCTATGGGAGTAATCAGCCTGTGCGAGATGATTGGTTTCGGTATTGCAGGTGTTGCAGAAAATGCGCTTTTTGGACGGAAGGCGTGAAAGTGGTGCCATGATTTGTGTTGAATCAATAGGGTGAGCCACGACTTGTAACGTGGCGGCTAACTCGTAAGTAGAAGGAATTTATTCCTTCTACGCCGCCGTTTCCCATTTCCGCAAATTGCCCTGTGGGGGGGCTTAGTCGGAATTTGTTCTGCTTTAGCCCCCTATGGGCGGCATGGGCGGAAACGGGTTTCGGTGGGAAAATGCGGAACGCCGTGCGGCCAGCGCCGCACGCGCGCCAAATCACTCGTGGCATTGCGGGGGATCCCGCATCCTTGCCTCCTCGGCGTTGATACGTTGGAACGATGGGGACGGGACAACTGTCGCATAGTATAAATCCATTCTGTGCGCAAGTCAAAACTCTAACACGTGAGGTGACCTATGGAGCAGCCGCCCAAAAAACTTCTCGATCAAGTGCGCGATGCGCTGCGGCTCAAACACTATTCCTATCGCACTGAGCAAGCCTACACCGATTGGATCACGCGCTACATCCTGTTCCACGCCAAACGCCACCCTCAAGACATGGGCAGCGCCGAGGTGCAAGCGTTCCTCACGCACCTGGCCGTCGAAAAAAAACGTGGCCGCCTCCACGCAGACCCAGGCCCTCAGCGCGCTGCTCTTTCTGTACCGCGAGGTGCTCCATCAAGAGTTGGGGAATGTTGACGCGCTCCGCGCCAACAAGCCCAAACGCCTGCCCACCGTTTTGACGCGAGACGAGACCTTGCGCGTTATCGGCGGTATGAAGGGCGTGCATCAGTTAATGGCCAAGCTGTTGTACGGCAGCGGCCTGCGCTTGATGGAGTGCGTCCGCCTGCGTGTCCAGGATGTGGATTTTGCCCAGCATCAAATCGTGGTGCGAGATGGCAAGGGAGAACAAGACCGGATCACCATGTTGCCGGATAGCCTCATCGCGCTGCTTCAGGAACACTTGCAGCGCGTCAAGCAGTTGCACGAGCAGGACCTGGCGCAAGGGTGGGGCGCGGTCTATTTGCCCTATGCCCTGGATCGCAAGTACCCCAACGCCAGCCGCGAGTGGCGCGAAGCGGGCAATATGTGTTCCCTTCCGACCGCCTGTCGCAAGATCCGCGCACAGGCAAGACGCGCCGCCATCACATGGACGAAAGCAATCTACAAAGGGCTGTCCGAGAAGCCGCGCGTTTGGCGGCAATCGCCAAGCGCGTTAGTTGCCACACCTTTCGGCACAGCTTTGCCACGCACGTGCTCGAAAGCGGCTATGACATCCGCACCGTGCAAGAACTCCTCGGCCACAAGGACGTCAAGACGACAATGATCTATACCCACGTCCTGAACCGGGGCGGGTTGGCTGCCCACGCAGTGGGGACAGCCCGCTCGACTGACCCCCTTCCCAATGTCATTTAGTTAGCGCCCTGGAGTCAAGGCTTTAGCCGGACGCGAAGCGGCCCGCCTAAAGGCTCGACCCCAGCCCTAACTTTGCGACATTGACCGCCTTCCCCCAATGAGATGGATGGCATTTCTCATCTGCGAGCCGAGTCCGCAACCGGTGGACTTTCCCGACCGGCAAGCTCAAGGTCGGATAGGCCAACACGCGCAATGTCACAGTCAACTTGTTGTTTGAGCTATCTATGCCTTCCACGACCAACATTGCTCCATCTGCACTAAAGGTCGCCTCGCCGCCCCACTCGTCCAGGACACGCGCCACACGACGGTTCTGAACATCCCACAGCACAATCTGCCGCCCTTTGGGACCGCCGTTTTCGGAAGCCGCAAGCAGTTGGCCATCCGGGCTCCACGCGATTTTCCAGATCGTTCCGCTATTCGGATGAGTCAGATCGCCGACAAAGGCATCGCCTTCCCACAAAGCGATGCGTTGTTTCCCGAACATTGCGGCAGCCAACAGCTTGCCATCGGGCCGATAGGCCACGTAGCTCAACTCGCAAGATGCCGGCGGGTTGGGCATGACTAATTCGCGCGTGACCTGACCGCTGGCGGCGTCCCAGATGCGGATGGTGTTGTTCCGACCGGCGGCGGCGATCTCGTCGCGTTCGGGATGGAACGCCATGCCGTGGCAGCCTGACCCACCGGCGTTCGGCAATTTAGCCAGCAGATCACCCGTGGTGACTTGCCACACGGTCACGCTCCCATCGGTGCGGCCCGCCGCCAACAGTGTGCCCGCTGCGTTAAAGCCCACCGCAACGACCTGGTCGCCCCCCTGATGTTGGCGCACACGTTGTCCCGTCTTGAGATTCCACAACTCGACCCAGCCCAACTGTTCATAGTTTCCCACGGCCACCCATTGGCCGTCCGGGCTGAGCGCGATGGGCGTCCACCCGCCAGAGTGAATCGGCAGTGAGCGAATATGTTCTCCTGTGGGCATTTGCCAGATCGAAAGCCTGTCCCAGGCCGAGACCAACCATTGGCCGTCGCGCGTAAAGGCCAGGCCCGAAACTCCCAAGTTGGACGGCTCAGGCTCGCTCAGGCGCAGCGTTTCCGTAATTCGATCCACATTCGAAGGAGAGATTGCCAGCGTTGAGAGGGCTGGCGTTGGCAGCGGCGATGCCACCGAAATCGGGCCGCCGATCGGTGTTGGATTGACAGGCGGCAGCGCCGTCGGCGTGGATTGTATGGAAGGCAACCTGGTGGGTCGGGGAGTCACGGATGGGAGAAGAGAGGGTGGCTTGCTTGTGTCAAGCGTGCAGGCGATGATGGCGCAAATGCACACGACGATCACCGCCAGGGTCATACACGTTCTGTGAAACTGTAGTTTGGATTGCATCATGTTTTTCAGAAGAAGAACATTAGATGCCACGCTCGCCCCGGATGTAGGGCGTGCCCAGCGCTGCCGGAGCGCCCAATCGCTTGCGGAGCGCCTCACGGCTCACGGCGACCAGCACGATGATGGTGAGCGCATAGGGCAGCATTTGCAGGAAAAAGCCCAGCTTGGGAGTGTAGAAGAAGGGATTACGAAATCCCAAGAGCATCTCTGGCCCTTGCAAGTCGAGGATCAGGCGGCGGATCGCGCCGAACATGTAGCCGCCGGCCGCCGCGCGCCACGGATCCCACTGCGCAAAGATCACCAGCCCGATGGCGATCCAACCCTGACCACCGGTTGTCAGCTCGCTGAACCAACCCGGTGAGACGGCCAGGCTGATCGTCGCGCCGGCCAACCCGGCCAACAGGCCGCCGATCAACACGTAAAGGTAACGCAGGCCATATACGCTAATGCCCAGCGCGTCGGCGGCGGCAGGATATTCGCCCACCGACCGCAGGTGCAAGCCGGGCCGCGTGCGGTTGATAAAGAACCACGCCGCTGGGACAAGCAGGTAGCCCACATAGACCAACACGTGTTGATCGATGACTAGTATCTGTACAAGCTGCCAGAGAATGGGAACTTGCGCCAGCCACGGTATATTATCCATTACCATTGCTTGCGTAATGGGAACGGGCAACAGTGCAACTGTTCCCGCTTTGCTCAGCCCTTCACCCAGCACGGTGCTCAAGCCGACGCCCACAAAGTTGATCGCCAGGCCGCTCACCACCTGGTCCGCCTGAAAGTTGACGGTGACCAGCGCGTGCAAAAGGCTGAGCGCGCCCGCTGCCAGCATCGCGTACACCACGCCGGCCCATGGATCGCCGCCCTGCGCGACCGTCTTGTAGGCCGTCATCGCGCCGAGCAGCATCATGCCTTCCACGCCCAGGTTCATCACGCCCGAGCGTTCGGCCAGCACCTCGCCAATCGCCGCGAATAGCAGTACCGTCCCACTGCCGACACCGGCTTGAAGAATAATGATCCAATCAATCATCGTGAGTCCTTGTTGGTCCGCGAATTACGCGAATGAACGCGAATCTCTACTAATCTTTTTCTGATGGGTGTGTATTCGCGTAATTCGCGAAAGAAGAACTATCTCCGAACGATGCGGATGTGGTAGCGCAGCACCACGTCGCTGGCGATGACGGTGAACAGGATGATGCCTTGCAGCATACGCGGGACGCCCGAAGGCTGAATTTCACGCCCGGCCAACAGCAGACCGCCGAAGAGGATGGCGACCAGGATCACGCCAAACGCGTTGAGCTTGGCCAGCCACGCGATGATGATGCCCGTAAACCCATAGCCGGGCGAGATAGAGCCTTGCAACCGGTGAACCACCCCGGCAATTTCCGACATGCCCGCCAGCCCCGCCAGTCCGCCGGAAAGCATCATCACCAGCACCGTGTTGCGAACGATGTTGATGCCGGCGTAACGCGCGGCTTGCGGGTTATCGCCCGTCAGCCGAATCTCGTATCCCCATCGGCTGCGATTCAGAATGAACCACACCAACACAGCCGCCACGATTCCAAATACCAACCCCAGGTGAAGTGTCAAGCCAGCCAAGTCACTCACCTGGTTGGCATAGTCGGTCAGGCGTGGCAACCAGGCGGTCTCAGGGAACACGGGCGACATCTGAAAGCCGGCGTCGCTCCACGCGCCGAACACCCAAAACAAAACCCACGACGTGGCGATATAGTTCATCATCAGGCTGGTGATGATCTCGCTGACGTTGAGCCTGGCCTTCAAAAAGCCTGGCACCAATCCCCACAGCGCACCGCAGGCAAAGCCCGCCAGCATCATAGCCGAGAGCATGATACTGCGCGGCGTGGTGGCTGGCAGCAGCGGCGCCAGTACCACGGCACTCGCGCCCCACGCGCCCATGAAGAATTGCCCCTCCGCGCCAATGTTCCACAGCCTCATGCGGAAGGCCAGCGTGCAGGCCAGACCCGTCAAGATGAGCGGCGTGGCTTTGACGAGCGTATCGGAAAACACGCCCACGCTGCCGAACGCGGCATTGAAAATATGCGCGTAGGATTCAAGGGGATCGCCGCCGGCGAATTGGATGACGACTCCGCCAATCACCAGCGCCAGGATGACGGCGCCGATGGACGTCGCCGGCGCAAGCCAGCGCGGCACATTCATGCGCGGCTCCACCACGATGCGGAAGGGTAGGCGGAGCAGATCGCGTAGATGTCGTTGTTCCGGCTGTGAAGGTGTGGTCGTGGATGCGCTCATACTAGTCCTATGGTCGTCTAGCCATGTGGTCGGGCAGCCAAACAATTTGACTGACCGACTACTGGACTAGACGACTACCAGCCATCATCAGGCCGATCTTTTCCAGGTTGGCCTCTTGGGCGCTCATCTCGCCCATGATTTGCCCTTCGTAAATCACCACGATGCGGTCGGCCAGCGACATGATCTCGTCGAGTTCCTCGGAAATCAAGAGGATGGCTGCGCCTTGTTCGCGTTCTTGCAGCAACAGTCCGTGGACCGCTTCAATCGCGCCCACATCCAGCCCACGGGTGGGCTGCATGGCGATCATGATTTTCGGCGTCGTGGACATCTCGCGGGCCAGAATCATCTTTTGCAGGTTGCCGCCGGAAAGCAGACGCGCTTCAGTGTCAATCGAGGGCGCAGCGATTTCGTACGATTGCTTGAGCTTTTCAGCGTTCTGCCGGATCACCGGGCGGTTCAGCACCCAGCCGGATGAGATCGGCTCGCGCCGGTAGGTCTTCATGATCAAATTGTCGGCCACGCTCAGGCTGGGCGCGCTGCCCACGCCCGCGCGGTCTTCGGGGATGTGCGACACGCCGCGATCAATCGCCAGGCGAGGGGGACAATTGCTGATCTCCTGGTCGCCTATCTTTACCTGCCCGCCGGCGCAGCGGCGCAGGCCGGTGATCACCTGGGCCAGTTCCGTCTGCCCGTTGCCGGCCACCCCCGCCATACCCACGATTTCGCCGGCGCGCACCTGGAGCGAAAGACCGCGCAGCGCGGGCAAGCCGCGATCGTTTTCGGCGGACAGGCCCTCGATGGACAAAGTCACCGGCCCGGGCGTCACAGGTTTCTTTTCCACGCTAAAGACCACTTCGCGCCCCACCATCAGGCGCGCCAACTCGGACTTGGTCACGCCTTTTGCATCCAACCCGGCGGCGGTCACGCGGCCATGTTGCAGCACGGTGACGCGGTTGGCGATTTCCAGCACTTCGTCCAGCTTATGGCTGATGAAAATGATCGAGTGGCCGCGCTCGGTCATCGAGCGGAGTGTGACGAAGAGCTCACGCACTTCTTGCGGAGTGAGCACGGCCGTCGGCTCGTCCATAATCAGCACGCGCGCGCCGCGATACAACATCTTGAGGATTTCTACTCGCTGCTGTTCGCCCACCGAAAGCTGCCAGATTTTGACCTTGGGGTCTACCTTCAGGCCATATTGATCTTGAAGCGCCAGGACGCGCTTGTCATACTCTGGCAGGTTGAGCAGAAAGCGCGGTTGATCCAGGCCCAGCAGGATATTTTCGGTGACGGTTTGTGATGGCACCAGCATAAAGTGCTGGTGGACCATCCCCAGGCCCTGCGCAATCGCGTCGCGAGGAGAGTTGAGATTGACTCGTTTGCCCTGAACAAAGACGCTGCCCTCTTCAGGTTTGTATAGCCCGGCGAGGACATTCATCAACGTGCTTTTGCCGGCGCCGTTTTCACCCAGCAGCGCGTGAACTTCGCCTTCACGCAAGTCAAAGTCAATGTGGTCGTTGGCCAGCACGCCGGGGAATCGCTTGACGATCCCGCGCATCTCGACGGCAATTTGGTTTTCGGGCATGCGCGCCTCTGGGAAAAGTAGACAAGTAGGCAAGTAGACAAGTAGAAAGGGGAACCTTGTCTACTTGTCTACTTTTTCCTTGTCTACTTGTCTACTACTTGGGCAGTTCGCCCTTGATGCCGTCAGCCCACCACTTCATGCAGTACTTGCACTCCAGACCCGCACTGCCGGGCGGGAACTGATCCAGGTCGGCCTGCACCATCTTTTGGCCGGCGGGGACGACGATGTTACCAGCGTTGTCTTTGATCGGGCCGGCGAACACGTCAAAGCGAGTGAACTTGCCGGCTTGCATTTGAGCCAGCGTGTCTTTAACCATCTGGATGACCTCTGGCGGCAAGTCCTTCTCGCCGGTCGTGAGGCTTTGGCCTTCCATAAAGCCCCAGATACCCAGTGAGCCGCTGTCCACGTCAAAGTATTCCCAACCCGGCTTGTAGGTCTTGGCGATGACCTGTTTGGTGACGTTGGCATAGACCGGGCCCCAATTCCAGTAAATGGTGGTCAGGCAGCGCTCCACCTTGCACGAGCCGACATAGTCATAGGTGATGCCCCACTTGCCTTTGGCCTGCGCCACATCGGCATTAGACGGCGTGTCCGCGCCGGTCAGGACGACTTGCGCGCCGGCATCGAACAGCGAAGCAGCGCCATCTTTTTCGGCGACCGGGTCGTGCCAGGTGTTGATCCAGCGCACATCCATCGTACATTCAGGGCAGGTCTTTTTGGCGCCCAGCATAAAGGCGTTGCCCAGGCGCAACTCTTCGGGGATGGGGAAGGTCGCCATGTAGCCCAGCTTCGGGTTGCCGTCCTTCTTGGCGCGCGCCCCGGCCAGCATCCCCGCCAGGTACTTCATGCTTTCCATCGCGCCGAACAAGTTGCCATAGTTCGTGGTGTTCGACTTGTAGCCGCTGATGTGAACGTACATGATGTTGGGGAACTCTTTGGCGACATTTTCCATCGGGTCCATATAGCCGAAGGACGTGCCAAAGATCAGGTTAAAGCCTTTACGCGACAGGCTGCGGAAGACTTGTTCCGAGTCGGCGCCTTCGGGCACATTTTCGATGTAAGCCGTGTGTACATTGGGCACATTCTTCTCGACGTACTGAAAGCCCTCATAGTGCGCCTGGCTCCAACCGCCATCGTCGTGCGGGCCAATCAGCACGTAGGCCACATTGAATTTGCCTTTGACGATGTCGGGGATTTGAAGGCCGCCTGTAGCCTGCGGTTTTGCCGCTCCACCGCACGCCGTCAACAACGTGGCCGCAATAGTCAGCAGGGCCACAACCGTCATTAGATTCTTGCGAGCGATCATGACTTTTCCTCCTGAGAAAATGTGAAGAAAACCGGGTCGTCTAACTTGCAGAACAGCGGTATCTATGTGACTCGATTTATCGAGGTTGGCCTCCTTTCTTCAGAACGTGGTTGTGCGCGAGGGCAGGCCGCGTCAGGCCGACGCAACCTCTCTGATTCTACCAGTTTTTTCTACTTTGGCTAGGGCACGATGTGCGTGCCGGTTTCGCCTTTGAGCGCGCGCCCGATGTTTTCCGGGTTGGTGATGATGGCCTCTTTGCCGCCTCCCTCCAGGTACCAGAGAATCGCCTGAATTTTGGGTGCCATCGAGCCTTTGGCAAAGTGCTTGCCTTCGGCCAGGTATTGCTTGGCTTCGGCCAGCGTCATCTTGTCAATCCACTGCTGATCCGGCTTGCCAAAGTTGAGCGCCACCTTTTCGACGGCGGTCGAGATCAGGAACAGACCGGCGTGGATGCTCTGGGCCAGCAGGCTGCTGGCATAGTCCTTATCAATTACAGCCGCCACGCCGACGTAATCGCCATTGCCTTTATCAATGACCGGGATGCCGCCCCCGCCCACCGTGATCACAACGATGCCGGCATTGATCAGCGCCTTGACGGTGTCCAGTTCCACGACCTCTTTCGGCATGGGCGAGGCGACCACACGCCGCCAGCCACGCCCGGCGTCCTCGATGACGGTCCAGTCCATCTCGGCCTGTCGGCGCTTGGCTTCTGTTTCGTCCATGAATCCACCGATGGGCTTGGTCGGATTCTGGAAAGCGGGATCGTCGCGATCCACCAGCGTCTGCGTAATGATGGTGGCGACGTTCTTTTTGATGCCGCGCTGAAACAGGATGTTTTGCAGGTTTTGTTGCAGCGCGTAGCCGATCGCGCCCTGGCTATCCGCGCCGCACACATCCAGCGAGATTTCGTGCATGCCTTCCACCTTGTGCGCGATCTCGGAGCGGCGCAGGATAAAGCCCACCTGCGGCCCGTTGCCATGTCCGATGGCGACTTCCCAGCCCGCTTCGATCATGTCGGCGATGTGGAACGCACTCTCTTTGGCGGCTTCATATTGGTCTTCGACCGTTTGATGTTTTTTGTCCTTGATCAGCGAGTTGCCGCCGATGGCGACGACGGCGACTTTTTTCTGTTTCTCGTCCATAGGTTCCTCTCTTGGTTGTCCAGTAGGCAGGTAGACAAGGTGCTTCACTCGGCGGGCGGCTGGCTGGGTGTGTCATCGGTGGCATCAACGATGTAACGATCTATCCCTTGTCTACTTGCCCTACATCGTCAACGCCATCACGGCTTTTTGCACGTGCATCCGATTTTCGGCCTCGTCGTATACCACCGATTGCGGACCGTCCATCACGCCGTCGGTGACTTCGATGTTGCGGTCGGCTGGCAGCGGGTGCATGTAGATCGCGTCCGGGCGGGCCAAGGCCAGCTTGCGCTCGTCGGTGATCCAGTGCGGGTATTTCTTAATGATCTTGGCGCCTTCTTCAGGATCGGGCGTGTGAACCATCGCGCCCCACGATTTGGCGTAGATGACGTCGGCGTCTTTGAACGCGGCTTCCATGTCATCCACCACTTCGAAGCCGGCGCCGTATTTCTTGGCCTGCTCGCGGGCTTGATCCATGATGTCGGGCAGTAGCTCAAACTCGGGTGGGTGCGCCAGGACCACGTCCATGCCAAAGCGTGGCATTTGCAACACGAGCGATTGCGGCACCGACATCGGTTTTTGGTATGACGCAGCGTAGGCCCACGAGACGGCCATCTTTTTGCGGCGCAGGTCGCGGCCCTTCTTTTCGATAACCGTCATCAGGTCGGCCAGGATTTGGAAGGGGTGGTAGATATCGCATTGCATGTTGAGCACAGGCACGCGTGACGCACGGGCCACGGCATTCAGGTAGCCGTTGCCAATGCCCCAGTCCACGTGGCGGATGGCGATGCCGTCAAAGTAGCGGCCAAAGATTTCACCGATCTCTTTGGGCGTGTCGCCGTGGGCGATCTGGGTCGTCTTGCTTTCGATAAAGGCGGCGTGGCCGCCCAGTTGCGCCATGCCGGCCTCGAACGAGCCGCGCGTGCGGGTGCTGCTGAAGAAAAACAACATCGCCAGTACCTTGTCGCGCAAGTGAGGATGCGGCTCGCCCAGCGCCCGCTTGCGCTTCAGGTCGAATGCCACGTCGAGGACGGTTTCGACTTCTTCCTTGCTAAAATCCAGATCGCCGATCAGGTCGCGGCCTTTGAGATGAGTTTGCATTTCGGGTTCTCCTTTCTTTTCTTCCTCGCGCAAAGACGCAAAGAAAGAAAATTCCTTTGCGACTTGGCGTCTTCGCGAGAATAATCTTACGGATGAGGGTGTGCTCCCCAATACCAGGCCAGCTTGTCGGCCATGTCGCCCAAAACATCATAGGTGCCTTTGTCACCTGCTCCCCCGGCGGCAAAGATCGTCGCGCCGATCATATAGTCGTCCTTTTGCAACTCTTCGTCGTACCAGGTGAGTTGATCCAGGTAACCGGTCACTCCATTCGGCGCAATGTTGTTTTGTTTCCAGTACGTGCTAAAGTCGCGCCAGCCTGCGCCGCCAGGGCCGGGGCGCGGCTGGATCAGCCCGTCAATCCCACATTCGGTGATGATCAGCGGGATGCGCAACTCGGCCGGAATCTGATGGCGGTAGGCTTGGCGGTAACGCAGCGTGTACCAACCTTCGTCGCCCGAATCGCCCTTGGGATCGAGCTGGTTGCGGCCAAAGCCGAACTGCATTATCGGCGCAGAGTATTCGTGCAAGCCCAAGCAGCCGCCATGCTGTTGCGCAGTTTGCAGCGCGGGCAAAAAACTGACCCATTGTTCGATTTGGGGCGTGCCGGTGGAAAAGTTGCCGATGCAGCACTTCCAGCCCAGCGCGGCCATCTGCTTGACCCGTTCTGCCTCGAACGCAGCATAGTCGGCTATAAAGCCGGGCGAGTCGAGTGGTGGCTCGTTGTAGCCTTCCCAGTAATCCAAGTTAGTGTTGGCTTTATACTTGTCAATGTTTCGGGCGATAAAGTCCGCTGCGTGACGGGCCGCATCGCGGTTGTTCTTGTCGTGGAGTGCGCGAAAGTCATAGTCCACGCTGATCCGTCCGACGATGATGGTCCTGGGCACGCGCTCTTTGACCACACCCGCCGAGCCGAGGTCGTCAATGATTTTGACTACCTTGGGCTTGCCAGCTTCGATGACGTCCATGATTTGCGGCGACGAGAACCGCTGGACGACCAGGCCGAGTTTGCTGGGCTGTGTATAGTGCGCGGGCGTTGCGGTGGGCCAGGGTGTCTTGATGGCCTTTGGGGTGGGCGTGAGTGTGTTGGCAGCGGTGGGTGTAGGCGACGGCTTGAGCGCGGTCGCAGTAGGGCGGGATGTGGCGGTTGGCGCCACGGTCGCCGTCGCATCGGCCACGGGCGCGTCGGTCGGACTGCTTCGTTGGCATGCTTCCAGCGCCGCAATCGCCACCGTGGAAAGCGCGCCCGCCAGGAACGCGCGGCGCGAGATTTTGGGTCGTGAGTTCATGGCATCATTGTACCACACCAAAGTGCCTTATGTGTTGCCTGGTCAGACTGTCTTGTAGAGTTCGGTAAAGTGCGAGACCAGTTCGGGTTTTTCAAGCGCCTCTGCGAACTGTGTCAACCAAGCGTGGATGTACCCAATGTCCAGTTTGCCGCGTTGCCGAATCAAGATGCCTTCGATGTCGAGCCAGTCCTTGCCGCGATCTGCGACGACTTTGTGGATGATGAGGTCTTCGGCAGTGCAGACACGCGTGGTCAGACCTTCGATGTTCATTTCGACAGCGCGTTCGACCGCCTGCCGTTCATAGTCAAAGATACTCACGAGCAAGTCCACTGCTACGTCGGGCATAGCCCAGATGTGAATGATATGCGCACTTTGCAGGTGCCGTGGAATGTTGGTCGGGCGTTCCGGAAAACGCTCAAACACTAGTTTTCTAAACTCGGACGAGGGCATATCAACGCCCACTTTAAAGTCGGCATCGCGGGTAGCACGTGTCTCTCCCCAAATTGCGTTTGCTAATCCACCGATCACCATGTAGGGGATATGATTTTCTGTGAGGAACTCTATGACAATCTGCAGAGCTTGCGGATTAATGAGCATGATGCAACCTCTGTGCCAGGCGCATCCATCTTTCCTCTAGCATCCGGTAGTCTTTGAGCCGTGACCCGACCAGTTCTTCAGGTTCGTCGGTTGTGCCAGAAAAGGCGACTACCAGTCGGCACAGGTCAAAGTACGAACGCACACTCTCTTCGACTGGTTCCAGAGGTAGTCGCTGTTTCAAATCCTCATGCTCGGCCTCGTTGATGAGCTTATATTCGGCTGCCCATTCCTTGACCGTCATCGTTGGCATGAGACCCGCCTTTTCACGGAACACGCAATACGGAATACGTGTTCCGTGTTGCGCGTTCCGTATGACATGCTGCGATTATTCCATCGCCCCCAACACCAGCGCCAGCAGCGCCATGCGCATCACGACGCCGTTGAACGCCTCTTGCCAGTAGCGCGACCAGCGGGTGATGTCCACGTCAGCCGGGATTTCGTCCATGCGCGGAAGCGAGTGCAGCAGGATCGCATCGGACTTGGCCTTGGTCGCCAGCAGCTCGCGTGTGATCTTGTAGTTGGCCGGGGTGAGGCTGACTTCCTTTCCGCGCTCGTCACGCGACTTGGTATAATCCGGCTGCACCACCGGCTCGACCAGGATGACGTCGGCATCGCCAATGCACTGCTCGATGTGGTCGGCCTCGCGGAAGTTGAGGCTGTACTGCCGGATCTCTTCCTTGAACTCGGGCTTGAGCGACATATCGGGCGGGGCGACAAAAGTGATCGGGCAGTCGAATTGGGTCAGCGCATAAGCGAGTGAGTGCATCGTCCTCATGCGCATGTCGCCGACGGCGACCCACTTTAATCCGTCAATCCGACCCTTTTCCCGCAAGACGGTGTACAGGTCGGTCAAAATTTGCGTGGGGTGCTCGCCCCAACCATCGCCGCCGTTGATAATGGGAATGGATGCCCACTTGGCCGCTTCGTGGGGAGCGCCTTGCTGAAAGTGGCGCATGACGATCACGTCGCCATAGAATTCCAGCATCTTGACCGTGTCCTTGATGGACTCTTGGTAAAAGTCGCCCGCGCGCGTCATCTTGGCATCAGAAAAGCCGGTGACATGCCCGCCCAGCCGGTGCATGGCGGCTTCGTGCGCCAGGCGCGTGCGCGTAGACGGCTGATAGAACGCCGTCACCAGCGTCTTGTCCTTGAGCATGTCGCTGTTGCGGCGGCTCTTGGCAATGGGTTCCAGTTCTTGGGCGACCTCAAAGACGTGAAAGAACTCGTTGCGCTCCAAGTCCTTGAGCGAAAGGATGTCACGACCCATGAAACTTCTCATTTCTGTACCTCCTGGAATTTCGAATGTCGAGTGACGAATGACGGCGGCTCGCTGTTTTGTCATTCCGCCTGACGCGCCGTCGCGTTGATGCGGGCACGGCGTGAGCAGAGTGAAGAATCTTTTTGACGCGCGACCGAGACCCCTCGCTTCGCTCAGGGTGACAACCCCAGCATCATTTGAGATTTGATGTTTGAGGTTCCGCGCGCGCAGCGTCGCGGGCTGTGCCGCTATTTGCCTTGCCTTTTCCAATCCGGCGAACGACGTGGAAGCGCAAATAGCCGGGGACAAAATAGCTGAGCGAATAGTCCACCACTTGCCCATCCTGCGCAACCAATTGCGCTTCCAACTTGAGCAGCACATCGCCCCGCTGCTGGTGGAGCTTGCGAGCCAGCGCGCCTTGGGCGGCTTCGGCCATGATGTCGGTGCGGGAATGGCTCAACGCCGGCTCGCCGCGCTCGATGAGCAAATCCAGCACCGAGCCATTGAACGTTTCTCCCAGGTCTTGCCGGCGGAGATAGGTGGTCGGGACAATATCCACCAAGTATGCCACGGGCTGCGGCGTGCCCGGCTTCGCGCCCGGCCGCAATCCCGTCGTCATCACACGCGCGACGGAGATCACGGGGCTGCCTGGCGGAACTTGCAGGTGGGCTGCCTCGTTGGGCGTTGCTTTGCGTTCCTCGATCACGGCATCGCTCATCTGGATTTCCAATCCGATGCGCCGCGTCAACGTGTCGAGACTTTCCAGTTCCTCCAGTCCCGTTTCGATCAGCGGGGGAGGCGGCGCGACAAAAGTCCCCACGCCATGCCGCCGCACAATCTGGCCGTGCTCCTCAAAGGAGCGCATGGCCTCACGCAATGTGGCACGGGAGACGCCGAGTTGTTGCGCCAGTTGCGGTTCAGGTGGCAGTTGCTCGCCGGGCTTGCGGCGGCTGATCAACGCCGCCAGTGATTCATTGACCTGGGCGCGCGGGGAGTAAGAGGTACGCCGTTGTCGGTTGGACTTGCTCATGTTAGTTGTCTGACAACAAATATTATAGAACGGCTGGGGGTGGATGTCAAGAAACTTTAAGCCAACAACCCGCATGCATTTGCGAGAGGGTTGTAGTTTAGGCGAGCAATCGGGAGTCCAATCGAAAACTCGATCAAACGGGCCGCGCCACGCGCGGGTTAGGCGTTTTACTCCGAGTTGATGACATGCCTGTAACTCTGGAACTTGTGCCGGCCTCGAAAGGCCATATCGTGTTGCGGCGGCGCTTGCACATTAACTCCGTGCGTCATCTACCAGAGTTGTCTTTACCAGTGATTGATAAATCTTTTTTAAGAGAGCCTCTGCTCTTTGTACTCCACGTTCGGTGATTTGACCATCCCCGGTACTCAGCCAGGTGACTTCAGACATTGCAAAGTGGGGTACGTGTGTACCGGTGTGGGTTCCCTTAAAGGGGGCAGTAATCATCACCTCTATGTCATTGGTGTAGAGCTGCATGATTTCCCCCTCAACCGCTGTGCCGTCAATTTCCAGGATTATCTTTTTGCCGTCAACCATATGACTTATCCTTGTATTGATTCCTATCATGCTATTCTGTTTCAGGGCACGCGCCTATCGGGCCACGGATTCGGCAGGAGCAAGGCGCTCACTCGTCCTTCGTCGTTACCCGCTGATCTTTTTGTGCTTGGGCGTCCGGCTCACGACGGTGACGGCTTCCAGCACCATCACTCTATCGCCAAAGGTCAGCTTGGAGCGCGGCTTGACCTGTCCTTCGTGGAGTGGGATGCCCGCGACCCACAGCGATGTGCCTTCTTTGGTGTGTTTCAACTCGACAAACGCCTGGCCGGTGAAATACCCTTCCGTGTCTATCGCGCACGAGAGCACTTTGCCCACCACCTTGCCGCGCTTGTCAACGACCAAGTCAAGCTGCTTGGGCATGCGGACGTTCTTTTCGTCCACGCGGAAGCGGATGACCTGACTGGTCTGTTCGGCTTTGTGGGCGAGCCATGCGCGGCGACCGATAAAGAATGGCTTGTGCAGCTTGGCGAACGCGCCAAAGCCCGCGTCGTCCGGTGTGAGGTCAAGCGGCCCAGCCAGTTCGTGGCCGTACAGCGGCAGTCCGGCTTCGGTGCGCAGGCTATCGCGCGCGCCCAGCCCGATAGGATCGAGGCCGAACGGCTTGCCTGCTTCCATGATTTTGTTCCACAAGTCCGGCGCGCGGTCGGGGTGAATAAAGATTTCAAAGCTGAGCGGCTCGCCGGTGTAGCCGGTGCGTGAGATCACTACGTCGTGTCCGGCCAGCTTGCCTTCGCACAACTCAGTCCGCTTGAGCCGCTTGATCTGCTCGGCAAGTTGGGGGTTGTCGCTCGTCGTCATCGCCAGCAGAATGTCGCGCGAGCGCGGCCCTTGCAGCGGCAAGTCGGCGCGGCACTCGTCGCCCCACTGCCGGTCGCGCAGATCGCGCAGCGTGATCTCGCCGCGCCACTTGACCCACGGGCGCTCGCGGTCAATGATGACGTGGTTGTCCTTGACGACGTTCAGCCAGGCCCAATCCTTGTCATTGTTGCCGGCGTTGACGACGACCATGTACTGATCCGGCCCGCGCCGGTAAATCATCGTGTCGTCAATGCAGTTGCCGTCCACATCTAGGAAAAAGCTATACAGCGATTCGCCGACCGGGAGTGCAGACACGTCGTTGGGCTGCACCAGGTCGAGGAACGCGCCGGCATCGGGGCCACTCACTTTTAACACGCCCATGTGCGTGGCGTCGAACAGTCCGGCGGCGGTGCGGCAGGTGGTATGCTCTTCAATCACCGAGGTGTACCAGACCGGCATCTCCCATCCGGCGAAGGGGATCATCCGCGCACCCAATGCCTTGTGTGTGTCGTACAGCGTCGTCCGTTTGATCGAAGCGTCCGGCTCCTTCCAGGTAAAGGCCGGGAGTTGGGTGTAGGCCATCTTGAACGTCAGCGCGTGTTGCCCGATAAAGTAAGGCTGCGTGAGGTCAACCACTTCAGGGTCACTATGCAAGTCTTGCGGCAGCGCCGCTTGCGGGAGGTATTCTTGCTTTGCTTGTCGGACGATGACCGGCCCCGGCAGTTTGGCGCGCAAGTCGTTATTGAAGGACACATAGCCATCCGAAAGGGCGCGCAGCCAGGCTGCCACGCGAGCGGCTTTGTCGCCTGGCACAACTAGCAGGTAACGCTCGCGGCTTGTATCGGGCTGATGCAACACGCCGCCGCTCATCACTCGCCCGTCTTTTTCCAACAAAAACGTCACCTGCTCGCCGCCGGCGGATAATTGGCTCAGGTCGTTGGAAGTCGCCAGCTGCAAAAAGCTGAACGCACGAATGCCGGCGATCTCGAACGTGACACGCTCGGACGTATACGAATCCTGGATGCTCCAATAATGCGGATACCCGCGCGTAGAGGATTCAGAGGAGATGCCCGTGTTTGCCACCAGGTCCTTGACGACGAGCTTGGATTGTTCGAGCGCGTCAAAATCTACTTTGGCTCCGCCGGGATAAGGCTCGCAGGTCTTGAGCGTGTCGGCGATGGCTTTGGCGATGCGCTCCACATCCCGTTCGCCCAACCCGCGCTGCGTGATCCAAGGCGTGCCCAGCCGGATGCCGCTGGCGTGAGCGGCACCGGTGTCGCCCGGGATGGTATTGCGATTGACGACAATGCCGACGAGATCGAGGATGCGCGCGGCGGCGTCGCCCATGAGCGGCGTGCCGTCGGGAGCGGTGATGGATTTGCAATCCACCAGCACCATGTGCGACTCGGTGCCACCATACGCCACGCGCAGCCCTTCATTTTGCAGACACTTGGCCAGGTGCTGCGCGTTGAGCAGGATTTGCTTTTGCAGCGCGACGAATTGATCGGTGGCGGCCAGCTTGAAGGCGACGGTCATTGCGGCGATGGTGTTGACGTGCGGTCCGCCTTGTTCGCCGGGGAACACGGCGTGATCAATCGTCTTGGACAGGTCTTGGCGCGTCGTCAGAATGCACGCCGCGCGCGGCCCGCACAGCGTCTTGTGCGTGGTGAACGTGATCACATCGGCAATACCGATCGGGGAGGGAAACACGCCGGCGGTGACCATGCCCGCCACGTGGCTGATGTCGGCCATCAAGTATGCGCCCACGCGATCGGCAATCGCGCGCAGGCGACACCAGTCCGGCGCGTAGGGGTACGATGTGTAACCGGCGATGATCATGCGCGGTTTGTTGCGGATGGCCAGGCGGGCGATCTGATCATAGTCCAGCCGTTCGGTCTTTACGTTCACCGAATACGGCACGATGTTATAGTGCCGGCCTGACCGATTGGCCGGGCTGCCGTGCGTGAGATGGCCGCCGTGCACCAGGCTCATGCCCATCACCGTGTCGCCCGGCTGGACGAGCGCTTCGTACACGGCATTATTGGCCGGCGCGCCCGATAGCGGCTGGACGTTGACGAAAATCTGTTCGGCGGAGGCCAGGTCGTTGGCGAAGAGTTCGGCGCAACGGCGGCGGGCGAGCGCCTCGACCATGTTCGCGTACTCGACGCCCATGTAATAGCATGGGCTGCCTCGGCGACGATAGTGGGTTAGCTCCTGATCATAGTTCAGAATCCAGCTTTGGTCTTGGCCCAGCGTGATCGGATCGGGGTAGCCTTCGGCGTAGACGTTTTGGAACACGCTGCCTTGCGCTTCCAGCACGGCGTCTGCCGCGTCGGACTCGGAGGGGATCATGATCAGCTTGCGCGTTTGACGTTCCGCTTCGCAAGCGATCAACTCGGCCACATCGGGATCAATTTCCGCCAGGTTGCCGTGGAATTGAAAATCATTGCAGCTTGCCATTGGGTCCAACCCTCCTCAGGTCGTCGTCTGCCGTTGCATTTTACCACAAGGCGGGAAAACAAAGACCTGGAACGGCAAAGGCTGCCATCGCGCCGTGACTGCGGCGGATGCCTCCGGCGAGCAGATAAGCGGACGGGGGCTGCCTATTCCATGTAATAGACATTAGGATACGCCAGTCGGTTAAGGAAATCGCAACAGAGCGAAGTGTGGACAACAAAATGGTGAAATTGCCTCTTGACACCAGATAGTGGTCTGTGCTAAAATACTGAAAGTGCTTTCATGTAAGTAATTTACAAGTCCCCGCTAGCTATTTGTGCCAACTTGTAGAATCAGGGGGTAATGGGCATGGCCGATAACACTGTGTATGATGTGGCGAAGAAAGCAAAGGTAAGCATCGCCACAGTGTCGCGGGTGCTCAATTCGTCCGGCAAGGTCAACGAGGCAACTCGGAAGCGCGTGTTGTCCGCGATTGATTCCCTTGGCTTTGTGCCGAAAGCGGAAGCCGCTGCCCGCGCCCGAAAGGCCAGTGGACGCATCGGTGTGCTGGCCCCCTTTTTCACTTACCCTTCGTTTGTGGAACGCCTACAAGGTGTGGCAAGCTCGCTCACAGACTCTCCCTATGAATTGGTCGTCTACAATGTAGATTCCTCGGCTCGCCGAGACACCTACCTGTCCAGTCTGGCGGTGACCCGCAGGCTGGACGGCTTGATCGTCATGGCGTTGCCATTCGATGACGTCATGGCGCGCCGACTGATCGCACACAAACTGGAGACCGTGCTGATCGAAGCTGGTCGCCCGCAGTTTAGCAGCGTAGAGATTGACGACGAAGCTGGTGGACGCATAGCAGCCGAATACCTGCTTGAAAAAGGCCACCGCCGGTGTGCCTTTGTGGGCGACAAGGACTTGCCCGATTACGCGATTCACCCCAGCGAGTGGCGTTTGGCGGGCTACCGCAAGGCGTTGCAGGGCGCAGGTGTGCCTTTAACTGATGACTACATCGCACTGGCTCCGCATGGCCTGGAATCGGCACGCCAACTGACCCACCGCTTGCTGGATTTGCCCGAACCGCCCACAGCTATTTTTGCTCCGAGCGATGTGCAGGCCATGGGCATACTCAAGGCCGCCCGCGAGCGAGGTTTGTCCGTGCCGGATCAACTGGCCATCATTGGATTCGACGATCTGGAGATGTCCGACTATATCGGTTTGACCACGGTGCGGCAGCCGCTGAAAGAGTCAGGCCGGGTGGCGGTCGAACTGTTGCTCGCTCGCCTGGCTGACCGCTCGCGCCCCGTGCAGCACGTTCGATTGCCTTTGACTATTATCAAGCGGCAAACCGCCTGAGGTAAATGTTCAAAGTGGAGGGCTGATGGCCGAGCTTGAATTCTCAATCACACCTGCCGAGTTGGGAAACTTGTATGATGAGCTCCAGACGGAACTGGTGGAGTTTGAAGCTCAGACCCGGATCCGGGTCCGGTTGCGCCCAATCGTCTCGAAGGCCGCACTGGACGATCTGACCAGGTTCGCAACCTACAAGAAAGGGCCGGATGTCTCACAAATTGGTAGCACCTGGCTGGAAGGGCTTGCGGAGATGGATGCGCTCCGCCCGTTCAGCGCAGAGGAGATCCAAGCACTGGGCGACCCGGCGGATTTTGTTCCGGCAGCCTGGAAGAGTGTAACCCTTCCAGGACGATCCGAGATGTTGGCAATGCCGTGGTTGGCGGACGTTCGTATCCTTTTCTATCGTAGAGACATTTTGAAACGAGCCGGTATTGATGAGCAGGTTGCTTTCCAGACCCCAGAAACGCTGGAGCAAACATTGGCGCAATTGCGGGCCAGCGGCGTGAACATCCCCTGGGTTGTGCCGACCCAACATTCGTGGAGGACGGTTCACAATGCAGCCTCGTGGGTCTGGGGGGCGGGCGGCGACTTGCTCAGCGCAGATGGCAAGCGGATTTTATTCAATCAACCGAAAGCCCTGGCTGGCTTTCGCGCCTATTTTGCCCTGGGGCGTTATCTGGCGGACGAGGCGCGCGGCCTGACGGACACTGAGTCCGACACGCTCTTTCAGGCCGGGAAGGCAGCCGTGACCGTGAGCGGCCCGTGGCTGTTGGCGATGCCCCCGGAACTAGTGGCGAAGGTTGGCATCACATCTCCTCCTGGGATTCCGTTTGTGGGCGGCTCACATTTGGTTGTTTGGAAATATAGACGGTTGGCAAGTGAAGCAGTGCAGCTTGTGCAGTTCTTGACCAGCCTGCACTTTCAGCAGTCGTGCAAGCCAGGTGGCTTGCTGCCGGTGCGATTGAAGGCGCTGGATGCGTTCAATATGTCTTCAGCGGAGATGGGCAAATATTTGCAACAGAGTCTGACCAAGGGACGTTCATTTCCCTCGGTGCCTCTCTGGGAGGTGATAGAAGCGCGGCTGGCTGACACCCTGGCTGCCACCTGGAGAGAGGCATTAAAAGCTCCCGACTCGAATTGGGATGCGATTCTGGATGACCGTTTGAACCGGCTGGCACAGCGATTGAGTTTGACGCTCGGCTAGTTGACCGTTCGCGCCCAGTGCAGCATGTCCGATTGCTTTTGACGATCGTCATGCGGCAAACGGCCTGACGGATATGTTGGGAGTAAAGTAAAAGAGAGACCGCCTGTTCAGGCGGTCTCCAGGGAGCTAGAGTTCAGAGCAAGTCTTGCAACCGGACTGGGTCACAACCGCCCCACGCGGCCTGTGACCGAACAAGCTCTAAACTCAAAGCTGGAAAGGGGGCACAAAAGTCACGAATTTTTGTCCAGTTCACCCTAATCTTGTTTCCGATACATTATACCATAGGAGAAGAAAGCATGGATAAGAAACGTGTATTCTGGCCCGTGTTGGCCGTGGTCGTTGTGTTGTCTCTCATCTTGAGTGCGTGTGCCCCCGCCGCCCCCACACCGGAGAAGGTGGTCGTGACCAGCGTGGTTGAAAAACAGGCGACTGTCGTGGTCAAGGAAACCTCAGCGCCAGTCGTCGTGACGGCTACCTCCGCGCCCAAAGCGGCCGCCAAAGACACAGGAACTGTCTTTGTGATGGGCCCGACCCGCGGCACGGACGAAGAACGGTTTGTGGCAGTCCTCGCGGACTTTATGAAAGAGAATCCCACTATCAAGGTGGCTTATGCCGGCACGGCCGAATTCGAAACGCTCATCAACGTCAAAGTCGAAGCCGGCGATCCGCCCGATGTTGCCATGGTCCCGCAACCTGGCCTGATGAAGAAATTCGCTGCGGACGGCAAAATTGTCCCGCTGTGGCCCGAGGCGGTCAGCCTGATTGACAAGAATCTGCCCGGCTGGAAAGACCTCGGTTCCTACAACGGCAAGGTTTACGGCGTCTTTCATCGCGTGAACGGCAAGGGCTTTGTTTTTTACAACAAGCCCGAGTTCGAAAAAGCTGGCTACAAAGTCCCAACCACTTGGGATGAGCTGAACAAGCTGACGGCTACTATGGCGGCGACCGGAACGCCTCCCTGGTGCGTCACGATGGAATCGGGCGCGGCCACTGGCTGGGTCGGCACGGACTGGATGGAAAACATCATGCTGCGCACGCAGCCCGTCGAACTGTACGACAAATGGATCACGCACGACCTGAAGTTCCAGTCTCCTGAAGTCAAGAATGCCTGGCAGATCATGGACAAGATTTGGAGCGATCCAAAGCTGGTCTATGGCGGCAAGAAATACATCGGCACGGCCATCTGGCAGCAGGCGGGAACCGATCTGTTTGCCAAGCCGCAAAAATGCCAATTGGTTCTGCAAGGCAGTTTTTACACTGCTTTCTTTCCGGCGGATGTGCAGAAGGACATGGACAACCAGGTCGGTGTGTTCGCGCTCCCGCCCATCGATCCCAAACTGCCCAAGACCCTGGAGGTGGGAGGCGATCAGTATGTTGTGTTCAACGATCGCCCCGAAGTGCGCAAGTTCATCGAGTTCTTGGCGACCGGCAAGTCCGCCGCCGCATGGGCCAAAGCCGGCGGCGCGATCTTCGCTCACAAAGACCAGGACATGTCGTTGTACAAGTCGGCGATTGAAAAATCGTTCGCGACGGCACTCACCAGTGCCCAAGCTACGCGTTTCGATGCCTCTGACGCGATGGACTCGGCGGGTAACGTCGCGTTCTGGAAGGGCGTGACGGATTACGTCGGTGGCAAGAGCATTGACGACGTCCTCAAGCAGATTGACGACGGCTTCCCAAAGTAGTCAGACGGTAAGGTCTCGTCTGGCCGACGATAGACAAAAGTGAAGCCAGTAAGTGAGAAGGCAGGGAAGGAGCACGCGCTCTACGCGAGGCTTCCCTGCCTTTCTCCTCTGGCAAGTCTTGGTGGCTCGGATAGTACGAGGAGTGTAGTAAATGGAAAAGAGTGGAGAGAAAGATTACTCCGTCGGGGTAGCCCAGCGGGCCTCTGCGAATCTGGGACGGGCGCTGGTCTTTTTGCTTGTTCCGGTCGTCACGTTCGTCGCGCTTTGGCAAGGCTTTCTTTTTCTTCGCGAAAACACAGCGCCGCAGTGGATCCAAATGATTATGGCCATCGTCTGGGGCGTGGGCGGGGTGGCTGCCTTGTTCCTAGTGGCTGACTTTCTGCTCGAGCAGTTGCCTACTCGCTGGAAGACACACCTGACCCCCGTTATTTTTGTCGGGCCTGCCCTGGCAATCCTGGGATGGTTTCTGGTGATGCCGGTTGTGAGAACGCTCTACATGAGTTTCTTGGATGCTTCGTCGAAGAAGTTTGTGGGGCTTGACAACTTTGCTTACGCCTTGACAAACAGTTCCATGCTGGAGGCGTTCCGAAACAACGTGCTCTGGCTAGTGGTAGGCACCGGTTTTAGTGTCGGTTTTGGTTTGTCGATCGCGTTGCTGGCTGATCGCACCCACCCCAGGTTCGAGGCGATCATCGAGTCTCTGATCTTTTTGCCACTGGCGATCTCGATGGTCGGGGCTTCGGTGATTTGGCGATTTGTCTATGCCTTCCAGCCAGCTGGTGCGTCTCAGGTCGGTGTCTTGAATGCAATCGTGACTACTTTCGGTGGAGAACCGCAAGCCTGGCTGATGCTCAAGCCATTGAATAACCTGTTCCTCATCATCGTTTTGATCTGGCTGCAAACGGGCCTGGCGATGGTGATCCTGTCCTCAGCCATCAAGGGGATCCCAGCCGAACTTTTGGAAGCTGCCCGGATGGATGGCGCCAACGAGTGGCAGGTGGTTTGGAATATTGCCATCCCATACATCCGCAGCACGATCGTGGGTACCTCTACGGTGATTCTCATTCTGACCCTGAAAGTGTTCGACACCGTCTTTACCATGACCGGCGGTAATTATGGCACTCAAGTGATTGCCAACCAGTTCTACGTTGAAATGTTTAGGAGCTTTCAATACGGACGCGGTGCGGCCATTGCGGTCGTCCTGTTAATCGCCATCGTCCCGGCGGCATGGTACAACTTGCGCCAATTTGGTCAGCAATCGGAGGCGTTCCGATGAAGACCAAACGATTATCTGTCTCGAAAATCTTGGTGTACACGGTGCTCATTCTTATTGCTTCGCTCTGGACGGTGCCGACGCTCGGGTTGCTCGTCAGCTCATTTCGCCCAGGAGAGGATGTCACCAATTCGGGCTGGTGGACGGTGTTCCAAAATCCAGCCAAAGCCAAATTAACCCTGAACAACTACCGCATCGTTTTGTCAAATGGGCAGGATCCTTCGCTGGAGGGAGTGATCAAATCAGGCGAACAGAACATTAACTTGTCCAGCGCCGTGCTGAACAGCCTGACAGTGACGATTCCGGCGACGGTGATTCCCATCTTACTCGCTGCTTTTGCTGCCTATGGCTTTGCCTGGATCCGCTTCCCGGGGCGCAAATACTTTTTTCTTATTGTGGTTGCCATTCAGGTTGTGCCGCTGCAAATTGCTCTCATTCCCATCTTGCGAGACTATATTCAATTGAAACTGAATGGAACTTGGTTGGCGATCTGGCTGGCGCATACGGGCTTCGGGTTGCCGCTGGCAATCTATATACTGTATAACTACATCAACTCCGTACCCAGGGACATTTTGGAGTCAGCCTTCATGGATGGCGCGTCCCATTTTACCACCTTCAGGGTCTTGGTCCTGCCCCTGTCCGTTCCGGTTCTCGCCTCGTTCGGCATCTTACAATTCCTCTGGGTGTGGAACGACCTCCTGGTTGCGTTGGTCTTTCTGGGTGCCAAGCCCGAAGTTGCTGTGCTGACGCAGCGGCTCGTAAGCATGGTCGGCACTTATGGGGACCGCTGGTATTTGCTCACCGCCGGGGCTTTTATCTCCATGATATTGCCGCTCTTTGTGTTTTTCTCGTTGCAGCGATACTTGGTACGCGGCTTGCTCGCTGGTTCGGTCAAAGGGTAAAGGGCGAAACTCAGATATGCCTGCTGTCATCACACTCGGTGAATTGCTCATTGACTTTGTGCCGACTGCCTCTGGAGTCACGCTTATCGAGGCCCCAGCCTTTAAAAAGGCTCCCGGCGGCGCGCCTGCCAACGTCGCTACCGGTTTGGCCAAGTTGGGCGTTTCCACCGGCTTTATGGGTAAAGTGGGCGACGATGCCTTTGGGCATTTTCTGGCGCAGACGCTCAAGGAAGCTGGCGTGGACATTTCGGCGCTGCGCTTTTCCACTGAAGCTCGCACTGCGCTGGCATTTGTGTCCTTGTGCGCCGACGGCGAGCGCGAGTTCATGTTTTATCGCCATCCCAGCGCCGACATGCTGTATACACCTGACGAGGTAGATTGCGACTATATTCGCAGCGCGCAAGCCTTGCACTATGGTTCCATCAGCCTGATCGGTGAGCCTTCCCGCAGTGCCACGTTACGCGCCGTCGAAACGGCCAAAGCGGCCGGGTTGCGCATCTCCTACGATCCCAACCTGCGCCTCAACTTGTGGCCCAGCGCAGAGGCTGCGAAACGTGGCATTATGCTAGGATGGCCGCACGCCCAGGTCATCAAGATCAGCGAAGAAGAGCTGGCTTTCTTGAAGGAAAGAGACCCAAGATCTCGCAGACCTTCGAGGTCCTGAGGCCGCTGCGTGCAAGTTGTGGCATCCCGACCTGCGTTTGCTGATCGTCACCTGCGGCAAGGCGGGCTGCCAATACATCACGCCGGACTTTTGCGGTCAAGTGCCTGGTTTTGTGGTGGAAGCCGTAGACACGACCGGCGCGGGAGATGGCTTCGTCGCCGGTCTGCTCAAGGGCCTTCAGGAACATCCCCAGGCCGATCAAGATGAAACCCTTCTGCGCGAGATTTGTCGGTACGCCAACGCTGTGGGAGCCATCACCACGACCGGGCGCGGCGCTATCCCGGCTTTGCCCACGGCCGAACAGGTGGACCGATTCATCCAAGCGCAAGTCAGCACGACGAGCAAGTAACTGCACAGGCAGTTCCACCCTCGCGAAGGGTGCGCAGTTATCAACCAAATCAAATGCTAGGGTAAGGCATCGTGTCAATCAAAAACCAGGTACAACTCATCACATACCCCGACTCACTCGGGGGAAACCTCAGAACACTCAACAAACTTCTCCGGGAGTATTTTGCCGATGTTTTCAAAGGAGGTATCCACATTCTGCCTCCTTTCCCTTCATCTGGAGATAGAGGTTTTGCTCCATTGACCTATAAGGAAATAGACTCCAAATTCGGCACCTGGGAGGATATCCGACGGATCGGCGAGGACTTTGACGTCGTGGTTGATCTGATGGTCAACCACATCTCCCGGCAGTCACCCTATTTCCAGGATTTCATCAAGAAGGGAAGAAAGTCAGAGTATGCCGATCTGTTCATTACGCTGGACAAAATCTGGCCGGATGGGAATCCGCCCCAACAGGATGTCGCTCGGATATTTTTGCGCAAACCGGATGACCCGTTTTCCACCGTCACCATCGAAGAGACGGGCCAAGTGGAAAGGATTTGGACGTCCTTTGGCACGAAGGATTGGTCAGAGCAGATTGACCTGGATGTGCGTTCGGAAGCGACCAGGAAACTGCTGACCGAGTATCTTGCCCATTTCAGTCAACAAAAAATCAAGATCGTCCGGCTGGATGCTGTCGGGTACGTGATCAAAAAGCCGGGCACCAGTTGCTTTATGGTTGAGCCAGAGATTTATGAGTTCATAGATTGGATCATCGGGGTGGCCCATTCGTTGGGCCTTGAATTGCTGCCCGAAGTTCACGACCATTACTCGATCCAACTCAAGTTGGCTGCACACGGATACTGGACCTATGATTTTGTTTTGCCGGCGCTCATCCTCTACACCTTGCTGAACAAATCAAGCGGCAAGTTGCGCAACTATCTCGAGAGTTGCCCCCGAAAGCAATTCACTATGTTGGATTGTCACGACGGCATTCCGATCCAGCCGGATATGGACGACATTCTGGAGATCGAAGAGTCCAAGCAGATCGTCGAGGCATGCCTTCAGCGGGGGGCGAATCTGAATCGCGTTCTCTCTGAACAGCACAAGAACCACGCTCATCTCGACGCTCACCAAATCAACTGCACCTATTATTCTGCCCTCGGTTGTGATGATGACGCCTACCTGTCGGCCAGGGCCATCCAGTTCTTTGCGCCGGGTGTACCCCAGGTTTATTACGTCGGATTGCTGGCTGGGCAGAATGACCAGAAAGCGGTACAAGAGACAGGTGAAGGCCGGGCCATCAATCGTCACAACTATAGCGTGGGCGAGGTGGATCAGGCGGTTCAAACACCAATCGTCCAGCGTCTCCTCAAACTCATCCGATTTAGAAACGAGTACCCAGCCTTTAACGGCGATTTCAGAGTGTTGGGCTCTGATGACAGTGAACTCGTCCTTTCATGGCACAAGGCAGACAAGACCTGTCGGCTCAAGGTCAATTTGAACACCCATCAGGCCGTGATTGCGCATACGAGTGACACAAGTGAAATGGTAGAATATCGGGTATAAGAGATCACTGGCGCGGAACATGGTTTCGTCACCAGTTTGCCCCAAGTCTCTAACGCTTGCGCCCCCGACTCGGGGCGCGTTTTGCATCCTTTGCCAGGAGCGCGCCGAACGAATGGGAAGCGTTCACGGCCTGGGCTATCTGTTCGAGGAGCTGGTGCGCGGCGAGACAATCAACTTGGGGAGTTCCAGAATTTAAGTTGTCCCAATGTCTCAATAGGAGCTCCCTCTGGGCGCGATGGTCGTGCCTGGAAGGCACTCCTGTGTGAGTGGATTCGGCAACTCTGGGATGATTATTTTTCTGGAAACGCCTAGTGGGGGGTTTTAGCAATCCGCTACCTGGATAGCTCTCGATCGTGATATCACGGCTCGAAACTTTTACGTGGCGCGGGTCCCGCACACCATGCGGCGCGAAACACGCACCACATCCGTCAATCCTCGGCCTTCGCGGGTGCTCCTGCGGTCTTCTTTTCGGGAAAGCGCCGCAGCACCGTTGCCTCGACGTGCAGCAGCGCCCGGTCGCCCACGGCCAACTCCGGCTTGGCCTTCTCCGCTTGCGGCTTCTCGGGCAGGACAAAAATGCCGATAGGCGTCCCTTCCACATTATACCGTGATTCCACAATCGCCAGCCCCAACAAGTAACCTTCACTGTCTATCGAGCAACTGGTGACGTGGCCGATCACTTGCCCTTGCCTGTTGACGACGGGGCAGCTTGTGCCGGGACGGCGCACGCCCTTTTGATTCATCCGCCAGCGGATTAGCTCGCGGCTTCGCTCTCGATCGCGCGCCAACAAAGCATCGCGCCCGATAAAGAATGGCTTGTGGTATTTGACATAGCCGGGGAAGCCGGCCTCGGCGGGACTGATGTCGAACGGCCCGACCAGCTCGTGACCGTAAAGCGGCAGGCCCGCCTCGGTGCGCGTGCTATCGCGCGCGGCCAGCCCGCATGGCTTGAGGCCGAACGATTTGCCCTTTTCCAGCAGCATCTTCCAGAGTGCCACCTGTTGATCGGGGTGGACGAAAATTTCAAAGCCCACGTCTTCGCCCGTGTAGCCGGTGCGCGCGATGACGAGCGAGATGCCCGACAGTTCGGTTTCGATCAAATCGGTGCGGCGCACGCGAGCGAGGGCGAACTTTATCTTTAGATCATCCGTGCAGGCTTGCAGGATGGCGATGGACGCGGGGCCTTGCAGCGCAATATCGCGCAACTGATCCGCGCCCGACGACGGGTCTTTGAGGTTGCGCAACGCGGCAGGCGCGGCGACCTGTACCCAGGGACGCTGGCGGTCAATCACCACGCGCCGCTCGTTGACGGCGTTCATCCAGTCCCAGTCCTTGTCTTCGTTCGAGGCGTTGACCACGACGAGGAATTTGTCTGCCCTACGGCGGTAGATCATCAAGTCATCAATGGGCTTGCCATCCGGGTCGAGCAGGTAGCCGTAGGCCGACTGTCCGTCTTCGAGCCAATGAGCATAGTTGGAGATCACTGTATCGAGGAAGGCGATGGCGTTCGGCCCGGCGACCTCGAGGCAGCCCATGTGGCTCACGTCGAACAGCCCAGCGGCCTGGCGCACGGCGGCATGCTCTTCGCTCACGCTGGTGTACCAGACCGGCATCTCCCACCCGGCAAAGGGAACGATTTTGCCGCCCATCGCTTTGTGCGTGTCGAACAGGGCCGTTCGCTTGAGCAGCGCATGAGTGGGTTCAGTCCATTTCCATTCCACCTTGCGCCAGTCGGCGGGTGGTGGCGGCGCAAATTCTTTGAAGCAGTTCTGGCCTACAAAGTAGGGCTTGGTCAAGTCAAAACGATCGGGATAGTTTTGCAAGAGCACCGCCCCGGCATCGCCCGGTTCCGCAACTGCTGGCCTGGCGGATTTCATGTAGGACACGCTTCGCGTGGCATCGTGTCCTACCTCAGCGACGGTGACAGGTCCCTGCACCTTGCGGAAAATATCCACATCGTCAAACAGCGCGTAACCGTCTGAGAGGCCTATCAGCCAGGCCTTGACCCGCTCTGCCGCGTTCGCCTCGACGCCTATCAGGTACCGGTCGCGCCCATGTGCTTGGGCATCGGGCTGCGCACGGGCAATCGCCACGTCGGCGATCAACTTGCCCACCCGGTCAAGCAAGAATGTGCGCATGGCCTGGCCCGGTTCCAGCTTGGCCGTGTTGCCGGTGCTGATTTCTTGGATGAACGCGCGCGCACGGAAGCCCTTGATTTCCAAGTAGACCTCGGAGGTTTTCAAGACCTCCGAGGTCTTGACTTTGATCTCAATGTCAATGCCCGCTTTGTCAGCCAGGGTGGCGACGCGTTGTTTCGCCGATTCAAGCACGTCCAGGTCAATCTTGCCGCGCGGGAGTTCGCCCGCCAGTCCGTTGTACGCAAATGGTTTGATGTTCGTCACAACTTGGTGAACCACGTCGGCAATCGTTTCCATGTCGGTGGGACGCAGGCCGCGCTGGCTCACCCACGGCGTGCCAAAGCGGACGCCGCTGGCGAGCGCTGTCTTAGTGTCGCCAGGGATGGTGTTCTTGTTGACGACGATGCCGGCCAGATCGAGCAGGCGCGCAGCCATCTCTCCACGAAGTGGAGAGCCTGAGCCGCTCTTGGCGGCGCTCACGTTCAGCACGACGATGTGCGTGTCGGTTCCGCCGTAGGCCACTCTCAAGCCTCGTGCCTGGAACGCATCGGACAACACTTTGGCGTTTTCGACGGTGCGCTCTTGAAGTTGCTTGAATTGTTCCGTCTGTGCCAGCTTGAAGGCCACGCACATCGCGGCAAACTTGTTGACGTGCGGCCCGCCCTGCGCGCCGGGAAAGATCGCCGCATCAATCTTGGCGGCTTTGTCTTCGTCGGTGGTGAGGATGACAGCGCCGCGCGGCCCGCCGAGCGTCTTGTGCGTGGTGAACACGGTGATGTCGGCAATACCGACCGGGTTCGGGTACACGCCGCCGATCACCAGCCCGGCGGTGTGGGCAATGTCGGCCATGAGCAGCGCACCGACCGCATCGGCAATCTCGCGGAATCTTTTCCAGTCCGGCGCCCACGAGTACGACGTGTACCCGGCGACGATGACGCGCGGTTTGTGCTTCAAGGCCAGCTCCATGATTTGGTCGTAATTCAACTGCTCGGTTTTGGGATCAACGCCGTAGGAAACGACGTGGTAACGTTTGCCGGAGATGTTGAACTCGCTGCCGTGCGTCAGGTGGCCGCCCTGGAACAGATCCAAGCCCATCAATGTGTCGCCGGCTTGCATAAAGGCGTCATAGACGCCGAGGTTGGCGGGCGAGCCGGACAGCGGCTGGACGTTGGCGCGGATCGCTTCGGCGGGGACATCCGGCGTGGCAAAACATTCGGCGACCCGGCGTCCGGCCAGCGCCTCGATGATGTCGGCGTACTCGACGCCTTTATAAAAACGGCGGTCGGAATAGCGGCGATAGTACGCCAGTTGGTATTCGTCGTCGGAAAGCAGCGCCTCGGATTCGTGCGTGGCGCGCAGCGGCGGGTAGCCTTCGGCATAGATGTTTTGCAGAACTGAGCCGAGCGCCTGGCGCACGGCCAGCGGCGCGTAGCTTTCCGAGGGAATCATGATCAGCTTGCGCGCCTGGCGCTCGTGCTCGCGCTCGATCAGGCGCGCGATGGTGGGGTCGAGTTCGGCGACGTCGCCGCGAAACAGCAGGTCATCGTATTGTTCAGACATCAGGTTACACTCCTTTGGGTGCAGGAAACAGGTAGACAAGAGGACACGCTGACAAGGTGAGATTGTCGCGTCGCGTCAGGGTTGGGCTTTTGGTTTAGCTCCTTGCTGGTCGCCCGCCCGACTACGAAACGACACCCCGTGAATGGGGCTGGCTGGGCTGCTCTTACCAAGCGTGAATATACTGACGTTGGATGCCCCAATCAAATATCAACTCCATTCTGGCGCGCTACAATGAGATTCGCTTTGAGGAGGGCTTCGTGGCTTTCGCCCGCATCAAGCCACCAACCATCCACGACCTGATACTCCATCTCGCCTCGCTGAATGTAAGCGTTGTTGATATCGGTGACCTCAAGTTCGCCCCGCGCAGAAGGTGTGAGTGTCGCAACGATGTCAAACACATCTGGTGGATACATGTAGACGCCGATTACGGCCAAGTCGCTGAGTGCATTCTTGGGTTTTTCGGTGATTCGCTTGATTTTGTTCCCATCCACTTCGGCGATGCCATATTCCCAAGGGTGGTCAACTCGCTTGAGGAATATTCGGCTGCCCTTTTGCTGTTGAGCAAAGGCTTCGACACCTTTCTTGATTCCATTTTGCAGAATATTGTCGCCAAGGACTACGACGACTCGATCATTGCCAACAAACTCTCTAGCCAGCCCGAGTGCCTGTGCAATGCCGCCTTCCCCCTTTTGATATGCATAGTTGATGCGGGAAAGGCCGAAATCTTCCCCATTCCCAATCAGCCGCAAAAAGTCTCCTGCACTGTTTCCGCCAGTCACAATCATAATATCCGTGATGCCAGCCTCAACAAGCATCTCGATAGGATAGTAAACCATTGGCTTGTTGTATACCGGCAACAGGTGCTTGTTGGTTATGCTCGTTAGCGGGCGTAGGCGAGTACCCAAACCGCCGGCCAAGACAACTCCCTTCATGATGGATTCTCCTCTGAGCAAATATACGAACAAGGTGACAAGGCACGTCGCTTTCCGCACATCACCTTGTCACCGTGTCACAGCAATTCCAAGAACTCGTCCACGCTCAAACCGGCATTACGAATCAGGGGGCGGAGCGTGCCTTTTGGTCTTCAGCCCACAACCAAGCGACGATGACTTCCTTGATGTTATCCAAGGCTTCTATTTCGTCTTCGCCTTGAGAGACACAGCCTGGCAGCGCAGGGCGCTCGACCACAATCCAACCATCTTTTGCCTGCTCAAGCGTTAAGTGGAAAATCATTTTGCCACTCAGTCTGTGGGAAAGCATACGTCATTTCCGGCGGAAAGGCAAGGTGACACAGAGCAAGCCTTCCCCGTGTCACCTTGTCACCTGTTCCCAACTATTTGGCAACGACCTTGCGAATCCGATCCAGCGCCTTGTGAATGTTCTCCATGGAAGTGGCATACGAGAAGCGCAGATACCCTTCGCCGTATTTGCCAAAGGCCGTCCCCGAAAGCGTCGCCACGCCGGCTTCGTAGAGGAGCTTGTCAGCAATCTCTTTGGTACTCATGCCCAAGCCCTTGACGTTCGGGAAAACGTAGAACGCCCCATGCGGCATGACGCAGCGGATGCCGGGGATCTTGTTCAACCCGGCCACGATCACGTCACGGCGGCGGCGAAACTCTTCCACCATCTTCGTGGATTCGGTCTGGTCGCCCTTGAGCGCTGCCATGCCCGCCATCTGTGTAAAGGCCGCTGTGCACGAGTTGCTGTTGACCATGAGCTTGGTCACCCATCCGGCAATCTCGGTGTTCATCACGCCATAGCCCGCTCGCCAGCCGGTCATGGCATAGGTCTTGGAAAAGCCGTCCAGGATGATGGTGCGCTCTTGCATTCCCGGCAACTGGGTGATGCTAAAGTGCTCGCCGTCGTAGATCATGCGCGAGTAGATTTCGTCGGCCAGCACATAGCAGTCGCGTTTGAGCGCCATCTCAGCCACAGCTTCAATGTCGGCCTTGGTCATCACGCCGCCGCATGGATTGCCGGGCGAGTTGATGACGATGAGCTTGGTCCTTTGCGTGACCAGGCTTTTGAACTCGTTCACATCAAAGCTAAACTCGCGCTCCTCGCGCAGCGGCAGCGGCACCGGCACGCCTTCCATGAAATTGATCATGCTTTCGTAAATCGGAAAGCCAGGATTGGGATAGATCACTTCGTCGCCGGGATTGACGAGCGCCATGATGGTGTAAAACATGATGGGCTTGCCGCCCGGCACGATGACGATGTTGTCCGGCTTGACCGGGATGTTGCGCGTTTCGGCGATATAGTCGGCGATGGTTTGTCGCACCGGCATCAGTCCGGCAGCGGGTGTGTAATGTGTGTAACCCTGGTCGAGCGCGTCTTTGGCTGCCTGCTTGATGTAGCCTGGCGTGTCAAAATCCGGCTCACCGATTTCCATGTGGATGATCTCTTTGCCCTGCGCTTCCAGCGCCTTGGCTCGCGCCAGCACTTCAAAGGCGGTCTCGGTTCCGAGTCGGCTCAGTCGGTCAGCGAATGGTTTCATGGGTTTCTCCTTGTCTACTTGTCTCCTATTGACGTGCTGCATCGAGTTCGGCTTGCAAGCGGCCGAGTCGCGCGTCGCGGTCACGCGCGAATCGCTCGATGCCGTCCAGAATCCAATGCGGCGAAAGGTGCGCTTCTTCGAGCACCTCGGCCACGGTGCCGCCGGTGCGCCAGCGGTTGTCCCAATCGGACGAGAGCGCGTATTCTTCCGCTACTTTGTTGAACAGCCAGTCGTGCATCAGCCAGCGCGCTTGCGTGGTGATGACGGTCGAGTTGATGCGGTCGCCGGGCGAAAGCACGCGGCTGCGGTACTCTTCCGGCTGAAGCGCAAAGAGCTGCGGGCTGACGGCGCAAACGATCTTGACGTTCAAGTTGCGCTTGTCCATCTCCGGCAGATTCTTGAGGATGCCGACCATTGCGCTGGTGCCCTGCACGATGAGGGTTCCGCCGCGCGATTGGCTTGGCGCGTAATCGCGCACGACGTAAGCGCCGCGCGCCGCCTCAAAGTGCGACGGCATCCCCAGCTTTTCGCGGTCGGGGATTTCGATGGGCGGGCGGGTGAGGTGCAGGCCGATGATGGGCACGTCCTGCTTGAGCGCCGCGCCCAGCATCACCGGCACTTCGTTGTACTCCCACGGGTGCAGGTTGATGATGCGTCCTTCGGGGAAGAGCTGCGTCGCACCGGGCGAAAAAATGCCAAAGTGGGTGCGGCTGTCGTCGGCGGTCTCTGGCCCAGAGTGACCGGCAACCCAGATGACCTTGCCCACTTTCCACTGGCAGTCTTGCGCGAGCTGACTGAACAGGCGCATCATCCCGTACTTTAAGTACGAGAACGAGCCATACGTCGAGCACGCGCCCCAGAATCCGTCGAATTCCTTTTCCGGGTCGGGTGCAAAGTTGACCGTCGCCATGCCCGCCAGGATGCCGGCGTTGGCGAACTCGGTGATCTCTTGAGGCAGCAGCACGCCATCGGCAGTGCCGTAGCGTTCGTACCAGCCATAGCCCTTGAAATCGCCATAGCCTTTGGCAAAGCCGCTGATGTTGGTCGAGTCGGCTAGGTCGGCGGAGCAGGCGATGAACAACGGGCGGTCATAGTTTTGCGCGCCAAAGGCATTGACCCACGCGCCCCACTTGGCCAGCGCCGCGCGATTGGCGATGGACGTGCCCGGCTTGACGTACATGTCGGCGGGGTAATTGCGAAAGTCGTACAGCCGTTCGTCCTTGAATGGATTGCGGCAAGCTCCGCTTGCGCGTTTGCCGATCTTTAGCGTGGGCATCTCTTCCGGCACACTGTCGCCCAACTCGACCAGCCGGTCGGCCAGGTAATCCACGAGCGCTTGGTCGCGATGCAACACATCAATCACCGCCTTGAGATTGGCCTCGAACTCAGCGCGTAGTGAGGCGGAGTCGGCCGGCGCGCAGCCGCCAAAGTTCTGGAACGTCACGCCGTATTTTTCCGCAAACGGGCGCTTGGTTTCCCAGAACATTTCGCAATCGGTCTTGTGCGGCGCGCCGTGCACGACGTTGTCGTATTTGAGATAGCCGCGCCCTTTGCGCGTCTTGAGCCAGGCCACGCTCGGCACGCGGTTGGGGTTGCCGCTCATCACCATACTCAAGATGGCTTGCGTCACCGGTCCCCACTCGCTGCCGAACTCGGCGGAAAACACCCGCCAGCCATGCGAGGCGAACCAATCCGTCGGCGTGCCGTACACGGTGACGCTGACGGGATGATCGTCAATCCCAAAGTCGTTCCAGTCCACGACATAGTAGAGGTTATCGAGCGCCAGCCCGTAAGCCGAGTTGAAGGTCTCGTGATTCGCGCCGGGCGTCAAGCCGCCTTCGCCTTCAAGGGCAAACACCTTGACGCCTTCCGCGCCCGCGCGCTTGAGCGCGAGCGCCTCGCCCGCTGCCGCCGGGGTGCCGTGGCCCGATGGGCCGGTGTTGAATTTGAGGAACAGCGTCTTGCCTTCCATTTCGGCGTGGCCCGAAAGTCCGCCGCGGTGCCGGAAGTTGAGCAGGTCTTCCCAGGTCAACATGCGCTCTTCCGGCTTTGGGATGGTGTAGCGCGGGTCGCCAGTCTGCTGATACTTGACCCGCATCGCTTCGTTGAGGACGGCCAGCGTGCAGTAAACGAGCGGGATCGTGTGGCCGCCCACCAGGATGAACCGGTCGCCAAATCGCTTTTCAGGGTGGCGGATGTCCCAACGCATGACGCCACTCAGGAGAGTCACGACCAGGGCGTGGACTTTGGAGCGCGAACCTCCGGGGTGGCCGCTCTGTCGGTAGTTGAGAATCAGGTCAATGAACTGATCAATCAAGTCTTTGGTCTTTTCCCAGTGGCCAAAGTGTTCGGTCAGTTCGCGGTAACGATAGGCTATTCGTTCTTCGGCTGCGCGGTCCATATTTGTGCTCCTTTCGGGCATAGGGGGACAAGGCTAGCGTGAATTTAAAACAACAAGAGGACGCGCGAATCGTCTTCGCGCGTCCTCTGTTTGCTGGCCTGAGAGATTCATCCCGAAATGTTTTCGGGACTTGCCCCGTCGGCGTTGGGCGCTGTAAGACGCTCAACTTTCCAGAGGCTAAACCGAGTGGGGTCTCTTGACCTGAGAGATTCGCCGGCCGGCTCGCCATCCGGCCTGCTTGCCCCTTCGGTGTCCACGCCACCCTCGGCAAAGTGGCTTGTGGAACTCTTCCCCACCGGCTCTGTTATCTACTTTGTCGGCCGCCAAAAATTGTAACCCATCCGGCAACGGATGTCAACTTGAATCTGCCACTGGAGATCTGATTATCGAAATTGTAGTACAAAGCGGCGGTAAAAGTCAAGGACAGGTGTAACCTGTTGCGGGGTCAATCATCACCTGGCCAGACCCGACAGGCTATGAGGCCGGTCGGGTCTGGCCGGGTAGGGGAGTCAATTTTACAGGTGCGGCTTGAGCTTGGCGATGAGCTTTTCTTTGGAGGTCCGGCCCGTAATGCGTTCCACCGCTTTGCCGTCTCTGAACAGAATCAAAGTCGGGATGCTCATGACCTGGAATTGCATGGTTGTATTCGTGTTCGCTTCCACGTCCAGCTTGCCCACTTTGAGTTTGCCGTCATACTCTTGGGCGAGGCCGTGCACGATAGGGGCGATGGCTTTGCAGGGCACACACCACTCGGCCCAAAAGTCCACCAGCACCGGCAAACTGGATTGCAGCACGTCGGCCTGGAAGGTTGCGTCGGTCACTATAAATGGCTCTGCCATGAACAACTCCTGATGATGAGCTTGAAATGAGAGCCAAGTGTACCGCGCTTGCGTGGGGCTGTCAAGGAATTCTTACTGCCCACCCAGGGCCTTGTCAAAGTCAGTACCATGCCCTCTCTATCCCCCAACCCCCTTCCTCTCCCAAATTTGGGAGAGGAAGGAGGCGCGGAGCAAAGCGACGCGGGGGAAAGCGAGGGCTACGAGCCGACTTTGACAAAGCCCTGATTGCCTACCTTGGCCAAGGGGTTCGCTGATTTTTCAAGACTTGCCGATTGACCGATTTCAGGTACAATGACGCGGACTCGGCGCAGGAGAGAAAAACGTAATGAAAATCGTCGTTGATGCAATGGGGGGCGACCACGCGCCTGGCGTAGTGATTGACGGCTCGGTGCGCGCGGCGCGCGAGTTGGGCGTGGAGATTGTGCTGGTGGGGCCGGAAGAAACTATCCGGCGCGAGTTGGCCCGCCACAACAACGCTGCGGGGCTGCCGATCAGCATCGTCCACGCCAGCCAGGTCGTCGAGATGCACGAGCACACGCTGGCCGTCAAGGAAAAGAAAGACTCTTCGATGGTCGTCGGCATCAAGCTGGTCAAGCAAGGCCAGGCCGACGCCTTTATGACGGCGGGCAATTCGGGCGCCGGGATGGCGGCGGCGCTGTTTGGATTGGGGCGGATTCACGGCATCGAGCGGCCCGCCTTTTGCACGGTGTACCCGGCTGCGCCTAATCGCTGCATCTTGCTGGACATGGGCGCGAACACCGACCCCAAGCCGGAGCATATTTTGCAGAACGCGCTGATGGGCAGCCTGTACGTCGAGCGCGTGTTGGGCATCGCCAAACCGCGTGTGGGCCTTGTCTCCAACGGCGAAGAAGCTGATAAAGGCTCGCTGCTCGTGCGCGATGCTTACAAGTTGCTCGCTGCCAGTTCGCTCAACTTTGTCGGCAACCTCGAGGGCAAAGACATCTCGCGCGACAAGGCGGACGTGATCGTGACCGATGGGTTCACCGGCAATGTCATCATCAAGTTGTCGGAAGGGATACTCTCGTTCCTGGTCAGATACCTGGCCCGCCAATTCACGGGCGGACTGCTGAACAAACTCGCGCTCGTGTTGATGATTCCCGGCGCGCTTCTCATGTTCCCCGGCCTGCTGCTGATGGCACCTTCCGCGCTGGCGTTGCGGCGCAAAATAGACTGGCGCGAGTATGGCGCTGCGCCCGTGCTGGGCGTGGATGGCGTGGTGCTCATCGGGCATGGACGCAGCGACGCCAAGGCGATCTTTGGCGCGATCCGCGCGACCCAAGCCGCCGTCGAAGGGCATGTAGTAGAAGCCATCAAAGAGGGACTGACCGCACCGCGGGACTCCACGGCGTAAAACACCTGTCGGATTGTGGTTCGCGCTCCGAAATCCGCAATCCGAAATCCAAAATCAAGAGGTTTCAAGAAATGCCACACTATCGTCCAGACGATCAACGGGTCGTCATCACCGGCGTGGGCGCCATGACGCCGCTGGCCTTGACTATGACCGAAACGTGGGAAGGGCTGCTGGCCGGGCGCTCCGGCATCGGCCCGATCACCCAATTCGACGCGAGCAGCATGCTCACGCGCATTGCCGGGGAGATCAAGGGCTTTGAACCCGGCAAGTATATGAACCCCAAGGAAGCGCGGCGGATCGCGCGTTGCTCGCAACTGGCCATCGCCACGCTTAAAGAGACACTGGCTGACGCGGGCCTGCCCGAGCGATTCGACGATGAAGCCGGCGAGCGCGCCGGAGTGCTTCTCGGCACAGCCGTCGGCGGACTGGAGCGCGCCAGCGCAGAAATCGAGGCCTTTCACACACACCGGCGGCCTGAAAAGGTGGGGCCGTTTGCTGGAACGTCAATCTTGCCCAACATGCCCGCGCATCACGTCAGCCACGCGATGCATGCCCTCGGCCCCAACAGCACCGTCTCCACGGCGTGCGCCACGGGCACGCAAGCCATCGGCGAAGGAGCCGAGTTCATCCGCCGCAAGGCCGCCGACATCATGCTCTGCGGCGGCGTGGACAGCCTCGTCCAGGACTTTGCCATTGTCGGCTTCAACGCGATGCGGGCGCTTTCCTGTCGTAACGATCACCCCGAGCAAGCCTCGCGCCCGTTCGATAAAGATCGGGATGGCTTTGTGCTCTCCGATGGCAGCGCGATGGTGGTATTGGAAAGTTTGTCGCACGCCCGCGCGCGCGGCGCGCGTATTTACGCCGAAGTCTTGGGACAGGCCTCGTCGTCGGATGCGTACCACGTGGCCGCGCCCGACCCGACTGCCGCCGGCGCTGTCCGCGCGATACGCTGGGCGCTTCAAGATGCTGGGGTGGACACGAGTGAAGTGGGGTACATCAACGCGCATGGCACCTCCACGCCGCTCAACGACGCCGGCGAGACGCTGGCGATCAAAAAGCTGTTTGGTGAGGCGGCCTACCACATCCCGGTTAGCTCTACCAAGTCTATGCTGGGCCACTCGATGGGTGCGTCCGGCACGATAGAGGCCATCGTCTGCGCGCTGACGCTCTATCACGGCGTCATCCACCCGACGATCAACTATCAGACGCCCGACCCGGAGTGCGACCTGGACTATGTGCCCAATGTCGCGCGTCGCCCTGCGAAGCGCGTGCGCGTGACGCTCTCCAACTCGTTCGGGCTGGGCGGACAAAACGCCTGCGTGGTATTGGGCGCGTGCTCGTAGACCGGCATCTTGTAGACCGGCATCCCGATGCCGGTTAACCTTGTGCCAACTGACGGCGGACGCATTGCGCGCAGCGTGCGTCAGCGACCGAATAGCTGGGAGCAATAAAGTGAAAGTTGTCCGCAACGACCGCTATATCCAAACCCGTAGCAAGATTGGACGTTACGCCAGCCTCGGTGGGCTGGCGGTCTTGGCGGGGGGACTGCTCGCCTCGTTCCTCGGCCAGCAGCGTCCTGAACTCATTACCCTCTCGTTCGTGTGCCTGCTGATCGGCTTTGTCCTTTCGCAGGTCGGCATCTATTACGGCAATCGCTTTGTGCGCCCCGACCGGCCGGACGAGGCATTGACCAAAGCCCTCAAAGGACTGGACGACCGCTTTATTCTGTATCACTACCAGTTGCCGACGCCGCACGTGCTGCTGGCGCCGGATGCGTGTTACGTCTTGGCCGTCCAGCCGCAATCGGGCAAGGTCAGCGTGCATGGGGATCGCTGGAAACATCCGTTGGGATGGAAGTGGCTCTTTGCGTGGGCGTCGCAAGAGAGCATCGGGAATCCTACGAAAGCCGCGCAACTGGAAGTCGAAACACTCCAGGCACAGCTTGCCAAAAAGTTGCCTAATGTCGAAGTGCCCTTGACGCCGGTAGTTGTGTTCAGCAACCCGGATGTCGAACTGGACGTTTCTGACACCGCCGTGCCGGTTATCCACATCAAAAAACTCAAGGATTGGCTGCGCGGGGCGGGCAAAGGCCAGGGCTTGCCGGCCAGCGCCCGCGCGGAAATGCTCAAGCTGTTCGGAAATGGAGAGTGAGCCTCACCACCCTCCGCGTGAAGAATATGCCGTGATGTATCGGGTGGAGGATTCGCATTGGTGGTACCGTGGAATGGAGTCTATCACCCGACGATTCATTGAACAGCGTTACTCGCGCGGAGATCATTTGCGCATCCTGGACGCGGGCTGCGGCACCGGCGCGGCGATGGGCTACTTGTCTGATTACGGGACCGTGGTGGGGATGGACTATTCGGCTGAGGCGCTCCGCTTCTGCCGGCTGCGCAAACGGGAACGCCTGGGCCAGGCTTCGGTGATGCGCCTGCCCTGCCGCAACGAGATATTCGACTTGGTCACATCCTTTGATGTGATTTGCCAGTTTGGCGTCACCGATGACCTGTTGGCCTTGCGCGAATTCGCTCGCGTGCTCGTCCCCGGCGGGCGGCTCATCTTGCGGGTGCCTGGCGCCAAGTGGCTGCGCGGCCAGCACGACACTGCCGCCGATGTCGAAAAGCGATACGACCTCCGCGAAATGGAACGCAAGTTGTACGCGGTCGGCTTGCAGCCCGAGCATATCAGCCACGCCAACATATTCTTGTTCCCCATCGCCGTCGCCAAGCGCCTTGCTGAAAGGATTATTCCGCCGCAGCCCGGCTTGGACTTGACGCTGGGGATGGGGCCGTTCAACGGCCTGTTGAGCGCGGTGCTGTCGTCGGAAGCGCCGCTGGTCGCCCGGCATCGTCTTCCATTCGGTTTGACGGTGGTGGCGCTGGCGCGCAAGCCGGGCGCGTGAGGAGTTGTAGACCACCCATGGACCGCTTGCCGAGCCTTTCAATCTTTTTCCCCTGCTACAACGACGCCGGCACCATCCCGACCATGGTCATCCGCGCCGCGCAGGCCGCGCGCGAGGTCACCGAAGATTTTGAGATCATTGTGTTGGACGACGGCAGCCACGACGACTCTGTGCAGATTTTGGAAGAGGTCAAGTGCGCCATTCCGCAATTGCGCGTCATCGAGCACGACCGGCCCAGCGGATACGGCGGCAATGTACGCGCCGGCATTGCTGCCTCCACCAAGGAGTGGTTTTTTTATACGGATGGCGACGCGCAGTACGACTCGCGCGAGATCAAGCTGTTGGTGGAGGCGCTGCGCCCCGGCGTAGACGTGGTGAACGGTTGGAAGCTCAAGCGGCGCGATCCGCTGCACCGCGTCCTCATTGGCCTGGCCTATCAATACTTTGTCAAGCTCATCTTTGGCCTGACCATCCGTGATGTGGATTGTGACTTTCGCTTGATGCGTCGCAGCATCTTTGACATAGTGCAACTCGAATCGGTCACCGGCACGATCACGTTCGAGATGGTCAAGAAAATCCAGGATGCCGGTTTCAAGTTTGCCGAGGTCCCGGTTCATCACTATTACCGACAATACGGCGGGTCGCAATTTTTCAACTTTCCGCGCGTGGCGCGCACGCTCGTCGCATTGGTGGGCTGGTGGTGGCGATTGGTCGTGAAGCAAGAGGGCAAACAAGCCGCAAGGCGCAGACCGCGAGAGGCGCAGGTCAAGGCCGCGCCGAGATGACTTTCGACGCGCGCCGGGAGCGTCATCCCCAATAGCACGCGCCGACGGGTCGCAATGGCGCGCAAAGAAGCGCGAATGGTTATGCCGTGATCACTCCACGTGAACGCGCCGCCCGCTCCGCACTGACGATTGCGGGCGTCATCCTGGTGAGCCTGGCCGCTGCGCAGCCGCTGTTGAGCGGGCGATTGCCCTGGGCCGCCGACACGCTCATTCACCTTTTCCGCCTCGTCGAATTGGATCACCTGCTGCGGCAGGGTTACGTCTTTTCGCGCTGGGCGCCCGACCTGGCTTATGGCTTTGGCTTTCCATTGTTCAATTTTTACGCGCCGCTCAGCTACTATGCCGCCGAGATTTTCCGCCTCATCGGGATGGATTTTTCGCCCGCGCTGCTGGCGACGTTCGGGGCCTTTATCGTCGGCGCGGGGTTGGGCATGTACCTCTGGACTGTCGAGATATTCGGTCGGCGCGCGGGCCTGGTCGCTGCCGCCGCTTATGTGACTGCGCCGTATTTGCTGTATAACGTTTACCATCGTGGCGCGCTGGCCGAGGTGCTGGCGATGGCGCTCATGCCCGCCATCTTGTGGGCCATCACGCGGCTGGCGCGGAACGGCGCGCCTCAATTCTTTATCTTCACCACGCTGCTTTACGCGGCGCTCTCTTTGGGTCACAATATCACCTGGCTCGTCTTTACTCCGGTCGTCGTGCTGTATGTCGCATTGCAGGCAACACGAAGCACGAAATATATACTGCGTGTTGCGTTATCACTTCTCCTCGGCCTGGGGTTATCGGCTTTTTTCTGGGTTCCGGCGATCTTGGAGCTGAACTCAGTCCAGATCATCCAGGTTTTTCTACCTCAGGTCTTTGATTATCATTTTAATTTTGTCACCTGGGGTGAATTGTTTTCGCCGCCGGTCACGGTTGATCCCAATTTGCTACTCCCGCCCACGCCGCGCAGCATGGGTCTCATACCGTTGGTGTTGGCTGTCCTCGCGTTGGCGTTTGGATGGAGGCGATGGGAGCGCGAGCAGAAAATCCTGGCCGGTTCTGCGGCCATGCTGGCGTTAGGCAGTTTGTTCCTCACGTTGCCGCAAGCCTTGCCCGCCTGGGATGCCTTGTCGCTCTTGCGCTACGTCCAATTCCCATGGCGATTCCTTGGCCTGGCGAGCCTGGCTGTGGCTTTCCTGGCGGGTGGGGCTTTCACGGAACACGGCCTGGCCCAAGGCGCGCCGCCTGACATTCGTCATTCGCTCTTCGACATTCGTCACTTGATATTCGTCATTTTGGCCGGTCTCATCATTTATGGCTTCACCTGGCAATACGTGCCGTACCTCGCGCCGATCATTCGCCCGACCGTGGCCGACATTGCGCGTTACGAGCGCGAATCCGGCGCGCTGGGCACGACTTCGGCGGGCGACTTTTTACCCAACACGGTCAAGCAACTGCCGGACGCGAATGTGCTGGTGGAACGTTACTCGCGATCCGATGTGATCGAGCGGCTCGATCCTGCCTCGCTCCCGCCTGGCATCAGAATCCTCAACGCTAGCTATCGCCCGCTCTCATCTGACGTGACCGTAGAAAGCCAGTCGTCGTTTGTTGCGGCGTTCGATATCTTTTACTTTGCTGGATGGCAGGCGCGGGTGGACGGGCAACCCGTCGCCATCACGCCCACTGATCCGCACGGGTTGATCAGTTTCCCTGTCCCTGCCGGTGAACATCGTCTGCAAATCTTTTTCGGCTCCACGCCACTGCGAACGGCTGCCGGCAGTGTGTCATTGATCAGTGTGCTGGCTTTGATCGTGGTCGGCGCGCTGTTCGCTCGGCAGCCTCGGACGCTAGAACCTGCCATCGCACGGCCTGCGACCTGCGATCTGCACGCTCTGCGTGCAACTTGCATCTTGCTTGTTTGCCTCATCGCGTTCAAGCTCTTTTACCTCGACACCCGTGAGACCATCTTTCGCCGCACGCGCTTTGACGGGACGCGCGTCGCCGGAGTAGCGCGCCAGGTGAGCGTGAACTTTGATAATCGGATGGCGCTGATGGGCTATGAGCCAGAGTTCCTCACCACTCAAATGGGCGGCTCGGTGCATGTGGCGCTTTATTGGCGAGCGATGCGTCAGCTCGACGCAGACTATTCCATCAGCGCGCAAATCGTGGACGAGCGCGGGTTCGTCTACGGCCAGCGCGATAGCCAGCATCCCGGCGGGTATCCCACGTCGCGCTGGGCGATGAGCAATTACGCGCGCGATGTGCATGACATTGCGCTCGCACCCGGCACTCCGCCTGGAGAATATCGCTTGCGCGTGGGCGTGTATCGCATGGGCGTTCCGGGCAGGTTGAACGTGCTCGACGCCAACGGCGCGCCGGCCGGCACAACGGTTGACGTGGCGAGTGTTTCGGTGATACGGCCTGGCCGCGTGTTGTTCTCGCCCAAGCTCGCCGCGCCCAAACCCGATCACCCTTCGAGCGCACAACTTGCTCCAGGCATTGTCCTGATGGGCTATGATTTGCCGTTGGATGAGGTCAACGCCGGAGACAAACTGCCATTTACGCTGTACTGGCAAGCGACCTTTGCGCAGACGCGCGACCTCAAGGCACGCCTGCAACTGGTCGGCGCCGACGGCGTAACGATGGCGTTAGGCGATGTTGCGCCCATCAGCGCCCAGTTCCCGACGAGCCGTCTGTTGGCTGGCGACGTGCTGCGCGGGCCAATTGCTGTGCGTATCCCTGCCTCAACGCTGGGTGGAACGTACATGCTGCGCGTCTCGCTCGTGGATGAATCCGGCACGGCAGGCGATGCCGCCGACCTGGGCCGCGTAACAATTCGCGTGCCGCCGCGCACTCTGACCGCGCCTCGCGTCGAGCATCAGTCGTCAGCCAACCTGGGCGATCAGGTGAACCTGATCGGTTACGACCTTAGCGGCGATAAACTCGCACCCGGCGCAACGCTCACCGTCACGCTTTACTGGCAAGCTCGCCAGGAAATGGTCGGCGATTACAAAACATTCGTTCATCTGCTGGATGCAACAGGTCACTTGATTGTTGGGAGTGATGCCGTCCCCGCCAACTGGACTCGCCCCACGACCGGTTGGATCGCGGGCGAATACGTGACTGATCCGCATACGCTGGTGCTTCCGGCGAGCCTCGCGCCCGGCGATTATCGGCTCGAAGTGGGCCTGTACGATGCCGAGAGCAGCGTCCGCCTGGGCGAGAGCGTTCTTCTCGATCAAGTCGTTGTCATTGCCCCATGAAGGATTCAGTGATGTCACCTTCTCGACGCCAACGGTGGATCGCAGTGGGCCTGATGGTCTTGACCCTTGCCATCTACTGGCTCACGTTTCTGGGGCAACTTCGTTCGATTGACGAGATGGCTATCCTCTCCGTGACCGAGAGCCTGGTGAAGCACGGGACGCTCACGGCCAACCCGGTTGCGTTTACCTACATCGCCGGGCACGAAAGCCTGGTGGAGCCGGGGCCATCGGGCGATTTCTATCCGCACAAGGGTCTGTTGCCATCGCTGCTGGCTGCTCCGCTGTACGGACTGGCGCTGCAATGGCCGGGCGTGGGACTGGCGCAAACCGCACTCTTACTCAATCCAATTCTGACTGCGCTGACGGCAGGCCTCGTCTACCTGCTTGCAATTCGCTGGGGATTTTCTGATCGAGCCGGAGTGGCGACGGCTGTGTCATTCAGTTGCGGAACACTCGCCTGGCATTATGGGCAGACGCTGTACACCGAACCAAGCGCGGCGCTGGCCTGGGTGGGCGCAGCTTTTCTCCTGGCGACGGCATCGGTGAATCCACGTGGCATCGCGTGGATCGCTGCGGCGGGTGGTCTGATTGCGTTGAGCGCGGGAGCGTCGTATGCTTATCTAGTGGCTGTGCCAGTATTTGGAATTTACCTCGCGCTCCAGATCAGGCAAGCCCCCGGTCGCTCATGGATGCGGCTGGTGGCTTTTGGAGTCGGATGCCTGGCCGGGCTGATCATCTGGCCGCTGGCGAATCAACTTCGCTTTGGAGACTGGCTTGGCACAGGCTATAGCCTGCAAACGGAAACACTGCGCCTGGCTGGCGCCGCCACACGCTTGTATGGGTTGATGCTCAGCCCTTATCGCGGTCTGATCTGGTATGTGCCGCTTGCGCTGGCCGCGCCGTTGGGCTATGTCATGTTCTATCGGCGGCGTTCACTGGAAGGTCTACTGTGCGCAGGGCTGACACTGGCCGTGATCGGTATCTACAGCCTTTGGACCGTGTGGTGGGGCGCGGTGAACTGGGGGCCGCGGTATCTTGTCCCCCTCATGCCGATCCTGTGCCTGGGGCTGGTGCCGATCTGGGAATGGGTGTTCGACCGGCGCGCGTCGCGAATCTTGCGCGGAGCCTTTTGCGCGCTGGTGGTTCTGTCCGTCGGCGTGCAGATCGTCTCTGTGCTGACAAACTATGTTCCATACGATTTTGAGAACTGGCAGCGCTACAGCCAATTGCTGCTTGCCGATGCGCCCATCAGCGCCATACCGATTTTGTACGATGTGCGCCTCTCACCGCTGTGGGTGCAAACGCAGGCGTTGTGGCAAGGGAAAATTGAGTTGGCCTGGGTGGGTGATGGGCAATCGCTGGCAGCCTGTGTGCTCGGCGTGTTGCTGGCTGGTACGGCGCTCGTGATGTTGATGCGCGCTCGCCGACCTCGCGCGGTCATGTTGATGGGCGTGGGGGCCATGTCGCTGATCGTGTCATGGACGTTACCCCGCGTCACAACTGCACGTACCCATCCGCCTATGCGCGAGTTGGTGGCGTTCATCCAGGCCAATGCCAGGCCGAATGATGTGATTGTGCAAATGATGCCGGACGTCTACACAGAGTTTGCCACGCTGTATCGGTCGGGTGTGCCAGTATATGGCTTGCCGCGCGAAGCTCCACTGCGCCCCGAGTTGATGCGCGTGCTCGAACGCCTCACGCGCGAGCATCGCGTGGTCTGGTTGGTGAGCACCGGTTCGCCCCCGGCTGATCCACAGAACGGCGCGGAGGCGTGGCTGGTGCAACATGCTTTCAAAGCGACGCATGGGTATTGGGATAAGGTGCGCCTGGCAGTGTTCGCTGCGCCGACGGCAGATAATGGCCCTGTCACACCTCGCGCCGACCGTTTGGGTGCCGGCATCCGTCTGATCTCTTTCAGCTTTCCGCGCCGGTCTTGGCATCCGGGCGACATCGTGCCGCTCACCTTGATGTGGGAAGCCACCGTACCCGTCCAACAAAATGCCGTCGTTTTTGTGCATCTATACGATGCGGCAGGGAAAGTAGTGGCGCAACGCGATGCGCAGCCATTGGATGGTTACACGCCAACGTCTACCTGGCGTGTGGGTGAGCCCGTGGTGGATCGGCAGGGTGTGCTCCTTCCCCGCAACGTCGCTCCGGGCGAGTATGCGCTCTATGTCGGCCTGTACGATGCGGCGACAGGTCAGCGGCTTGCGGTAGAGCCGCCGCAACCCGAAAATCGCATCCCACTTGGCACGGTACGCGTCGAGCCGTGATTGGATGCGCTGCCATTTTTGTTGGCGTTGGGTCAATCATTTCGTGCTGCGTTGGTTTATCCTGATTCGAGAAAACTCGTAGGCGGGCGTCCCAACGCCCGCTGAGTGGGATGGACATAACACCCTGGCACAGTTAGACGATTGGTCGTGCTTGTGGTAGAATGGCTTTGAGCTTTCTGGCAAAATGTGTCCATAAGCCGGCAAGTGGGGACTCGGGCAAGCGGATACAGTCAAATTGATGAAAGCACGCGCCAGTCTCATTTCAATCTTGCTCGTCACGGCTCTCGGCGTTTGGGGAAGCCGCGCAGCGTTACAAATCATTCGGACCTACGGCGATCATCCGCCGGACTTTGACGAAGCCGTTCACCTGCTGCCGGCACTGCAAATCGCCAACGATGTGCGGGCGTTGCGCGGGGCCGACTTTTGGCTGCATACTTATACCCAGGATCAGATAGCGGCTTATCCCTTTTTACATTCATGGTTGCTGGCTCCATTCTTTATCGTGTGGAAGCCCGCCCTCACAGTTGCCCGAGCCTCTGGACTTTTTTATCTTGTCGTATCAGCCATCGTGGCGTTTTTTCTGGCGCGAGAGTTATCGTCCCACAAGCGACTGTCGTGGTTGTCCGGTCTAACGGGCGCATTGCTGACGTTATCGGCGATGCCACTTTGGGCGTATGCCAGTCTTGCGTTTTTGGAAGCGCCCGGTTTGCTGGTGACGCTCATTGGGTTGTTGTGTTACGTCCGGGCCGGGCCGGACGATAACCGGCCCGCCTGGCTGATCGGGGCCAGTGTATCCACGGCGGGCATGTTGTTCACCAAGTATTCGTTTGGCGTGTTCATGGTGAGCGCCATCCTGCTGAATGAGACGTTGAACGCGCTTGCCGTGCGGCGATGGCCCAGCCGGCGACGGTTGATTTGCCTGGCCGGCCCGTTTGCGCTGCTGGCCTTGGTCTGGTTCGCAGACCCCAACAAGCTCTATCGCTTTCTGGTCTATAGCCAATCGCAGAGGGGCCAGTTTCCGCTCTGGAGCGCCGAAAGCTTGTTGTATTACCCTAAAAACCTGATTCGGTATTATGCCTCCGGGCCGCTTTCGGCTGTTTTGGTTTTGATTGGGCTGGCGACCAGCCTCGCAGCATGGAAGCAGTACGGTAAGCGAGCCGTGCTGGTCTACTTTCTGTTCAGTTTGGTGGCGGTGACCCTGGTGCCGCAAAAAGCGGGTCGCTTCCTGTACACGGTTGCGCCGGCAGCATTTGCGCTGGCGGGTCCGCCGGTCGCACAAGCCGCAGCCTGGTTGACCGAGCGTGTCCAGAGACGTTGGGTGCAGTTGGCGTCAGCATTGTTGATAGGGGGTCTGCTGGTAGCCGAAGCCCGATCTATTGTGCAACGTTTCTCGTTTTATGACCTGGCGATACAAGTCAATTACACCAGTTCGTCCGATACACGTCAGGCGTATCGCTTCATCGCCGATAACACTCTGGCGCGAGGCATCCGGCCTCACATCTTGAATGGGTGGCACCTGGTGAACTCTTACGCATTGGAGTGGGAGTACTATTCCGGTACAGGCGGCGAACCGGCGGCTTTCGATTATCACGTTGCGACAATGGCTCTAGCTCCGGAACCGACCGAGACGAACCTGACTGTGCTGACCCAGTCGCTAAGGCAGCAAGGCATCCGCGCATTGGTCAGCATGGATGGCAGTCCGGCAGGGCAGTATACCGGCTGGCAGGTGATTGAGCCTCTGCTGGCAAAGGGTGAGCTAGAAACGCATCCCGACCATCCTCGCTATACCTTGATCGAATGGCAGGCTGCTTACGTGGATAAAGTTTTTGCCGGTGATTTTTCCAGCCGGGCTGAATTCGAGCGAGCACGACGCGAAAGCAAAACGGAATTCCCGATTCAGCTTCACCTATACTATCTGAGGCCATAGATTTGTTCTGCGAACCCTGGCACTTGCGCGCCAGGGTTCGCGGAACAAGACAGTCACAGCATGAATGATCACTTTGTCGGCAAACGTATCTTGATCACGGGTGGGCTAGGCTTTATCGGCAGCACGTTGGGCCGCCGGCTGGCCGACCTGGGGGCGGATGTGTTGTTGGTGGATAGTCTCATCCCAGAGTACGGCGGCAACCTGTTCAACATTGCCGGGTACGAAGACAAACTGCAAGTCAACATTGCCGACGTGCGCGACGAATACAGCATGGACTATTTGGTGCAGGGCCGCGATTATTTGTTCAACCTGGCCGGGCAGAACAGCCACCTGGATTCGATGCGCGATCCCTACACTGATTTGGAGATCAATTGCCGCGCGCAGCTTTCGATCCTGGAGGCATGCCGCAAGAACAATCCGAGTGTCAAGATCGTCTTTGCCAGCACGCGCCAGATTTACGGCAAGCCCGACTATTTGCCCGTAGACGAACGTCACCTGCTTCGCCCCATTGACGTGAACGGCATCAACAAGATGGCGGGCGAGTGGTACCACATTCTCTACAACAACGTGTATGGCATTCGCGCTGTGTCGCTGCGGCTGACCAACACCTACGGCCCGCGCATGAGAGTCAAAGACGCGCGCCAGACTTTTCTAGGCATCTGGCTCAAACGGTTGATGGATGGCGAGCCGCTTGAAATCTGGGGCGATGGAACGGCCATCCGCGACTTTAATTACGTAGACGATGTCGTGGACGCAATGCTGCTCGCCGCAGTGACCGACGACAGCAACGGACAAATCTATAATCTCGGCAGCGACGAAACGATCAATTTCCGAGACCTCGCCGAGCTGTGCATCGAGCTAAACGGTCGCAGATCCCCTTCAGGGGACGGTGGCAGTTACCGCATCATTCCTTATCCGCCTGACCGCAAGCCGATTGATATCGGCGACTATTACGCCGACTATCGCCGCATCCGAGGCAAGCTGGGCTGGAGACCCCAAGTCAGCTTGCGTGAAGGGCTGGCGCGGACGCTGGAATACTATCGCCAGCACCGCCAGCACTATTGGTAATTGTGGATTGTAGATTGACAACATAGGGAATCTATAATCAGCAATCCAAAATCAGCAATTCAGAAAGGAGTTACTATCCATGAATCCGAAGAATAGTCCAAGCCTGCGTTGGCGCACTCCTCGCGCGCTCGCCCTGTTCGGGCTGATGGCGCTGATCGCCGTTGTAATCGTGCTGGCCTTCACTCAAACGTCAACGGTAGCCGCGCCACCGCCGCCGCTGCGCGGGCCGTTCCGTTTTGTCGAGCTGCCGAAAGAGATGAGCGCTGCGGTGGCATCCACGGCAGTTTTCTCCTGGACGCCGTTCTACACGCAAACGTTTGAAAGTGGCTTTTCCGGCTGGACCCTGACCAGGAGCCTGGCACTCTATGCTACGCCATCAACTCTCCAATGGGACCGAGTAACGGTCTCTCAATACCCCGTTGAGCCCTTCACCGATACCCTTTGGAGTGGGGCCTTTATGCAGTACCGTGGGACGAACTATACCGTCTTCTCGGATTCGACACAGTACACACAGACGATGGACACATGGGCCATCTATGGGCCGCTGGATACGCAGAAGTATGCTCACCTCCGGGCCGAGTTTGACTTTTACCTGGACGCTGGTCCTGGCGCATACTTTGGGTGGGGCGCATCGAACGACGGTCAGACCTTTTGCGGCAAGCTGGGCAGCGCCACGACGGGCAGCCGCATCCAGCAATGGCAGCACATGACATTCGACCTGACAGAGTGTTCGGCAGGCGCGGGCACCCCCGTCTACCTGGCGTTCTTCTTCCAGAGCAGCGATACCACTCCACCGGCCGGCCTGGGCGCTTTCGTGGATAACCTGGTGATCAGCGGTCAGGTGTGGAACAAGGTCTACATGCCCTTGGTCAGGAAAGACCTCACACCCACGCCGGCCGCTTTGCCCACGCCGACCGGCCTGCCTTACACGATAGATCATGCCTATGATTTTGAAACAGGCACCGCTTCTACCTATGACTGGTGTCAGACGTCCAACGACAATTGGGCTGCTGGTCTCAGGTCACTCGGCGGGAGTAATGCCTACTATTTCAAGATCAAGTCGACTCAATATAAATGGGCGCTATCCCCGCGCGGGCCATCGTCGGACAATTATACCCTTGTGGCCCAGTTCAGTTTGTTGGGGATGACCGACGCCGTGAGCCTGGCCAACTATGGCACTGTGCAGTTTGGGGTGGTCTTTAGTGTATATGGCGATCCCTTCGCCGACACAGACCACTGCAGTTGGAGAGGGGACAGCAGCAACGGCGGCTACTATAAATTCTACATCAGGATCAAAAGCGATGGCTCCGGTTTCAGGACGAGGCTGGCACGATCGGAGAGCAGTGGGAGCGGCCTTGTCGAGCCCGAGGAAGCACACAGCGGCTTTAAAGACCTGCCATTGGGACTCTCGATTTCCCGCACAAGTTGGAACACGCTGCAGATTGACCGTAGCCATACGAACAACACGATCGTCGTTTACATCAACGGTACCCCAGTAGAGTCCTGGAGTCCCACAGTCAACACAGGCGGCGGCTACTTTGGCCTCTTTGCCGAGGCCGATAACACCAGCACCAACCTGGATGGCAACTTTGAAGCTGACTGGGACAATATCATAGACTACAGACGCTAGTTTTGCAGATCTTGCAAAATTCCTTCCCCTCTCTGCAGAGAGGGGAAGGAATCCACCGGGAAAAATACGTCATGATCCCCCAAGCCAACCCGCACGCCCAATACGCCAGCCACCAGGCCGAGATTGACCAGGCTATCGCGCGGGTGCTCGAAAAGGGCCGCTACATCCTGGGCGAGGAAGCCGCTGCCTTCGAGCGCGAGTTTGCGGACTATATCGGCGTGCGCTACGGGGTTGGCGTGGGCAGCGGGACTGAGGCGCTCCACCTGGCGCTGCGAGCCTGTGACGTGGGACCGGGCGATGAGGTTATCACCGTGGCGCACACGGCCGTCGCCACGGTCGCCGCCATCGAATTGTGTGGCGCGATGCCGGTGTTGATGGACATTGATCCGCGCTCGTTCACGCTCGATCCGACGAAGCTGGAAGCGGCCATCACGCCGGCTACCCGCGCCGTCATCCCGGTTCATCTCTACGGCCAGTCCGCCGATCTCGAACCGATCCTGAGCCTCGCGCGAAAACGGCGAGTCCGCGTGATCGAAGACTGTGCCCAATCGCACGGGGCGACGTATGATGGCCGCCGCACCGGCGCGTGGGGTGATATGGCCTGCTTTAGCTTTTACCCGACCAAGAACCTGGGCGCCATCGGCGACGGCGGGTTCGTGGCGACCGACGATCCGCAGCTAGCCGAAAACGCGCGGCTGCTGCGCGAATACGGCTGGCGCGAGCGATACGTCAGCGACGTGGCCGGTTGGAACACGCGCCTGGATGAATTGCAGGCCGCTATCCTGCGCGTCAAGCTGCGGATGCTCGATGCGGACAATGCGCTGCGACGACGCCTGGCATCCATGTACGACGAATGGCTTGCCACCAGTCCCGTGATCCTCCCTATGGAAATGCCCTACGGTCAACACGTCTATCATCTGTACGTCGTGCGGGCCGAGAGGCGCGCTGCGCTGCAGGTATTCCTCAAGGAGCACGGCATCGGAAGTTTGATCCATTACCCTGTGCCGGTTCATTTGCAACCGGCTTATCGCGGGCGATTGGGCGACGTCGGCTCGCTGCCCGAGACTGAACGCGCCGCGCGAGAGGTTCTCTCGCTGCCCATGTTCCCCGAACTGACCGAGGCCGAGGTCCGCCAGGTTGCCGATGCCGTGCGTGAGTTTCCGGACTGAAAACTCCTGGCGGCTCCGCGACGTCGCGAGCCAAATGCTCCATGAACCTTCGCACACGCAAAACGCTTTTGATCGCCGCGACTTTACTGTGCATCACCGCATTGGCAGCCGGCTTGCGCCTGTACCAGATTGACCGTCTCCCGCCGGGTCTTTCCTACGACGAAGCACTCAACGATCTATTCGCGCTGCGTATCCACACGCTGCTGCCGCCTCCCGTGTTCATCCCCTCCGAGTTCGGCGAAGAACCAGCGCACATGGTGTTGATTGCTCTGTTATACCGGCTGGCGGGACATCCCTTTGCTGAAGCAGGCCGCCTGGCATCGGCGCTGAGCGGGGTATTCACTGTGGTCACGCTGTTCCTGGCCGCACGCGAGATGTTTCGTCAGAGCGCCGGCGAAGACGAATCCAATTTGATTGGGCTGCTCTCGGCGGGCACGCTGGCGATTCTTTACTGGCACGTCCACTATAGCCGCCTGGGAATGGAACCGACGATGGTTCCGACTTTTTCAGTGCCGGCTTTTTATCTCTTCTGGCGGGCGCTCAATCGCCAGCGATGGTTTCTGTTCGCTTTGGCGGGCGCCGCACTCGGCTTGTGCCTGTACACTTATGCGGCAGGTTACCTGTTGCCTTTCGTCGTGGTGATCTACTTGGTCTGGCGGTGGCTGACCGAGTTCAACACATTCAAGATGGAGTGGCGTAGTGCGCTGGTGTATGTGGCGGGTGCGGCGGTTATCTACGCTCCGCACTTGGCCTTTTTCATCCAACATCCCGAATGGTTGACGAACCGCCCTCAGGCGGCTGCCTCCAAGAGCGGTGCGGTTGAGGTGCTCTTGAACGCGGCGCGCATGGTGGGCGGGCTTGTCTGGCGTGGAGATACCAACTTGCGGTTGAATCTGCCGGGCCGCCCGGCGCTCGACCCGCTGCAAAGTGTTGCGTTGGTTGCAGGACTCTGGCGCGGACTGCGGAAGCCCCAACGATCCGGCACGATATTTGTCGTGATTTGGCTGGTTGTCATGCTGATGCCCAGTGTGTTTAGCGACGTAGCACCGCATTTCGGGCGCGCCTTGGGCGCAACTCCACCGCTGGCAATCCTGGTAGCCTTGGGGTTACAACAAATCTCAGATTTCAAATTTCGGATTTCAAAACGGCAAGTGCAGATCGGATTTGTCGTGGCTGCGTTGGCATTAGGGTATTCGACAATCAAGATGGCGCGCGACTATTTCGTGACGTGGGCGCGCGACCCTGGCCTGTTCACCGCCTTTGACGTGGGGTTGCGCGAGTCTGCCGAGTATCTCGCCTCGCTTCCGCGTGACGAGTGGATCTCGTTTTCGCCGGTGGATCGTGACCAGCCGATTTTCCGCTTTACATTCCGCGACGATGTGTCGCGCCTCAAGACGTTCAATGGCCGGCGGTGCGCGGTGTATCCCGTCGAGCCTGAACACGACTTGACGCATGTCGCCGTCGTTGTTGAGGATACGCACTCGCTCGATGCGCTTCAGCGCGCTTTCCCGTCCGGGGAGATCGTGAGGAAATTCGCCGACTTTGCTGGCCGCCGGGCGTGGGATGCGGGCGCGCGCTGGGCCGTCGCCTATCGTGTCAGTGCGGGCAACCGCGCGCAGACGCCGCTAGACGAAGCGGCTGTTTTTGGCGAGAGGATTGCGTTGTCCAACTTGCAGACCTTCGGGGTCTCCGAGACCCCGAAGGTCTCGGCCCATGCTGGCGAGACGCTGTCCATCACGCTTGTGTGGAAAAGTCTTGCAGCGGTGAGCGTGAACTATACGATTTTTGTCCACCTCGCGCCCGCGCTCGACGCGCCGCCGGTAGCGCAAGAAGACGCGCAGCCGTGCGACAATTCGTACCCTACTACGTGGTGGTCGCCTGGCGAGATCATCCAAGAGAATCGCCGCCTCGTGATCCCCGCCGACACTTTACCCGGTCAGTATGTGCTGACGACGGGCGTTTATGATTGGGTGACCGGCCAGCGGCTGCCTGTGCGTTCCATCGGCAAGCCACCCGGCGATCAGTTTGTGCTCGGCACTGTCACTGTCATCCCTTGAGGCTCCAATTTGCCGTTATGGCTTGCCAAGCAGGTACCGGTCGAAGAACCTCGTCACTCGCTCCTCGAACTCGGCGGCGCGTTTTTCGTGAAACTCCAAGTGGCCTAACTCTGGCTCGAACCACAATTCACGTGGCTCGCCTGCAGCAGCATACAGTTGCCGACCGCCTTCAGGATTGACCCATGTATCTTTGCCCCCCATCAGGATAAGAACAGGCCGTGGGCTGATTTGGCCGATATGACGAATGGGAGCGAGGGTATTCACAGGGAAGCCAAGCTTGCGCTCGATAAAGAACACCATCATCGGCGCGAGGGGAAAAGTCGGAAAGTTGAGTCGCCGCACATTGGCTTGAACCATGTCGTCCAGCGTGGCGTAGGGACTCTGCGCTACGACCGCCTTGATCGCCGGGTTTTCAGCCGCGTAAAGGAGGGCCGTTGCGCTCCCCATTGAATTGCCCAACAGGCCGATTCGCTCCGGGTCAACCTCGGATCGTGTCAGGAGGTATTGGTGGGCAGCCTCGACGTCACGCACCTCGTTGTAGCCGAAGGTGATCAGTTCGCCTTCACTTTCGCCGTGTGCCCGGAAATCGGGGATGATGACGCCATAGCCGTGACGGATCAGCATGGCAGCAATCGGGAGCATCGTGGATCGGTTTGCCTTGTAGCCATGCAACAGAATAATAGCGGCCCGGTTCTGCGATGGAAAATACCACGCCGCCAATCGCAAGCCGTCGCGGGCGGTTAGCGTGATGTCGGCCAGGCCGGTGAGTTGGGATTCATCCCGGAGCGCTGCAGGGCGTTGCTCTTTAGTGCGCTCGCTGACCGGCTTATGAATCACGATGTCTGCAAACAGGTTAGCCACCCACGCCAAGCCGATGCAAGCCAGCAGAATGACTTGCGCCACTGCAAAGAGTGTGAGCTTGTGCCATTTCTTCATCGCGATCAAAACCTGCTCTTGGGCCGACAGCGCACCGATCGTTGGGTTCAGCCGCCGCGAACAAAGTGGGGCATTTGAAATGGGATCTCTAAAGCCATTTCGATAAACCCGCAGTACTCGCCGTCTTGGTGCCACGGCGTCTGATAGATCAGCTTTTTGACGCCGTTCTTTTCGATGGTATACACGTTCGCCTGTTGCATTTCCAAAAGCGCTTCGAGCTTGATGCGCGCCGGCTCGGGATGACAGTCCAGCAGATTCGTGCCGATCAGTTGCCGGCCTCCATCTTCTTCAAAAACCGTGGCCGACTTGTCGTTCATCTCGAGGATGATGCCGTCGCGGTCGCACACCGTAATCGCTCCCGGAAATTCCTGCACCCAAGGATGTTCTGCCATTTTGCTCTCCTTTGCGAGAAATCAAGGGCTATTGTACCACCCAAATGAGTTGAACTGGGAAACATCTCCTGTGTTTCGGCCAAGCGCCAGTGATCGGAACGATTTCCTGCGCGCAGTGTTCCCCCCTGATCAGCATGGACAAATCAAGCGTTTCAAGAGCGCCTGGCAACAAATCTTCGGAACGCAACGCTGTCACACCGATTTCCCTGGCGGCCTTCCAAAGCCGCTGAGTTGGCAAGTCAAGTATTGTCATGCTGAGCGCCGAAGGCGCGAAGCCTCTCAGCCTTGCGTGACCGAGATTCTTCGCTGCTACGCGGCTCAGAATGACCAGTGAATACTTTGATAATGTCAACTTCGCCAAATATGGCTGGACTGACCCGGATTTCGCCACATCTGGGGGTATCTGAATGCCACCAAATCTGGACACCTACATGTCGATTCGGGTTAATCCCGCCACAGGTAGTGCTTGAGCTAACAGGCGAGCCAGGTTAGCTTATGTACCTTGACATTGTCAAAATACTTGCACGGCCCATTTGGTCATGTGCGGCGGGTGATGCTATAATCTGCCAGGGGCTATGGCGTCGCCCGCCAACTGGGAGAGCAGTAGAATTTCCAGGGGGTACGCAATGTACATTCTAGGCAGAACTTTCGAGCATACTGCACGTTTGTTCAGTTTGATGACACGAGTCAGAATAAACGCGTTCAGACTAACTCGTGCAGACGAGAGCAGAAGCATTCCTAGTGAGAGTGGGCCTCTCTCAGAACCATCTTACGTCATCGAAGCCCAAATTCGTTCAGATGTCAATGAGATGCGTGATTCGATAGTTGAACTACTACGACTCTATACCCAGTGCCGACCTCAAGCCAGTTTGGAAGAGGCCTTGCTTGCTACGGACAAAGTACTAAAGTCCGCTGACGATGCATGGCATGTGTACGACAAAGGATATATGAGAGACGTCTTGCCAAGCATGTTTGGTGTAGGGAGACAACAAAAGGCTTGGAAACTCTTAGCGTCGAATGTCCGTGTGATGCAGGCAAGAATCCAGACGGCCTTGGATGAGTTAGCCCGGCATGTTCAGGACTTGATGCCGATCTCACTGTCCGAGCAGATTGAGGCACGAATTCACTATGATCAAATCAGGCAAAGCCCTCAAGGTGCGATTCAGTTGGCTTTTGCTCTTTTCGAGGATCATCTCAGAGAGAAGATCGGAGTTGGGCCAGAGTTGTATGGGGAAAACCTGATCAATGCAGCTTTTGGTAAGGACGGGTGTCTAATTTTTTCAGAAGTGCCAGCGGAACAAGTAGGAGCACGCAACCTGTTTTCTGGTGTGTATGCGACATTGCGTAACCCAAGAATGCACCGATTCCTAGAAGACGATGAATCTACTGCACTGACCATTGTTGCACTAACAGACCTACTAAGGCAACTGATTGATAAGGCTGAGAGCAGGTGACAAGCCTATGCTCAGAAAGCGGCGATCCTGGGGATGATAGGCGCGATATGGGTAAAGGACTTTGGTCTATTTGTGCCTGGTCTCGCGGCTGGTGCGGTGTTGCTGTCTGACATCATGGGCGAGATTCTAGCGGCAAGTGAGAAGATAGCGGGGCCGGTAAGAGGGTTTGGTGAGAACTGAAGCGCGGCTGTTGGTTTGACTATTTGCCCCACAAGCCCTATACTTTTCGGCAGATCGTTCCAGCAATGCCCTGCGACGCATGAGATAAACAATGCCAGGCACTCCTAGCACTGCCGACATCCGCAAATTCCTGGTCGAGTCCCTCAATGATGAAGAGCTCTCGACGCTGTGCTTTGACTATTTCCGGGACGTGTATAATGATTTTGCCTCTGGTATGATCAAGGGGCAAAAGATTCAACTGCTGATCGAACGTTGCGAACGGCGCGGCGTCTTTTCCAACCTACTGGCAGCGATTCAGCGGGCGAGACCGGAGCAGTACGAGAAGCAATTTCCGCAGAGTCCCCACCTAGAGGCTCCACCTGCTTTCTCCAAACCCCAGCGCGATCCCAAACGGGTGTTCATCAGCCACGCGCACGAAGATGCCAAGTTTGCCCACCGGCTGGCGGACGATTTGCGCCAGCGCAGTTGGCGTGTATGGATTGCGCCGGAGAGCATCCTGCCGGGCGAAAAGTGGGCCGAGGCGATTGATCGCGGGCTGAGCGAATGCGGCGCGTTTGTCATCGCGCTCACGCCGGACGCTGTTCGCTCGCGTTGGGTGCGCGATGAGACCTTTGTCGCTATTGAGTTGGAGAAGAAGGGCCAGGTGCGTTTTGTGCCGCTGGACGTCGCGCCTTGTGATGTGCCGCATCTGTGGAGTGCGTATCAGCGCATTCCGTTCCAGAATGACTATGGGCGCGGATTGACCGAGTTGCTCGACACGCTGAAACTGGAACGGCACGCACAAAAGACTGTGCAACCAATAGCGTTACGGCCGCCGACACAACTGGAAGACACTGGAAGGTCACCGATTATCCCCAAACCACAACGCTTGTTGTCAGATAGGTTGTCGTCACTCAAGTTGGCGCTTGGGGCAGCAGCTGGTGTGTTACTGCTGATTGTTTTTGCTGTGATAGCATGGCGAACTAATGCGCCAGGGCCCACTGTCACTTCCATTGTCAAACCAACAAGTTTGATATCGACGCAATTGCCAGCATCTCATCCTTTACCAGAACCTACAATTCTGGCGCCAATATCAACCTCACCGGTGATGTCGACATCTGTTCAACCGCCTTTGACTACCAGCCGTGTCGACCGGGTTATACTCGATAACGGGGAAACCATCTCCTTCGCTGCAGACTGGTTGGAGTATCTTGACAGAGACAATGTGTTATCGGCAGGGCTGCCTTTGACACGCCGTGGGAAAGTTCTTTTTAGCGACCTGAAATCAGCGGAAGTCTATACGAGCGCAACCACCTTTAGTGATATTACGATGACTGTCGCGCTGTTAAACGGCACACAGATAGCCGACACACTTCGATCAGGAGGTCGTCTTAAAGGGCTAACCCCTGAGGGAGCCCTTACCGTTCCACTCGCCGATATTCGGCATATTGACTTTGGGTTAACAGCCGAAACGCCGATTACGGTGAATATGACAGCCATTGTGAACTCGTCGGGCGAGGAAATACAGACTCCCACAGACTTACTTGAAGCTGCATTCTTTATGACTTCCCAGGCCGGGCCTTTCACCTATGTAAAAAATGGTCTGTCACCAACTCCTGGCATAGTGATGCCGTTTAGCAAATTGAGGAGTCTCAAGGTAGATCCCATTACGGGCACCCTCGGTTACACTCTGACATACTCACTCTTAGATGGCAGCAGCGTGGCGGGTATGCTGGACAATGTTGGTTCTCCCTCGATTCGTGGCTTATCCAACCTGGGCGCCTTTAATCTTCCCGTCCATGATATACGGCAAATAAACTTTCACAGAATACACGATGCTCTCTCGCCTCCGTCTAAATTGGCTACGGTTACGCTTCGAGATGGAAAAACCATCTCCTTCGCTGCAGAATGGCTGGAGTATATTGACGGAAACATGGTGAATAGCCTATCGGCAGGGCTGCCTTTGACACGCCGTGGGGAAGTTCTTTTTAGCGACCTGAAATCAGCGGAAGTCTATACAAGCGCAACTGCATACGATGAGCGGTATGTCACATTCGATAACATTACGATCACCGTAGATCTGTTAAACGGCACGCAGCTAACCGATACACTTCGATCAGGAGGCCGTCTCAAAGGGCTAACCCCCGAGGGAGCCCTTGCTATTCCACTCGCCAATATTCGGCACATCGACTTTGGGTCAACAGCCGAAGCGCCGATTACGGTGAATATGACAGCCATTGTAAACTCGTCGGGCGAGGAAATACAGATTCCCACAGACTTACTTGAAGCTGCATTCGTGGGAAGTTCCATGGCTGGATCTTACACCAATATAAAAGATGGTCTGTCAGCGGCACCTGGCGTTGTGATGCCCTTTAACATGTTGCGGAGTCTCAAGATAGATCACATTACTGACACCATCGATTACACTCTGACATTCTCACTCTTGGATGGCAGCACGGTGGTGGGTAGATTGGACAACGTTGGTTCTCCCTCGATTCGTGGTTTATCCAACCTGGGCGCCTTTAATCTTTCCGCCTATGAGATACGGCAAATAAACTTTCATAGAATACGCGATGCCCTCTCGCCGCTGTCTAATCTGGCCACGGTTACGCTTCGAGACGGAAGCGCCTACAACATTCCTGCGGTCTGGCTAGCGTATAGTCGATACGACTGGATAGCGGCCTTGCCCACCTCCAAGAATGGCAACCTCTATTTCAAGCTAATGAAGTCCCTTGAATTTCAAGTTGGTCCCGACTCTTCTAATATTACGGCAACCATCCAGCTGCTGAAGGACCAAACTCTTGTCGATAAAGTGGCTGAATATGGTGACGATCATTTATTGGGGATAACGACAAATGGGCAATTGATGGATGCCCGCCTTGGGGATGTGAAACGTGTTGACTTTAGTGCAGCACCCTTTCTGTTGCCTACAATAACAAGGGGGACCATTACCATGCGGCCATGGCTGGCAACTAAATCAGGGTTTGAAATCAAAACGCCAGTCAATTCGGTGAAAATAAGCTTCGGTGAAGGCGGTCAGGCCGGGTACTTTGTGAATTATACTAACGACCTGCCATTGAGTTTGGGGACAAGCATGCCTTTCAGCAAGATAAAGAGTTTCAAGGTTGGAAATTATGATTCCGGTCAAGGTTACGCGATAACCCTCTACCTTCTTGATGGACAGACATTAGAGACACATCTTAAGTCTACTGCCCAGAATATTAGCATCAATGGGTTATCAGATATCGGACCCTTTAACCTAGCGATAAATTACATTACGTCAGTCGATTTCAACCGATGATGTTACGGGTTTAGTAGTGACAATTTGTGAGTGCCGGCAGGGAACGTGTCGCGACCACTCGCTTTGAAAATATCCACGATGTGGGTTTCTATCCCCTCGCGGCCGGCTGGATCGTCGTTGTGTTTGCCAACAGCGGCGCGATCACAGGCAGCCTCATGCTCGTCCTCGGCGCGGATATTCTGATTGCGAGGCTACCGGCGCTGCCAGCGGAACTTGATGCGTTGCTGCCGAGTGTGTTGGATCGGGCGTTCAAAGGGGAGTTGTAGATACGACCCTCACCCTAACCCTCTCCCTTCTAGGGAGAGGGAACGCGGGTAGTGGTAGAACTTGACTGATGCTACCCTGAGCAAGCGCCGCCGCGAACAGCGGCACTTAGCTAGTGTGTCGTACTAGTCGGCGGAGCGTGCCAATTGAATCCGTGACATTGCCACTATTACAGAAGTACCCTGGGCGCGGGGATCCCCCGCGCCTTTTTGTGGAAGTGCGACGATCTGGGCCGCCGGGCTGACCTGCGGCCTATTCATTTGTGTGGCGGGCGCTGGCTAGTACTTCCGAAGCGCGGCGAGATTTTGCCGGTTAAATTTGCTGCCCTTTGAATTGGCTGATATACAAATGGTGGTAAAACCCTCGCCGGTCCAGCAGTTGTTGGTGCGTCCCTTGTTCGACGATTTCACCGTTGTTGATCACCAACACGTGATCGGCATCGCGGATGGTGCTCAGGCGGTGAGCGATCACAAAGCTGGTCTTCCCTTGCATAAGGCGGAGCAGCGCTTTTTGGATGCGTGCCTCGGTGCGGGTATCCACGCTGCTGGTGGCCTCATCCAAAATCAAGATGCCGGGGTCTGCCAGGATAGCGCGCGCAATCGCAAGGAGCTGTCGCTGCCCCTGGCTGAGGTTGCTGGCCCGCTCAGAGAGTTGCGTCTGATAACCTTGAGGCAATTGCCGGATGAAATGATCGGCGTCCGCCATCTTGGCCGCCTGGACGACTTGGTTATCCGTAGCCTCTAAACGTCCGTAGCGGATGTTTTCCATCACGGAGCCGGAAAACAAAAAGGTATCCTGCAAGACCAAACCGAGTTTGCGGCGCAGGTCGGCCTTCTTGATGTCGCAAATATCCTTGCCATCAATCGTAATCTTGCCTGAGTTGATCTCATAAAAGCGGGTTAGCAGGTTGATGATGGTCGTCTTGCCCGCCCCGGTTGGCCCGACCAAGGCAAAGATTTCCCCGGCTTTGGCTTCCAGGGACATGTCCTTGATGATGGGCGTGTCCGGCCGGTACCCAAAGTTGACATGCTCGAAGCGCACATCGCCTTGAACGGACTCGAGCGGAATAGCGTTCGGCGCATCGTCCACCTCGGAAGGGATATCCATGATCTCAAAGACTCGCTCTGCTCCGGCCAGGGCAGCCTGGATCGTGTTATACAAATTCGCTAACTGGCGCAGAGGGTTGACAAAGTTCTGCCCGTAGCTGATAAACGTAGCGATGATGCCGACGCTGACCAGGCCCTGCAGGGCTAACCAGCCGCCTAAACCGGCCAGAACGATCACAAAAAAGTTCCCCAGCACCGTCGTCAGCGGCATCAGTAACAAGGCGTAACTGTTCGCGTACACGCCGGCGCGGAAAACCTCCTGGTTGCGTTGGCGGAAGGTTTCAATCACCGATTCGTTTCTGCGGAAAGCCTTGACCACTTTTTCACCGCTGATGGATTCCTCCATTACACCGTTAAGCTCTCCCAGGTGTCTCTGCAAGTCTCGGAATCCTTTGCGGGTGTAGCGGGCGACGAACTGGGTAAACCAGAACATGATAGGCACGACCAGTAGAGAAGCCAACGCCAGCCACCTATCCAGGATAAACATGGCGACCAGAATCCCGACCATCGAAAGCACGCTGGCAATCAGGGACGTGACATTTTGAGATACCGCCTGATTGATGGCATCAATGTCGTTGGTCAGGCGGCTCATTAATTCTCCCGCCGGGTTCTGGTCAAAGAAGCTCAGCGGCAGGGTTTGCAAATGCTGAAAGAGATCCCGGCGCATGTATTTGAGTGCTCTCTGGGAAATGTCTGCCATGACCCAGGCGGCGATGGCCTGAAATAGGTTATTCAAAAGGTACGCGGCCAGCATCCACAGGGCCATCCGAGCCAATCCGGCCAGTTGCTTGGCAACGATAAACCGATCGATCGCTACCCCCATCAAATACGGCCCCACCAGCCCCAAGAGGGTGTAAATCACAACGCATATCAGCACCATCACCAGACTCACTTTGAAGGGTTCAAGATAGCGTAGTAACCCGGTCATGGCGCGGCGTGGATCTTTGGCTTTTTCAATTTTACCGACGCTAGCGGGTCGCCTGGGCTGCATGACCGAGCGAATATCGCTGCTTCCATGACTGGCAGGTTGATAGCTCATTCTCTTTCACTCCGCTGGCCACTGGGAACAACTTCTTCCAGATGAAACCCATCCCCCAATTGCGAATCGTAAATCTCCTGGTAAATGGGACTGGATTGCATCAGCTCTTTGTGAGTGCCTTGGGCGGCGATGTGGCCCTTGTCAATGACGACGATCTTGTCGGCCTTCAAGACGGTGCTGATGCGTTGAGCCACCACCAAACTGGTGTGGCGGCGCATCTGCTCTTCCAAAGCGTCCTGGATTTTCGTTTCGGTCTCCACGTCTACCGAACTGGTGCTGTCGTCGAGAAGCAAGATCTTGGGCTGAGTGAGCAGCGCACGGGCGATGGCGATACGCTGTTTTTGGCCACCAGAAAAGTTTGCTCCGCGCTCCTCAACGTGGGTGTCATATCCTTTAGACAGCTCCATAATAAAATCGTGCGCCTGGGCTGCTTTAGCTGCAGCGATGACGGCTTCGTCGCTGGCTTGAGGATTACCGTAGCGAATGTTATCGTGCACCGTCCCTGAAAACAGAACCGTTTCTTGGGGAACGATCCCGATTTGGGCGAGAAGCGAGTCTTGTTGGATCTGGCGGATATCCATCCCATCAATCAGTACTCGCCCCGCAGAAACATCGTAAAATCTCGGCACCAGATTAATCAGCGTGGATTTCCCGGTGCCGGTTGCGCCCAAAATGGCGACGGTTTCCCCAGGCTCGGCTACCAGGTTGACGTCCTCCAGAACCGCTTCATCACTGTTGCCGTTATAGTGAAAGGCAACATTTTCAAAAACGACCCGTGCCTGGGCCTTGTCGGGCAAAGCCAGCGCATTCGGGATATCCTGGACCTCTGGAACAGTATCCAGAATCTCATTGACGCGCTTGGCCGAGGCGATCCCGTTGGCCCAAACGTTCGACAGATTGGTCATCATGATGAGCGGTGTCATAGTCGTGAGCAGGTAGTTGGTAAAAGCCACGATTTGCCCGACCGATAGGTCGCCCCGAATGGCCTGCAACCCGCCGGCCCAGATGACGATGACCATGCCGATGTTCACAAAGACCGTCAGGGCCGGAGACATGGTGGACATGAATTGCATCACTTTGACCGAGTGGTCGGTAAAATCTTCGTTGGCTGCCTCAAAGCGTGTGCCCTCAAAATCGGCGCGCACAAAAGCTTTGACCAGGCGTGCCCCGGCGATGTTTTCCTGCAAGACGGTGTTGAGCCTGTCCAGCTTTTGCTGTACGGATCGAAAGAGTGGTTCCATTTTGACGATGAAGAAAATGATGACGACCGAAGTGACCAGCAGCAGCGGGAGCATGGTCAACGCCAGGCTCGGGCTCGTATTGATCATCAGGATCAAGCTGCCGATCATCAAGAAAGGTGCGCGTGTGCCAATGCGCAGAGATATCTGGGTCAGGCGCTGGAGAGCGCTCGTATCGCTGGTGAGGCGAACCATCAATTGTCCGGTTTTCTGCCGGTCGAGATTACCATACGAAAAGGTTTGTATTTTGAGAAAAAGCGCGTCGCGCAGATCGCGGGCCACGCTCTCCCCAACCTGTACCGACAGGTTGTTGTTACCGATGGCAATCAGCGTGCTCAGCACCGAGATGCCGAGCATCAGCAGGGAGGTCTGGATGACGACCGATTGATTGTGTTTTGCGACTCCCTGGTCAATAATCCTTTGGATCAACCTGGGGATGGACAGGTCCATGAATACGAGCGAGGTCAGCAAGACCAGCGCCATGAGAGCGCGCCTCCAATAGGGCCTGACAAAATGGATTAGTTTTCTGATAGAGTTCATATAGGTCCTTGCGCCAACAAAAACACCGCAGCCCGAAGCGGGTCTACGGTGCCTCTAGGATTGCAGGGAGCGGATTCGAGCCGCCGGTCTCCGTGTTATGAGCTGGTCTCTCAGCTCGTCAACTCTAGATACCGGGTCAACCGCTTCAGGCTGGTCAGCGATTTTTGATTCGTCGCAACCCGGTCGGATAAGATTGACCGCATTATACCCGATGAGAACCTACCTCACAAGATGACGTGTCAGAAATCATCATCATGCGGGAAACCGAGAGCGCCAAGCCGACTCACCCTGTAGGGGTGCTTTGATCGAGGCAGAACCTTCCATGCCGCATGCTGGCTGTCCCCGATTGCCGAGCAAACGGGTATGGCGCAAAACTGTCGGTCGTAGAACAAGTCGTCAACACGGAGCATCGCTCCCAACTGTTCACTGGCGTTTTTGACGCTACAGGCGAGACTGGCACGAGGCAATGCCTCGGCGGTCTCGCTTTTTTGTTGTGTCTTGCCGACTGCCTGACCAGACGTCGAAAGATGCGCAAATGTGGGGCAACCAGCATTACAACGCCGGGTTGACTCTGCGCGCTTTCCCCGGCGCGGTATGTGTGCCGCTAATATTAGCTGCACCCAAACGAAATTAGTGCTATCATTCTACCTGGGAGGTGGTCTGGTGACCCAAGTCGCCGCCTGGACACGGAACCATTACGAAGCTTGGAGTGTGAGGATTATCGCACTGCTCACCGGGCTGATGGGCGCGATCAACGTTGTGTCGGCGGTCACGCCATCGCTGGCTGATCGCTTGAGGCTGTTGAGACAAGTCTCGCCGCTCGAAATCCGTTACGGAGGCCACCTCACGGCCGCACTGGCTGGATTTGCCTTGCTGCTGTTGGCGCGTGCGCTCTGGCGGCGCAAGCGAGTGGCATGGGCGCTTACATTGGTCGTTCTCGCCGTCTCCGTCGTCAGCCACATGCTCAAGGGGCTGGACTATGAAGAGTCGCTCTTGGCGGCGGCGCTGGCGATCTGGCTCTTGTTCCTGCGCCCGCACTTTCATGCGCGATCGGACCGGCCGTCCGTCTGGCAGGGATTGCGCGCGTTGGTCGCTGCGCTGCTCTTTACGCTGGCCTACGGCGTCGTCGGCTTTTATCTGCTGGATCGGCATTTCCGTGTGAGCTTTGGCTTGGGGTCGGCGTTGGAACAGACCGTCATCATGTTCACGCAGTTTTACGACCCCGGCCTGATGCCCATTCAGCCCGTCACGCGCTTTGGACGATACTTTGCCGATTCGATCTACACGGTTGGTGCGCTTACATTAACCTACGCATTGCTGATGCTGCTCCGACCCGTCCTGGTACGCCGGCCCTCCTCTGCTCACAAACGGATGCAGGCCAAAGCTATTGTCGAAGCTCATGGCCGCACCGGACTGGCTCGCTTCACCCTCTTTGACGACAAATCGTACTACTTTAGCCCAGGCGGTTCCATGCTGGCGTATATGGTCAAGGGGCGGGTCGCACTCGTGTTGGGAGACCCCATCGGCCCGGCCGAGGATGTGGCGGCAGCCCTCGCCGGATTTCAGCGATACTGCGCCCGCAACGACTGGTTGCCAGCTTTTTATCAAACCCAGCCCGACTACCTGGTACAATATCGAGCGGCTGGTTTGGAGATCGTGTGTATTGGTAACGAAGCCATCGTGGACACGGTCAGCTTTAGCCTGCAAGGAGGAGCCAACAAAGCGTTGCGCACGCCCGTCACCAAGCTAACCAAACTCGGCCACCGGGCTCAGTTCTACGAGCCGCCTCTGCCAGATAGCCTACTGCACGAACTGCGGGCCATCAGCAACGAATGGTTGACGACGATGAACCGTGCCGAGATGCGTTTTTCGTTGGGATCGTTTGACGATGACTATGTGCGCAACTGCCCGGTGATAGTCGTCCACACGCTGGAAGGATACATCAGCGCTTTTGCCAACCTCGTACGGGAATACCAGCACAATGGGATTAGCATTGACCTGATGCGCCGCCGCCGTCAGGTCGAAAACGGCACCATGGAGTTTTTGTTTGTCAGCATGATCGAATGGGCCAGGTCACGCGGCTATGCCGCCTTCGATTTGGGATTGAGTGCATTGGCCGGCGTGGGCCAAGATGCTGATGACCCGGCAGTCGAGAAAGCCTTGCATTACATCTATGAACACATCTACCACTTTTACAACTTCAAAGGGCTGCACGCATTCAAAAACAAGTTTCACCCGCAATGGTCGCCCCGCTACCTGGTCTACCCGGGAGCGGCCAGTTTGCCAGCCGTAGCCCTCGCTCTTATTCGCGCCGATTCGAGCGCCGATTTTTCGTGGGATGACCTCAGAAGGTTTATCGGGGAACGCTTCGGAAGATTGAGAACGGGCCGGTCAGAGAGCAGCGCATAATTCAAGCCGTGAAGACAGATGGAGAGGCAGATACACACAGAGGAAAGCACTCCATCACGACACCTAGCGGCAGTCCGACTCCCAGCGCAGTGATGCCACCGATGACGAGGGTGGTGATCAGCACGCCCGGCACCGCCAGCGTGACGATGGGCAGCAGGTTATGCCGCAGCTCGTCCAAGTCCAAATGGAAAGCAGCCTCAAACAACAGCGGCGGCATAAAGATCGCCAGGATCAACTCGGGCGTGAGCTTGATGTGAAGCGGTTGTTGCGCCGTGATCACCAGGCCCACTAAGACTAGCGCCACGGTATAGGGAACACGCAGCCGTCGGACGATAATCGCGACCAGCGATACGACCAACAGCAGCTCGATAATGAGGGTTTCGGCAGTGAGAAAGGTCTCCATGGTCTTTCCTTTCACCCAAGCGGCTGATGGCTATTCTACCCGTTAACCTGTCTTGAGAGCAAATGCAGCTTTGACAACCAACCGTTCTCGCGTATACTCATCTAATGATAAGCGTCGGGCTTGTTCCAAAAAGCGCCGAGTTGCCAATGACCGACCCATCCATGCGAGAACATATCACGCTCAACCGCAACCCGGGTCTGCGTGACACCACGTTGATTGGGATAGGCGCGATGATCGGCGCGGGTATCTATTTTTTTCAAGGAGGAAATGACAAACCATGGCGGGTATTGCAGGCTTTGATCGAATTGGAAAACGTGACCAGGTAGCGCAAATGCTCGAAAAACTTGCACACCGAGGCAAGGCTAGCTCCAGGCTAATCGAAAGCGACGGCGTAACGCTGGGAGCAGTCTGGCCCAAGACCCAGGCCGCGCCGACATCGCTCGAAACGCTACCCCAACAGGTGGTCTGGGATGCAAGCCGTCTACCGTCACTCAGTCCAAAAGCTCTGGAACAGGAGCGAGAACCTTTCGCTCTGGCAGCGGCAGTGCCGCATGGATTGTTCCTGGCGCGCGGCCCGCTGGGCGTCCGGCCGCTGTACTATGGCCGAACCGACGATGGAGCAGTGTGTTTTGCTTCGGAAGTCAAGGCATTGATCGAGGCGACGCACGACATCCACGAGTTTCCGCCTGGCTCCTGGTACGATAGCCAGGCAGGCTTTCAAGCATTTGCCAAGCTGGAACCACAGGCTGCTTTGAGCCAGGATAGCGACGAGATCGCATCGGGTCTGCGCTCAAAGTTGGAGCAAGCCGTGCAGCGGCGGGTTGATAGCGACGTGATGGGCTGCTGGCTTTCCGGTGGGCTGGATTCCAGCGCGATGGCCGCGCTGGCGCGGCCGCACGTGCGGAAGCTTTACACTTTTTCAGCGGGCCTATCCGGCGCGCCAGACCTGGCCTATGCCCGGCAGGTGGCGGACTTTTTAGGCACGGAGCACCACGAAGTTGTTGTGACAGTGGATGACTTGCTGGCTGCACTGCCAGCAGTGATCTACCACCTGGAGTCCTTCGACGCGCTGCTGGTGCGTTCGTCTATCACCAATTACCTGGTGGCCAAACGCGCCGCCGACTATGTGGGATCGGTCTTCTCCGGCGAGGGCGGCGATGAGCTGTTTGCCGGATACGACTATCTGAAAGAGCTTGCGCCCAATCAGCTTCCCGATGAACTGGCGGACATTACGCGGAGGCTGCACAATACCGCGCTTCAACGGGTAGACCGCAGCGCCAGCGCGCACGGGCTGGTCGCACACATCCCGTTCCTCGACGCCGATGTCGTAGCGTATGCCAGGCGCATCCCGCCAGAACTCAAGTTGCGCCGCAATGGGGATGTGATTGAAAAATGGATCGTGCGTCGGGCATTGACCAACAGGCTGCCCTACGAGGTCTTGTGGCGGCGCAAAGCCAAATTCTGGCAAGGTGCTGGGGTCGGCGAGTTGCTGGCGCAGCTCGCGGACAAACACATCGCGGATGACGAGTTCAGTCGTGAACACACTCTGCCCAACGGGTGGATGCTCAACACGAAAGAAGAATTGATGTACTACCGAATCTTTAAACAATACTTTGGAGAGTTGCATGATCTGTCCTGGATGGGGCGGACGAAAGGTGCGCCCCGGCAGTAAAGACTCTGGAAAAGGCGGTGTGCGATAAAGACCGTTGTTGCTGGCGCATTGGGCGAATGTGTTCACGTGGCCGGCGTGATGAACTTTTTGCGGCTGGCGGAAGCGTCGGGCTGGCGTACGGTTTTCCTTGGCCCGGCAGTGCCAGTGGAGCATGTTCTAGAGGTGGCCCGGCGCGAGAAGGCAGACCTCGTGGGCGTCTCGTACCGGTTGACGCCGGAGACGGGCGAACGGTTGCTGGCTGCGTTTGCCGAAGAAGCCGACGACCTGCGCGCCATGGGCGTGCGTTTTGCCTTTGGCGGGACTCCTCCAATAGCCGAGCGAGCACGCGCTATGGGCTTTTTCGAGCGCGTCTTTGAGGGCGGTGAGCCAGCCGAGCTGGTGTTGGCTTATCTGAAGGGCCAGCCTCACGGCGAACTCACTGAGGCCGATTTCCCTCGGACGGTTGTGGAGCGCATTGCCTGGAAGACACCTTTCCCCATCATCCGACATCACTTTGGTCTGCCGACCCTGCAGGCCACGCAGGAGGGGATCGCTCGCATCGCCGAGGCCCAGGCCTTGGACGTGATCTCGCTGGGCATTGATCAGGATGCCCAGGCAAACTTTTTTCATCCGGAGCGACAAGACCCACGCCGCACAGGGGCAGGGGGTGTGCCGGTACGCAGTCCCGATGATTACCGCGCCTTGTACGCTGCCAGTCGGTGCGGCAACTTTCCCTTGCTCCGCACGTATTCGGGAACGGATGACTTCCATCGCCTGGCGGAAATGTACGTAGAGACCATTCACATCGCCTGGTGCGCCATTCCCCTCTTTTGGTTCAACCAGATGGATGGGCGCGGCCCGTGGGACTTGGAAGGCTCCATCCGCGAGCACCAGCAGGTGATGGCCTGGTACGGAGAGCGCGGCATCCCGGTCGAGCTGAACGAGCCGCATCACTGGGGCATGCGTGATGCGCCCGACGTGGTTTTTGTCATCTCGGCATATCTTTCGGCTTATAACGCGCGCGCTTTCGGGGCGCGGGATTACATCGCGCAGTTGATGTTCAACAGCCCGCCGGGCCATTCGGATGCAATGGACTTGGCCAAGATGCTGGCTGTGCTGGAGATGATCGCGCCGCTGGCCGGACCGAATTTTCGCATCTGGCGGCAGACGCGCACGGGCTTGCTGAGCTACCCGTTGGATGTGGATGCCGCTCGAGCGCACCTGGCAGCCAGCGTCTACTTGCAAATAGCGCTGCGCCCTCACATCGTTCACATCGTCGGTCACACCGAGGCGCATCACGCCGCCACCGCCGCCGATGTGATCGAAGCGTGCAAGCTGGCCCGCCGGGCGATTGAGAATGCCCTCGGCGGTCAGCCGGATATGACAGCCGATCCTGCTGTTCAGCAGCGCAAGGAAGAACTCGTTCGGGAAGCCTGCAGCACGCTGGGGATCATTCGCGCGATGGCCGGCCCGCACGTGGACGACCCGCTCACCGACCCGGTCACACTGGCGCGAGCGGTGACGACCGGTGTGCTCGATGCGCCGCACCTGCGCAACAATCCCTTTGCGCGCGGGCAGATCGTCACCCGCATAGATGAACGAGGCGCTTGCGTCGCCGTGGATCCGGCGACGGGGCAAAGGCTTTCAGAAGAGGAGCGGATTTCCGCTCTGAACACTTGACTTGATGGGCCCGGCATAGCTTTGCCTTCACTTCGAAGTAAGGAGGGACTCGTGAACAAGGAAATCCGTTACACCGTGGTCGGCGCCGGGCATGGTGGCAAAGCGATGGCGGCTCACCTGGCCCTGATGGGCTTTCCCGTCACGCTGTACAACCGCACGGCGGACAACATTGCCGTCATCAAAGCGCGGGGCGGGATCGAACTGGAAAGCTACGAAGGCGGGCCGCGCGGATTCGGCCAACTGGCTCTGGTCACCTCGGACATGCGCGAGGCATTGGGGGGAGCGGATGTCGTCATGGTGGTCACCCCCTCGACAGCCCACGCCGATATTGCGCGCGCGGCTGCCCCTTGTCTGCGCGATGGGCAGATCGTCGTGCTGCATCCGGGGCGGACTGGTGGTGCTATCGAATTCGTCCAAGTGCTCAAAGAACATGGGTGCACGGCTGACGTCACCGTCGCTGAGGCGGAGACGCTGATCTACGCCAGCCGCTCCGAAGGCCCAGCCCAGTCGCACATCTTTCGCATCAAGGAATCGGTGCCGGTGGCGGCGCTGCCGGCCACACGCACTCCTCAGGTGCTAGAGGCTCTGGCCCCCGCCTATCCTCAGTTCATTGACGGCACCAGCGTCTTGCACACCGGCTTGAACAACATGGGTGCGATTTTCCATCCTGCCCTAACGCTGCTGAACGCAGGCCGCATTGAATCCACGCAAGGCGAGTTCCAGTTCTACATTGACGGCGTGACGCCGACCGTGGCCCGTGTTCTAGAGGTGCTGGATCGAGAGCGGGTGACGGTGGCTTCGGCGTTGGGCATCCGCGCGCGGACGGGGTTGGAGTGGCTCAAGATGGCCTACGATGCTACCGGCGCGGACTTGCACGAGGCGATCCACAATCAGCCTGGTTACTATGGCATCCAGGCCCCGCCCACGCTGAATCATCGCTACATCACCGAAGATGTGCCGATGAGCCTGGTGCCGATTGCGGCGCTGGGACAACGGTATGGCGTATCAGTGCGTGGGATGGACAGCATCATCCGGTTGGCATGCATCATCCACCGGACGGATTACTGGCGGCGAGGGCGCACGCTGGACAAGTTGGGCGTTGACCAATTGAGCGTGAGCGAATTGACGCAGTACGCCATGGAGGGCAAGTGGTAGATACTCTTCCTGACGACCTGGGTGAAAGTGCTGTGCCTGCATTGGCTATCTGGGTCGCCGCCGTATTCTGCATCAGCGTGTATTGCTGAATGTGATAGCTAAAGCCGGTGTTCCCTTCATTCCCAAAACGGCGCAAGACTAGTATAATAGAGGCATCCTGAGAATTTGCGGCGTCGGCGTACTCATCGCAGCTCGTGTTGCTGATCTTGTCGGTGTTTCTCAACGTGGTCTAGGCCTGCCCGGTCTGGCAAAGTGCCAGGCAGGTCTATTCGCAGGAGGAGTTAGATGCACACAACAAAATTACTATCCATGCTTGTTGGGCTGATCCTGTTGGCCGGCTTGATAACGTTCCCTGTCGTGGCTGCGCCACACATGCAAGGCGGCAACTTGTTGCAGGATCCTACCTTTGATCTAGCGGCGCAAGGCACCTGGAAATGGGAACGGTGGTCGTACGTCAAAAAGGAAGCAGACCTGGGGCAATCTTTTGACCCCCCGGTCTTTATGCCATCCGAAGCCAAGTGGGATCACGGGAGCGGCGGCCAATCGGGTGCAGCGGGCTCTATGGCGGGTCAAGCTGGCGCCAAGTTCCGCGCAGGTTTCTACCAAACAGTGGCGGTCAAGGCGGGCACACGGGTCCGCTTTAGTGTTTGGGCCAACGAATTCTGTCAGTCCGGCGATAGCAAGTGCCCTGTCATCCTGAAAGTGGGGATTGATCCGACGGGCGGCACGGACTGGAGTTCGGGTAATATCAAGTGGGCGGGAACCGAAGTCTCGGATAACAAGTACGCGCAGCTTGTGACAGAAGAAGTAACGGT
>Ga0315279_10000536_pt1 | contig 74878 bp, 62 predicted proteins | sample YL17G06_20_MG_FD_203694 | JGI IMG/M metagenome (GOLD analysis project Ga0315279, IMG submission 203694) | Sediment microbial communities from Yellowstone Lake, YNP, Wyoming, USA - YL17G06_20 | ecosystem: Environmental > Aquatic > Freshwater > Lake > Sediment | place: USA: Wyoming | collected...
GCTCAGGGGGGATCACGCTGGCGCTGAGCAGCATCACGGGGCTGGTGAACTTCACGAAGAACGGTGGGGGCCTGGTGACGATCTCAGGGACGCTGACGACCACGGGGACGCAGACGTGGACGGATGCAGTGAGCCTGGGAGGGCCGACGACGCTCATCTCGAGCGGGAACGGGAACATCACGTTCAGCGGGACGGTGAACGGCGGGAATACGCTGGTGGTGAACACCGGGGGAGCCACGACCTTTGGAGCGGCGGTGGGAGGGACGACGGCGCTTGCCAGCGTGACCACCGACGCTGCAGGGACCACCACCCTGACGGGCAACGTGTCCACTACGGGGGCGCAGACGTACAACGACGCAGTGACCCTTGCGGCGGCCACGATGCTTTCCAGCTCGGGTGCTGGAGCGATTGCGTTGAACTCGACGGTGAACGGCGGGCAGACGCTGGTGGTGAACACTGGGGGAGCCACGACCTTTGGAGCGGCGGTGGGAGGCACGACGGCGCTTGCCAGCGTGACCACCGACGCTGTAGGGACCACGACTCTGACGGGCAACGTGTCCACCACGGGAGGGCAGGCGTACAATGACGCGGTGACCGTGGTGGCCAATTCCACATTGACCGGCAGCACCCTTGGCTTCAGCTCGACGCTTGATGGAGGGCTGGGCATCAACGTGACGCTCAACCCAACCACTACGGCCACACTCGGTGGAACGGTGACCGTTCCGGGGACCCTGACGATTGCGGCTGGCACGGTCGATGTCCAGAGCTCCAACTTCACCATAGGCACCCTTGCCAACTCCAGCATTTTCCGGCTTACCGGCACCCAGCTCACTCAATCGATCACAATCATGAACATGAGCGGCACCGTGCAGTACTACGACGGAGCCGGGAGCGGGACGATCCTGCTCAGCACCTTCTTTAATCTTGAAATTGTCGGGCCCACCAGAACATTCACACTCGGCCAAAATATCACTGTCGGGCCGGCGTCCGGGGGAGGCCAGCTCCTGCTCACAAATGGCTTTCTCGATGTGAACGCGACCTCCAATTTCGCCATCACCCTGTACGGCGATTGGCGCAACACGCAGACAAGCGCCAATTTCTTGGCGCGCCAGGGTACAGTTTTCTTCAAAAAGCCTTCTGGCACGATCTATGTATGGGGCGACAATACCTGGTTCATTTTCTCCTGCACCATTCCCGGCTTGACCATTCTGTTCGAGCAGGGAAAGACGCAGTCTATGACGAACAACTCACTTTCGACGTTCCAGCTGCGAGGCACTGCCGGGGCCCGCATCACGATCACCAGCATGGCGCCGCCTGCGCAATGGCTGTTTACGCTCCCGCCGCTCGCAGTGCTCGACATGCAGTACGTCGACATTCGCTATTCCTTTGCTACGTCCGTCCTCACGGTCCCGCTGACGTGCACAGACGACGCGACCTGTACGAACTGGAAGTTCACCGTCGACGTTCTCTCCAGTCGGACCGAGGACCTCGACCATAACGGAAAAATCGACCGCATCCGCGTCGTGACGGCGACGGCTATTGGGAGACCAGCCCAGAACAACTTCAGCAATTTCTCCGTGACGGTGGACGGATATTATCTCCGGGTGAACAATTCCCTTGTGCCCCCGCGACCCTACGAGCTGGCGCTTGACAGCGCACAAGACCCGAATGCCGCACTGCTCGCGCCAAGTGAGTTCTGGATCCTCATTGAGGAGAAACAGTATCTCGACACTAACGTAACCCCTTCGTGGATTATTGACGCCAATACGTCGTTGAAGGACACCGCGAACAACTATTACCCCGTCGCGCTCACAAGCCCGCCGCCATACAAACAGCCGTCAACCGACACTGCGCCTCCCATTGTCGGATACACACTTGCAGTCACGGGAACCAGCCAACTCTTCGTGCATTTCTCCGAGCTTGTCTACCGCGGTGTGAACCCGCTAGTCCCGGGTGATTTCTCCTTCAACGCAGGAGGGCTGCCGGCGCTCTCGGCAACCGCCATCACACCGGTGACTATTGTCGGAAACGGAATTTCCGAGGCGGTGATCACGCTGAGCCGTACTCTTACCGGCGACGACCTGACCCTGCCCGTGGTCATGAGCGTGGCAAACGCCCAGGACGCCGCGGCCGTTCCGAACGCGCTTCTCATTCCTCTCGGTCACCGCATTTCGGACATCGGACTCGGCCTCCCGACGAATGGGTTGATGGAGCCTGTATTCGCCCACGATCAGACCCAGACGGGTCCGTTCCCGGGGGGGATCGGCCTCATCCAGCTTGGAGGTTTCGACGGCAGCAAGTGGCTGAGGAACAAGCAGAACATCACGCTGGAAGGGAGCATCCAGACGCTCACGACCGGATATCCGGCAAATGGAACCGGCACCGCGTTGAAGTATGATCTGGACGTGCCGGCATCAGTGAGGTCCGGGAATGCCACTGATGGAATCTGGCTTCCGTCGTTCGCGGACAACGTTACGCTCTCAGCGGATGCCTTCAGCGGGCTTGTCCCCACCGATGTAAACGGCAACACCCAGGCGCGAACCCTCGCGGAACTGGGCTCATCCACGTACCCGAAGCTCAGGGACTTCATGCTACCGGGCACTGAGTCCAAGGACCACGACGGCGCAGTCGTCGATTTCCTCTTCCAGATGACCTTCACGTCCCAGGTGCTCTACGCCGCGCGCGTGGTCAATCCTGCGGCGAGCGACTGGTACCGTCACGTCACGCCGTGGTCTTTCGAGCTCCGTGACCTCATCCCCCAGCGCGGCGGGGTGCAGATCCTCAGGAATGTGATCAACCCCGACAGGGGCGAGGCGACGACCTTGCAGTTCATCCAGGGCACGGCGGGGAACGTCACCGTCACGGTCTTCGACCTCTCGGGGAGCATCATCAGGGTACTCGTCCGGCAGAACCAGCCCGCGGGGGACTACGGCGTCACGTGGGACGGCACGAACAGGAGCGGGGCCAAGGTGACGAGGGGCTTGTACTTCATCAGGATCGTCGGTCCTGGAATGGACGAAACCCGGAAAGTGCTCGTCGTTCGCTAGGGGAACCTTCGGGGACGGCCGCGCCCGGCGGCCGCCCTGTCTTCAGATGGCTGCCTGCCGCCTGTATCCTGCCGCGGCCCTCATGGGGTATAGTCACGCGCGTGAACGCCGCGAAAAGAGGAGACACCTCGACATGATGGCCACCATCGCCCTCATCCTCATCGTGATTGCGGCGGTCTTCCAGGCGGGTTTCCTCCTTCGCAGGGAAAACAGGCGCGACCCGGTCTCCCATTGGCTCCTTGCCGCGGCCGCGGTTCTCCTGCTGGCAACGCTGGTGGACCGGAGCGTCCTGATCAGGTTTGCGGCGGTCACCAACACCTACGAGTCCCTCCTTTTCTTCTCCGCGGCGATCTGCGCGGTGCTCTTCATCCTGCGCATGGTGCGCCGCACGCAGGGGTTCTCCGCGTTTGTGCTCTTCGGGGCGACGATCGTCGCCCTTGCCCTTCTGGCGGTCTCCTCTTCTCCCCTTGCGCCGCACGCCATCCAGCCTCCCATCCCCGCGCTGAGGTCGTTCTGGCTGGTTCTGCATGTCACCTTCTCCTTCATCGGGGAGGCATTCTTCGTGGTGAGCTTCATCGCGGCCCTCGGCTACCTCATCACCCGGAAAGAAGAGCGGCGCACCGAGATGGACAGGCTCGCGGCCGCCGCCATCGGGATCGGCTACCCCGTGTTCACCGCCGGTGCGCTGGTCTTCGGCGCCATCTGGGCCGAGTCGGCGTGGGGCGCGTGGTGGAGCTGGGATCCCAAGGAGACGTGGGCGCTGATCACCTGGCTGATCTATACCGCCTACCTGCACACCCGGCTGGTGAAGAAGCTGAGGGGACGCACTTCAGCGGTGCTCGCCATCGTCGGCTTTGCGACGACGCTGTTCACCTTCTTCGGCGTGAACTTCTTGCTGGAAGGACTCCACAGCTACGGCTGAGCCCGGGCTGCAGTGCGCTTCGCACCATCTACCGCATGGGCTCGTCTGCAAGCGATCGCCCCGACCTGAGATATCGCGCTCTGCGCGGTGTGCCCTCGTCCTAGTCCAGCGCCTGCGCCGCTTTCTCGAAAAGCCGTTCCAGGCGCTCGTTTGTAGGTCCGCACGCCGCGGCGACCTCCCGTGCCCACGCGACGTACTCCCTCTTCCGGCGTCCACTCCAGCCCACCGGCGGGCTTTCCGCGATCGAATGGAGATTGGCGATCTTGTCCGCGAGCTTGATCATGCGTGCCCGCGCCGATTTGGCCGGCGCGGTCTCCACCTGCCGCCTCCTCCGTTCGTCGCGGAGGAGTCCCGGGTCATCCGTCACCTCCGCCACGAGGGACGCCACGTCGTCTCCGAACACGTCGACGAGCTCCTCGCGTGAGGTCTCTGTGTCCTCGATGGTGTCGTGAAGCAGGCCCGCCATCACGAGGCCGGGGTCGGTCCCGCCGCTTGCCTCCGAGAGCAGCAGCGCGACCTCGGTGAGGTGGTTGATGTAGGGCTCCGCCTTGATTCCCTTGCGGCGTTGTCCCGCGTGCTTCCGCGCGGCAAAATCCAGCGCGCGCGTGATCCCAACGATCCCGTTCACGGTTGGAGGGATTTCGCGAAACGCCGGTGCTCGATGAGCGTGTGATCGATGATCCAGTCCTTCAGGAACTCCACCGTCGTATGCAGAGCGTCCGCCGGCGCGGTCTCCAGGTAGCGGGCAAGACCTTCGATCTTCTTGATGAAGTCCCCGTGCTCACGGATCGCGGTCTCGTAGCCCTTGTCGGAGTGCCGGGAAGCCAGCGTCTCCTCGTACTGCAGATGTGACCGGGCCAGCGCGACGAGCTTTCCCGTCATGGCCTTCATGCCGTCGCCTGAGGAAAGGCCCTCGGCGACCGAGGCCAGGCCTTCGATCATGTCGAAGAGAAGGCGATGCTGCTCGTCGATCTCGGGGATCCCGATGACGTAGGAGTCGTCCCAGACGAACCGCACTTCGGCCCGGAAGCTCTTCAGGCGGCGCTCGTATGTCTCCATGAGCTTCCATTGCACGACGGGGATGTCCTCGATGGCCTCCGCCGGGATCGCGTAGAGCGTGGACTCCAGGAGGGCGCGCGCCTCGAAGAGGTGGTGGACCCCGGTGCTTCCGCGCCCGCGGGCCGAGGGACGCGCGAAGCGCTTCCGCCAGTCCGGCGGAAGCTCCCGCGCGCCGCGCATCATGGTCTCCTCGCCGAAGAACCCACAGGGCTTGAGGTTCTCGATCGGCCGGGCCCCGAGGAACACAGATATGAGGCCTTCGGCGAGCAGGATGATCTCGGCTCGTCCCTGGGGCGCCAGGACGTCGTCCTCCCTCAGAAAGCGACGCTCCATGGCGCGCGCGATCCTGACCTGAAGGGGGTGAGAGACCATCTCTCCGAAGAGCCACGTGCCCTGAAGGATCTGCCGGTTGTCGTGCACCTGTCGCAGGGAGTCCATCACGCCTGCCCGCTTGAGGAACTCCTTGAAGATCTCGCAGGGGATGCGCAGGGCGGTGACATTGCTCAGGGCCCGGCAGGTGCGTCGCGCACTCCCGCCCTCGAAGCAGTCCAGCTCGCCGATGAAGCTTCCCGCCGACTTCCTGTTGTGCAGTCCCGTCTTCGAATCGATCAGCTCCAGCAGACCGCTCAGCAGGAAGAACACGTCCTGCACGGGCGCATCGGCCCTCTGCATGATGGTGTCCGGGGAGACGTGTATGACGGGACAGTTGCCGAGCATCGCCACGTCATCCTCCGATGCCTGCGGGAAATACCCCCGCAGAACCCGCAGCCCGTCCTTCAGCAAGGCATCGGCATGCATCTGCACCAGGACATCCTGCTGGCCGAAGGCGGCGCAGGAGCCGATCTCCTTCTGCGCGTCGGTGAGCGGGGCGGAGGTATGGCTCAGGAAGACCTTCCCGGACGCGTCGCCCGCGAAGTCCTCCGCCCTGCCGTGGATGAGGCCTCCGCCGATGTCGATCTTTTTCACGTTCACCGGCGTGAGCATCTTCTGCGTGCAGATGTCGTAGAAGGCCTGGGAGATGCCGTTCTTCTTCGGATCGTCGGTGACCATCTTCCGTAGAACCTCGAAGGAGCTGATATCCGCCAGGTGCGCATACGTGCGATAGCCCTTCTCCCAGAGGGCGCGGAAGAAGAAGACCGTGGTCTCCACGGGGTGCGGGGAGAGCACCGGCATCACCTCCAGGCCCTCGACGCTGTTCCACTGCTCGATGGCAAGGTCGTGCGGCTCGAAGTACTGGTAGAAGGTTGCTTCGTTCCTCCCCGTGAGCGCGGCGTATTTTTTCACCACGCTGGCACGCACCGGCGGGGTGGCGAAGTACGCGATCCGATGGTCTGACCGCACGAGCGAGGTGAGACCGGCGAAATGATCGTCGTGCCCGTGGGTGTGGAAGATCCCCGCCACCTCGTTGATGCTGACTCCCAGCGCGGTGAGGGTGTGCTCGATGCCGGGTCCGGCGTCGATGAGGTAGATCCTGCCCTGGAAGCAGACGATGCTCCCCATGCAGGGCCGGGTCACGTCCCACCCGTCGCCCTCCCCGACGTGTACGATGGAGAAATACTCGCGGAGGAGTGTGTGGGCGCCCAGCTGGTAGGTGGGAAGATACTCCTCGGTGTCCCCGAGGTTCAGGTCCACGGTGACCGATTCCCCGCCGTAGATGAACTCGTAGCGGTTGAAGCCGCGCCGGCGGATGAACGCTCCGCCGCGGAGTTCCACGGCAGGAGAGTCCACGATCTTCAGGTCCAGGAGATCTTCCGTGCGGCGGATGTTGTCGAATGCGAACCACCGCTTGATCCGCAGCATGTCCACCGCCTGCGCCTCCGGGACGCCAGCTTCGATGATCTCCGCCAGGGTCGAAAGACCGTAGGTGCCCCTGTAGATGTAGCTGCTCTGGCTTTTCACCTGGTCCTCCAGGCCAATGAGCATGGGCTTGCGCCCGGTGTTGTTCGGGTGGCCGGGGAGGATCATGCCCTGGAGGTAGAGCATCTGCAGGACAGGAAACTCGGCGAGGTTCGAAAAACTGCCCTTCTGGATCGTCGTGTCGGAAAGGAGAATTGCGTTGGGTCCGGTCTGGGCTATCACGCCGTTCTTCTCCCGCTCGACGATCAGGCCCATCTTCATCAGGTGCTTAACGCTGTCCGCAGGGCACCCGCAGAGCACGAACAGGTCCGCCTCTGGTATCTCGACCCAGAAGACGCCGTTCGTCACGCGCTGTTTCTGCATCCGGTGACCTTTCGTGCCTCCCCCGCAGGGTGTTCCTTGGCCGTCGACATTCTGGAATCCTCCCCACTAGTATAGCGAGGGATACGGGAGAATGCAAAAAGCGTGCCCGCCGAGCAGATACACGTGATGCCTAGTGGGGATAGTAGGAAAGGGCCGTGTCGAACATCGCGATGATGTTCTCCGACGGCGTTCCGGCCTGGATCCAGTGGGAAGGACCGAGGATGTAGCCCCCGTCCCTGCCCAGGACCCTGATCCGTTCCTGGACCTCGCGGCGCACGTCCTCCGCCGTGCCGAAGGGAAGGGTCGTCTGGACGCTCACGCCGCCTTCAAAGCAAAGACGCTCGCCGTGATCGGACTTCAGCCTCACGGGGTCCATGTTGTCCGCGCTGAACTGCAGGGCCTGCAGGACGTCGATTCCCATTTCCGCCAGACCGGACACGGCATCCATAATCGACCCGTCGGTATGGTAGATGACCTTCGCGCCTCGCTCGTGGATTGAATCGTTCAGCCTCCGGTGATACGGCTTCAAGAGACGCTCCCAGCGGTCGTACGGCATGAGCAGGCCGCGCTGATCCCCGATGTCGTCGGCGGTGAAAACGAGGTCGATCTCGCCGGGGGCCGCCTCGAGGACACTGGAGAAGAAGCTCACGTAGAAATCCGTGACCCTCCCCATGATCCCGTGCACCAGCTCCTCGTCGGTCATCACGTCCATCAGCATCTGCTCGAACCCGCGCATGTACCAGGATGTTTCGAAGATGTTTCCGTTGGTGACCATCACGCACCGGTCCGACCGGGCGCGGGCAGCCCGGATCAGGCCGGGAAGGCTGCCGTAGTCGTACCACGCCGGGTCCGGCCACCGATGGGCCCGGAGGCGTGCCGGAGTCCACTCCCCCGAAAGCGGGAAATGGGCGATCTCGTTGTAGCTCCCGCTCCCATAGCTCACGTCGCGGCGGCGCACACCCCAGATGTCCGTGTCCGCGGGCAGCGGGGGCCCGATGTACGGCGGGCTCACCTCGACAATGTCCACGACCGGCAGCAGGTACTCCTCGACGGACAGGCGCCTTTCCCGTGAGAGCCATTCCTCCAGCGCGCGGTAGGCCGGCGGGTTGATGCCTGCGCAGACCATGCCGATGGGGATGCGGTCCGTCGTCGTGTGCTGGAGCGCGAGGCGTACGCGCTCGCGGCCGGTGAGGCTTGCTGAACGGGGCATGGAGCCCAGTGTAGCGGCGCTTCAGGGAGCCGGCAAGCGGGCGGCTTTGTGCCGATACTTGAATCACAAGGCCCGTCCATGAGCGTTCGGTCTGTCCCGCTCATCGCCGGCCCGCGCGAAGGCCGGCCCAGGGTCCGCGAGGCCCTCCTCGACGATCTCCGCCACCTGAAGGAGCGGCGCGGGGAGATGATCGCCGCATTGGACGAGGAGACCGGGAGCGTCCTCGGCACGATCGGCATCTACCCCGACAGGGACGAGGGGGGCACCTGCTTTCACCTCGTCGGCATCGAGATCGAACCCGGGTGCGCCGAGCAGGGCATCGATGCGTTTCTCCTGGAGGAGGCGGGCCGCTACCTTCGGGCGCACCGGACAACGCGCCTGAAGTTCGGAACCAGTCCCCTTCTCACCCGCAACGCCGGGCTGTACGTCACCCGGTTCGGCAGCCGCTATCGGTGGCGCGAGGGCACAAGGACTCCGGACGGACAGCCGTGGCCGTACGTCTCGTGCGAATGCGACTTCGACGATCCTCTCGCCCGGCCGCTGGACCTGCGCGAGGAGGAAGTTGCGGGGTGCAGCGTCGTGGAATGGGACGGCGGACGGCCCACGCTCAGGTCTCATCTCGTCTACTCCGGACCTCTCGCTGTCCTTCTACCGGACCTCGACGGCGACAGCTTGGCCCGCGCGAGAGAGCGGGACACCGGGTTCATCGCCACCCTGTATTCGGCCTTCCACTCCCTGCACATTCACGGCTACGGGTTCGCATGGTTCGACAGGCTGCCCGCCGCCGGCACGCCGCCCGCTGCGGACACGCGGCTTGGGACGCCCTGCTGCTACTACGTCATGAGTCGGATCATCGCGCTCTGACAGTCGGTTCCCGGGGTGACTTTGACGTTGCACAGCGGCGCGGAAACGGTCTACACTCGCCGCATGGACACACCGCAGTCGGTCGAGCTGACGCGCAGCGAGCGCGAGCTGCTCCTCAACATCCGCCACATCACTCCCGAGGTCGAGAAAAAGATCGTGTCCTCACGCATCACGGTTAACCGGTTTCACATCGAGCTCACGCCGGCCGAGCTGGAAGGGCTCATGGCGGGCCTCGCGTCGGAGGCGAACTATACCGACGACCGCACGATGGCCCGCGCGTACGAGGAGCTCCGGGAAAAGCTGGAGAAGCTCTAGGGCACACCGCCCGCAGGGCGGTATCGAGGGTCGTCTCCGATGGTGCCAGAATTGGCCATGCGGGAGATGATCCTGGGCACGCCGCGCACGCTCACGCACAGAGAGGAGGAAGGCCGATGCCGGGCTCTTCCGACGTTGTCATCCTTCTTGGACTGGTGGCGGCGGTCGCCCTGCTTGCCCTCATCCTCGTCGTCTTCCTCTGGCAGGCGGAGCGCCGGCGCAGCCAGGCCCGCATCGAACGGCTGCTCCAGGAACACGAGAGAAATCTCACCGAGGCGCGCCGGGAGAGCGTGCAGAAGAGCAGGAGCTCACTGAAGGGGCAGATCGCCGAGCAGATGGCGCCCCTGTTGCCGGGGTTCCACTATGTTCCCGCCGATGCGCGATTCCTCGGTGACCCCATCGACTACGTCGTCTTTAGCGGCTACACCGACCTGCGCGACAACAGGATGCAGGCTTCTGCGCTGGACATCGTCCTGCTGGAAGTGAAGCAGGGCTCGTCGAGCCTTTCCCCGTTCCAGAGGGCGATCGCAAAATCGGTCCAGGAGGGTCGTGTCCGTTTCGAGATCCTGCGCATCTCCGATGAGGGCGCCCTCTCCTTCGAAACGTGGCGCCCGCGTGGCGCGGGCGAACAGCGAAGCGCTGGGGAGCCGCGCCGGCTCCCGTGAGAATCCGGGGCGTCCTTGCCGCAGCATGTCTCGGCCTCGTCGTGGGCAGGATGCCGGCCCAGGAGCAGGGGACGAGCTTGCGACCGGGAAGGGAGGTGAGCCTCCCTTCCACCGAGGTGAAGGACACCTTCTTCGCCTACATCTTGGGGATCATCAGCAGCGGCGCGGAGATGGAGATCGACAACGAGGACATGCGCGCCATCCTGGTCGAGTTCAAATCCACCATGGACGTGCCGTTCGATCTCATCTCCCGCGTCTTCCAGCACGAGGATCCCGATACCGCGGAACGGAGGATCGGCCTGGAGTTCCAGCGCGCGGTGGTCATCCCGATCCCTTTCTCGCTGCTCTTCTATCATCCCGGGAGCATCACGTCGACCAAGCTTCTCTCCTTCGACGTGCGAAGATCGGCGTGGACCGAAACCGGCTCCACCGGGGAACCCCGCACGGTGTTTGACCTCGTGCTGGCAGAGGGCAGCATCCTCGTGGACATCGACGACTGGCTTGAAGCGCTGCTCAGTGCGTACCTCGAGGACACATGGATCCGGCACATCGTGCTTTTCAAGTGGCATGGAGACTGGCTCGGGATGCTCGAGGGAACGGGACGGTCGACCGGCCGTGTGATGCGCGCCTACTTCGATTTCACGAAAAACAGCATCATGTTTCCCGTACCCGACCCGCTGGACCGCGCGGGGCGGTTCTTCGTGCCCGGCTGACGCGAGCGCACACCGCGCGGAGCGCGGTATCTGGGCCGCGTCTGCCAGTGCCAGCCGCGCCAAAGCGGTACGGGCTTCTAGACCGCCATCAGCGGTATCAGGATCTGGCCGGTGGATTCCGCCGCCACGCCCGCCGCGTTTCCCTCGTCATTGTCGATGTGCATCTCCAGGGCGGCATTCGGGGAGACGCGGACCAGCACCCCTTCCGCGATCGTGGCCCGATCCCCGACCAGCCGGACGCTCACGTGCGCGCCGTTGCTCACCCCGATGCGGTCAGCGTCTCCCGGCGGCATGTGGATGTGCCGCAGGGCGCGGATCACCCCCTCGGAGATGTCGAGCTCGCCCGCGGGCCCCCGCACGAGAATCCCCGGCGTTCCCTCCAGTCTCCCAGATTCCCGGACCGGCGCCTGCACGCCGAGCGAGAACTGGTCCGTTCCCGAAATCTCCACCTGGGTCCTGTCCCGCAGGGGACCAAGGATTCGCACCTTTTCGAGGCTCCCTTTCGGTCCAACGAGCGTCACCGTCTCGTTGGCGGCGAACTGCCCCGGCTGGTGCAGGTCCTTCAGCCGGCTCAACGCGGCGCCAGGGCCGAACAGCCGGGCGAGGGCCTCCCGGCTCAGGTGCACGTGATGTCCAGAGACCCGCACGACGACCTCGTGCACACGGGCCTCGGATTCCCTGCCGGCGAGGATCTCCGCGGAAAACCGGGACAGGCAGGATGCCTTGGGGTTGCTTCTCACCTGGGAGAGGGCCGCGGCCACGCGCTCACGGGCGAGCGCCCCGAACTCCTCCCGGAAACGCCTGTAGTAGTCCAGGATCCGGGCATGGTCGCTCACGTACCGGGCCGGCATGGCGTTCAGCGCCAGGGCGTATACGTTGCTCCAGCACTGGCTGCACGAGCACAACGTATCGGCCCGGATGGCGGCGTTCGTCTCCTCTCCGACGATCAGCTCCATGACGTTGTACGGAGAGAAGCTGGAGCCCGAGATCCTCCTCACGGCAGTCGCCGAGCGGATCGTGGCGAGGATGCCCGCCAGCCTCACCCGCTCCGGAATGGAGAAGCCCAGCTCGACGATGGCCTCTTCCAGGGTTTCGGCGGAACGGGCGCAGCGGCGATGCGCCTCCTCGAGCTGCGCCTGGGTGATCCACCCGAGTGAAATGAGGACCCGACCGGCATCGCTCTTGTCGATCTCTTCCTCAGCCTGACTCTTCAGCGCCGAGGTGACCTGGTCCGCCTCCGCCCAGCCCCGGCGCACCGCGATTTCTCCGAGCCGCGAGTGCACGCCGACTACAGCGTTGCCGCGCTGCTCGTCGAGGAGCATGCCCACCTGCTCGTGCCGCAAGGCCTGGGTCTCCACGAGGTACTCTCCCAGCCGACGGACCGCGTCGTCCTTTCCCGCGCTCATGCCGCACCTCCGTTCGCGCTTTCCATTGGATCAATGGTGGACCTCCGGGCCGCAGGGGTCAAGACGATGAGCGGCGCGGCGCATCCCTCCAGCACTTGAATCGGGCGCGGTCCGGGGACTACCTTTCCCCCGGGAGGGACCGGGTGAAATGCATTCTCGCCTGCGGGCAGTTCGCGCCCGCTGCCGGCGGAATTCGGGAAAACACGGACCGCATGCGCTCACTCGCGCGCGAGGCAGCCGGGCGGGGAGCCGGAGTTATCGTCCTGCCCGAGCTGTGCCTCTGCGGCTATCCGCCCGCATCCGAAGCCAGAGGCTGGTCCGTCCGTCCCGGCGGTCCCGAAATCGCCCAGCTTTCCGAGTGCGCGCGTGAGAACGGAATCGCGCTGTGCTTCGGCTTCGCCGAGCTGACATCGGAGAACGACCTGCACAACAGCATGGGGTTCATGGATCGCGGGGGTGTCCTGCGGTCCGTCTATCGCAAGGTCCACCTCTGGGTGACCGAGAAGGACTGGGCCGGACCTGGCCCGGGCTTCCAGGCGATGACGGCAGGGGCCCTGCGGCTCGGCATGTGGATCTGCTACGACACCCGGTTTCCCGAGGCGGCACGCACCCTTGCACAGCGGGGGGCAACACTTGGCCTGGTGGGCTCCGCGTGGTTCGGGCCGGCGGAGGAGTGGGAGCTTGCATTGCGGGCACGCGCGCTGGACAACGGCATGTTCGTGGCCGGCGCATCCGTCCAGGGGTCCTTCGGCAGCGCTCCGTTTCGGGGAGCGAGCCTCATCGTGGACCCGCACGGGCGGGTGCTCGCGCGGACCCGTGAGGGGATTGAAGAGGTGATCTGTGCTGAGTACGACGACGAGGCGGTGGCCTCCTTCCGTACCAGGCTGCCGCTGCTCGCCGATCTCCGGCCCGGTGCCTATGCCTAAGGCGATTTCTGAAACCGACTTCGCGCGCCCGTTGTACGACTTCCTGGCAAAGGCTGGCTACACAGTCCGCAGCGAGGTGAAGGACTGTGACATCGCGGCCGTGAAGGGCGAGGATCTCCTCATCATCGAGATCAAGAAGACCCTGAATCTAGCGCTGGTCGTGCAGGGCGTGCGCCGGCAGCGACTCACCAATTCCGTGTACCTCGCCATCCCGCGGCCCTCGAACAAGTGGAAATGGTGGAGGGAGAGCAGGGGAGCTCAGCACCTCCTCCGCCGCCTGGAGCTCGGACTGATCCTGGTGTCCCTGGAACGCGGCAAGCCGCCTGTGGAAGTGGTATTTCACCCGCTGCCGTTTGCGCGGAGGAAGCGTTCCGCCCCGCGCCGGGCGGTGCTGGAGGAGATAGCGAACCGGACTGCGGACTATAACCGGGCCGGCAGCACCCGGACGAAACTGGCGACAGCGTACCGGGAGAATGCCATCCACATCGCCTGCTGCCTCATGGTGACCGGCCGGACAAGCCCCGCGGCGCTCCGCGCAATGGGAACGGGTCCGAAAACCCTTTCCATCCTCCGCTTCAATGCCTACGGATGGTTCGAGCGGGTGGACACCGGGGTGTACGGTCTTGCCGCACGTGCCGCCGGGGAGCTCCGCGCTTGGCCCGAGCTGAAGAAGCGATACATGGCCGCGGCCCGGCGCGGCGCGCGGAAGGGCGCCGCGCAAGCACGGAAGCCCGCGACAGTCCCCGGCCGCGCGGCGCGGGCCCCTATCCCGGGTTGAACTGAGGGGCGACCGGGGATATTGTTGGGCGGAAGGGGAAAGCCGTGGAGTTTCAACGCGTTGAAGGAACCGACAAGGGAAGGATCGTCCTCTACACCCTGAGCACGTGCATGTGGTGCCGCATGGCGAAGAACCTGTTGAAGGATCTCGGCGTCGGCTACGAATTCATCGACGTGGACACTCTCCCCACGGAGGAGAAAGACGCGGTGAAGAAGGAAATCAAGAAATGGAATCCTGACGGCTCCTATCCCACGATGGTCATCGATGAGAAGGAATGCGTTTCCGGCTTCGACGAAGCCGAGATCAGGGAGAAGATCAAGTGAGCGATTCTGTCGGGAAGGGCGAGGTGAGCCGCGAGGAGGTGGAACGCCTCTTCACGCGTCTCGACCAGGAGGCGGAGAGCGCCGGCTACCACCTGAACCCTGACCGGGATTTTACCCTCGGGCTCATCGAGGGAATGATGGTGAACGAGCGTCGCTACGGGTACTGGGCATGCCCGTGCCGCCTGGCTTCCGGCGTGAAGAAGGAAGACCTCGACATCATCTGTCCGTGCGACTACCGGGACCAGGACGTCGCGGAGTACGGGACCTGCTACTGCGGCCTGTACGTCTCCCAGGACGTCGTCGATGGAAAACGGAAGGTCACCCGGATCCCCGAGAGGCGGCCCCCCGAGGGGATGGCGGCGCCCGCCGACAGGATGGCGGATCAGGGCGCAGGCTCCGCCCCGGCAACCACCGCGCAACCCAGCCTGCCAGACCTGTCCGGACTCAAGTATCCCCTGTGGCGCTGCCGGGTCTGCGGCTATCTTTGCGCGCGCGGCCAGCCGCCCGAGGTCTGCCCGATCTGCCGGGCGAAGAAGGACAGGTTCGAAAGACTTCTATAGCTCCGCGTCGGAGCTGCCGGACGCCGTGCGGTCGATCGCGGGAGCCAGGAGGCTTCCCTGGCCCTGCTCTTTGGCCAGGAGCGCTTCGACGCGCCGTTCCGCCGATCCTTTTCCCCCACGTATTTCACCGACCAGCTCCTCGAATCTCTTTTTGTCCGCGAGCCGGGCGAGGAACGGGAACTCCTGCCTCAACACCCGGTATCCCCAGGAGGCGTCCAGCTTCATGCTCGCGGTGCGCGAGCTGCCGCGGATTCCGCTCTCCAGGCTGCGGAGGTGCCGGTATTCGCGGTCGAGCTCGCTGCTTACTCCCCGGCCCGCTATGCGCCGCACCACGTCTGTCCGCACCTGCTCCATGATACGGTCAAGGTTTGTACCGCTGCGGAAGGTCACCGGGAGCGGAATCGGGACGAGCATTTCGCCGTCGGCGGTGTAGCTGGTCATCCCCTCAGTGTAGTATCCCTTCTCCAGTAGCACCGGCGTGGACCGGGGGAAGAAGCGCAGCTTACGGTAGTCCTCCAGGCGCTCGCGTACCCGATGGATCTCGTCCTGAATCGCCCCGCTGCCCGGGCTCTCCCCGAGTTTCTTCTCCAACTCGTGAATCAGCTCGTGCTCCATGTAGAAGATTGCCTGCGACAGAGGAAGCTTCATGTTCCCGGATGAATACCTGACTTCCTGACCCTCTTCGATCCCATACGGCGGCTGCTCGGGATTCTCCCGCACCATCACGGGAAAGAGGAGGAGGAGCGCCTTTCGGACAAAGGCCGGGTAGTCCTCAAGGTCCAGGGGTACGTATCGGTCGTCCACGCCGGCAAACTTCCGGATCGCGGCGACGATCGTCCTCGAGAGCAGCCGGCGCGCGCGTGCATCGGCCTGCCGGGCTTCAAGGAATCCGCCGCCTCCCGCCATGAGGAACTCCTCCAGCCGCGCCCTGACGCGCGCGTACAGGGGATTCGACTGGATGATGCCCTTCTGGTCCTCGGAGATGTTTTCCGAGAGCAGACCTTCCACCAGCCTGAGCGCGGCGAGTGCTTTCTCCGTGATCTGCTCCGCAGACGGCGGGACCATCCTCATCAGCCGCACGCACAGGGAAAGCTTTGCCGCCGCAAGGGAAAGCACAAAGTCGATGTCGCGGAGGCCCGAGAGTCTCTCTTCCGTGGAGCGCACCTCGCCTTCGAGGCGCGATTCCTCAGCACGAAGGGCCTGGATTTCCGCGGTGAGTGCGTCTTGTGGAAGGCTGTCCATGATCCCGGCCCCTGGAATGAATATAGAGGGGCGCGGGAGCTTTTCCAACCCATGCTTCTTTACTATAGTAGCGGCACATGGATGAGCCATCCGCGGCTGCACGGGGCAGGACCGGGACCTTCGCCGCGCTCGCCTATCCCAACTACCGGCTTTGGTTCTTCGGCCAGATGACCTCGCTGTTCGGCACCTGGATGCAGTCCACGGCGCAGGGCTATCTGGTCTACGAGCTTACCAGGTCGGAGGCATATCTCGGCTACGTCGGCTTCGCGTCCGGTATCGCGGCCTGGCTCTTCCTGCTCTATGGCGGGGCCGTGGCAGACCGCGTCCCGCGCCGCAAGCTGCTCGTCATCACCCAGGCCCTGAGCATGCTCCTCGCCCTGCTGCTGGCCGCGCTCACGTTCCTGCGCGTGGTCGCGCCGTGGCACATCATCGTGCTCGCGTTCTCCCTCGGTGTCGTGAACGCCTTTGACGCGCCCTCGCGCCAATCCTTCGTGCTGGAGATGGTGGACCGCCCCGTCCTCACGAATGCCATCGCCTTGAACTCGACCATGTTCAACATGGCGATGGTGGTCGGCCCGTCGATCGGGGGGCTGGCGTATGCCTTCTTCGGTCCCGGCTGGTGCTTCGTGATCAACGGCCTTTCATTCGTTGCCGTGATCGCGGCACTCCTCGCCATGAAGCTCGCGCCCTGGCGCCCGCCCGAGCGCGCGGGCAGCACAATGGCGGAGATCCGGGCCGGGCTGCGCGCCGTGGCCTCGGACCGCCGGGTCCTCGGCGTCATGTGTCTCCTCGGCGCGGTGAGCCTCTTCGGCATGTCCTTCGTCACGCTGATCCCGGCGTGGGCGGTCGACGTCCTGAAGGGGGATGCGCGGACGAACGGCTTCCTGCAGTCCGCCCGCGGCATCGGCGCTCTCGCGGCGGCCCTCGGCATTGCTTCCCTCTCACCGCGGCGCTCGCGGGGAGCGGTCATGATGATCGCCTCATTCATCCTCCCGGTCCTCCTCGTGCTGTTCTCTTTCACCCGGTCACTCCCTCTGTCTCTGGCCGTCCTCTGCGCGGTGGGCGCGGCGAACATCGTTGCGAACAACCTCGCCAATTCCCTCGTGCAGACCCTCACCCCGGATCCACTTCGGGGACGGGTGATGGGAGTGTATATGCTCACCTTCTTCGGGTTCATGCCCATCGGGGCCCTGATCGCGGGAGGAGCCGCCACGGCCGTGGGCGTGCCCGTCACGGTGATGCTCGGCGCCGCGGGAACGCTTGTCTGCGCCGCGGTGCTCGCGCTCGCCATACCATCACTGCGGAGGTTGGAGTAGATGGAGTGGTTCGATCGCGTCATCCTGGGGACGATCCGCGATCTGATGCGGGCGGCCCGCGAGAGCTACGGGGTCGACGCCGTGGCGTTCATCGTGATCTATCTCGCCTCCGTGCCGTCCTTCTATTACTCGATCTTCCGCATGGTTCGCGCCCTGGCCCGGCGGCAGCAGCAGGAAATCCTCCTGTGGAGCATGGTCTTTCTCGGCTCGACGGCCGCCCCGTTCCTGTACGTGCTCGTTTTCGGGCGAAACCTGCCCTGGTGGGTGTACGTTGTGATTGCCCTGCTGATCGGGCAGGGGGTGTATTCCCTCATCCGCCGACTGAAGAAGAAGCGGGAGCCTGACCGCGCGGATTGAAAAGCGCGGGGCGTGAGCCCCGGGGCTCTCCCGCTCATTCCCTGACCGCGTCGATCTCCAGCCGCACCATTCTTACGGCGACGTTCCCGCGGTCATCCGCCGGATGGGCTTTCACGTATCTCTCGCTGGCCTCCTGCACGAACGCGTCACGCCGATCCGCCGGTACCCGCTCGGTGTAGGGCATCCAGGTTGTGCGGATCCAGCCGGCCAAACCCTCCACCCCCTTCTGGAGCATGGTTCGGGGAAGCAGCTCGATCCTGAGCACCTTCATGCCCGCCGCGGCGCACCACGGGGTGTATTCCTCGGGGCCGTAGAAGCCCCAGGGGAACTCGAAGCCGATGAAGTATCGGCCCCACTCCGTCGATGCAGTCATCACTCCTGCAACCTTGAAGATCTCGGCGCCGTTGCCCCGGCCTCCCATCTGGAACAGGATCCTTCCACTGGGCAGCAGGCTCGCCGCGGCGCCCTTCAGCACGGGGCCGTGGTCTTTCACCCAGTGCAGGGTTGCGTTCGAAAAGACGAGGTCGAACGCCTGCCGGAACTCGAGCGCACGGGCGTCGCCGTGCTGGAAGCGCAGGTTCGGGTACCCGGCGGGCGGAAAGGCCGCGCGTGAGAGCCGGATCATGTCCTCGGAGCTGTCGACACCGACGACATGGCCGCCGGGCAGGAGGCGCGCAATCTCCGCCGTGACCTTCCCGTCACCGCACCCGAGGTCCAGCACCGATTCCCGCCCGGAGAGTCCGAGCTTCCCGATCAGCTCGCGGGCCCACTCCCGCTGTGCGGAGGAGTTCCGGGCGTACTCCGCCGCATCCCAGCGGACTCCGTCCGTGCTCATGTCTTCCCCCTCGCGAAGGCGTCCAGCTCGTCGACGAGGCGCTGCACCTCGGCGAGCGTGTTGTAGTGCACTGCGCCCACGCGCACCATCCCTCCCGATTCTTCCAGGCCGAGGCGGCGCGTGACCTCGGGCGCGTAGTAGTTGCCGTCCCAGGCGGAGATGCCCGCCGCGTCCAGGGCCTGGCAGATCTGTTTCGGGTGATGCCCTTCCATGGTAAAGGAGAAGGTGGGCACCCTGTTGCTCATGTGTGAGGCATCCACGATTCCCCTGATGCTCAGTCCCTTGACCGTCGAGAGCCCGTCGCGCATCGCCGTGGAAAGCCCGGACTCGGTCTCCCTGATGACTTCCATGCCGGCCCGCAGCGCCGCGCGTCTCGTTCCCCGGGCGCCGGTTCCCAACGTCCGACCCACCCACTCCAGGTAGGACAGGGTGCCGCGCACGCCCGCGATCCCCTCGAACCCCTGGGTGCCGGTCTCCCACTTGTGCGGGGGCGAATCCCCGGCGGGCCGGACCTTGTAGGCCGGAAGCCGGTCGAGAAGGCTGTAACGGCCCCAGAGGACGCCGGTGTGGGGGCCGAAGAACTTGTACGCCGAGCAGGCCAGGAGATCGCAGCCGAGGGCCGAAACGTCGATCGGTCCGTGCGGCGCGTAGTGCACGGCATCCACGAAGCACAGGGCGCCGACCTGGCGGGCAATGCGCGCCGCCTCGGCGACGGGATTGACGGTGCCCGTGGAGTTCGAGGCGTACCCGACGGCGACGAGCTTCGTGCGCGGTGTCACCTGCCGGGCCAGCGCCTCGGCGCTCCACGTGCAGTCCGTCGGTTCGAAATCCACCCAGCGCACCACGCAGTCCCGGTCCCGGGCGACCAGGAGCCACGGAGAGACGTTCGCATCATGATCGAGCCTCGTTACGACCACTTCGTCTCGCGGGGAGAGCTCCCGCGCGATGCTGCGGGAAATGTGCAGTGTAAGGGAGGTCATGTTCTGCCCGAAGCAGATCTCCTCGGGCCGGGAGGCGCCGAGGAAATTGGCGAGCGCCGCGCGCGTCTCCGCAACCATGGCGTCCGATTCACGACTGGCCCGAAAGGCCCCGTCGTGATTGGCGTTGCGCTGCACGAGGTACTCTTTGATTCCAGCGAGCGCCTCGGAGGCGATCTGGGTCCCCCCCGGGGCGTCGAAATACAACGGAACGGGCCCCGTATGAGAGGAGGGGTCCAGGGCGGGAAAATGGGAGCGGACGGCAGCGGGATCGATCACGGGAACCTCCGACGCGGATACGATACTTGACCGCCCTGCCGTTGGTGAAGGGGGGAGTGCTCTCTTTGCAGACAGCGGTTGCTGTGCTACTCTTGCGGTCAGCTTCGTAACCTGTCCGACATGAAGGAGGTACTATGAAGAGACTTTTCGTTGTCGCGTTCGTCCTGGCGGTTGTCGCCGGGATGGCCGTCGCCGCGCCCGCCATCAAGAATCCGGATACTTTTATCGAGGCGGAGATCGGCGACATCGTGAGCATGGATCCGGCGGTAGCGTACGACAACGCTTCCTGGTCCATCATCACGGTCCTCTATGACCGGCTGCTGGACTTCAAGGGCGCGGACCTGAGCCAGTTCGTGCCGAAGCTCGCCACCACGGTTCCCACCGTGGCCAACGGCGGAATCTCGAAGGATGGGAAGACCTATACCTTCACGATCAAGTCCGGCGTCAAGTTTGCAAACGGCTATCCGCTCACCGCGGAGGACGTGGCGTACTCGATCAAGCGGAACATGATCACCGACCCCGACGGCGGGCCCGCGTGGGTCTGGTACCAGGTGTTCCTGGGCTCCGGCGGTTCCCGCGACAACGACGGGAAAATCTCCGTTGCCTACAAGGACATCGACGCCGCCATCAAGGTCCAGGGCAACAAGGTGGTCTTCAAACTCGCCACCCCGTACCCCGCGTTCCTCTCGGTCCTCGCGGGCAAGTGGGGCTCCATCGTGAGCAAGAAGTGGGTCACAGAGCAGGGCGGCTGGGACGGCACCGAGGCCACCTGGCAGAGCTTCAACAACCCCCCCACGGGCAAAGAGACGCTGTTCGATATCGCTATGGGCACCGGCCCGTACAAGCTGGTGCGGTGGGACAAGAAGGTGGAGATCGACGTCACCCGCAACGATTCCTACTGGGGTCCGAAGCCGTCCATCAAGAACGGCGTCATGAAGGTCGTGGACGACATGGCCACCCGCAAACTGATGCTCCTGCAGGGAGACGCGGACTCCGTGTACATTCCGGCCACCAACTTCCCCGAAATGGCCCAGGAGAAGGGGATCAAGATCTACAAGGACCTGGCCTCCATCGACACCACGGGCGCCCACTTCAACCTGGCCATCAACGCGAAGGACAACGCGGCCATCTACTCCGGGAAGCTGGACGGGAGCGGGATTCCCGGTGATTTCTTCGCGGACAAGGACGTGCGCCTTGCCTTCATCTACGCCTGGGACGAGCAGGCGGAGATCCGTGACGGGTTCAACGGCAACGCCATGGACCCGGTGACCTTCATCCCCAAGGGCCTGCCGTTCAAGAACACGAAGCTGGAGAGCAAGGCCCACGACATGGCCAAGGCCAAGGAATACTTCCAGAAGGCCATGGGCGGCCAGGTGTGGGACAAGGGCTTCAAGTTCGACCTGCTGTACAACACGGGCAACCTCGAGCGCGAGACTGCGGCCAAGATCCTCGCGGAGAACGTGATGTCGATCAACCCGAAGTTCCAGGTTGGCGTGCGCGGGGTCGACTGGCCGGTGTTCACCGAGGCGAACAAGAACAAGCAGGTGCCCGTGCTCTTCATGGGCTGGGGCCCCGACTATCCCGATCCCGACGACTACGCGGTCCCGTACATGTCCTCCAACGGTTACTTCGCGGGCCGGCAGGGCTACAAGAACGCGACTGCGGACGACCTCGTGGCCAAGGCTGGCGTGGAGCTGGACGCGACCAAGCGCGCGGCGTACTACAACCAGCTGCAGCAGATCTGGCTGGATGATGCTATTGCCATCATCTTCGCGCAGCCTCTGCGCCAGAGGTTCTTTAAAGATTGGGTGAAGGGATACTACTATTCACCCATGGAGTCCCTGCAGTTCGAGCTCCTGCCCGTCCTGAGCAAGGGATACTGATCGCGTTATTCCTCATTCCGTACGGGGTTCCGGCATCTGCCGGAACCCCGTACGCATGTTCGACATACCCAAACGTCAGCCTCGATTTCCCGGGGCGGCATGCCGCCCCTGACGGAGCAGCGCCGTGAGCCTGTTTGCCTATATCGTCCGCAGACTTCTCCTGATGATCCTCGTCCTGTTCGGGGTGTCCCTGGTCGTTTTCACCATGATGATGCTCCTGCCCCCGGGCCAGCGTGTGTCCATCTACGTGAACAGCGACCGGATCACCCCGGCCGTGATGGACGCGATGATCGCGAAATACGGCTTGAACGATCCCGCCCCCGTGCAGTACTTCCGGTGGATTTCCAACATTTTCCACGGCGAGTTCGGCTACTCCATCACGGCGAGCTCACCGGTGCTGGACGGCTTCAAGAGGTTCTTTCCCGTCAGCCTGGAGCTGGTGCTCCTGGCCGTGCCCCTCATCATCCTCACAGGGATCTTCCTTGGCACCCTTGGGGCGGTTCGCAAGGATACGCCGGTGGACCACTTCACGCGGGTCATGGCCATCATCGGCTTTTCCCTGCCCACGTTCTGGCTGGGGCTGCTATTGTTGATGATTTTCTACGGGTTCGCGGGGATCTTTCCGCCCAGCGCCCTCTCCAATGACATGCGCAACGTCGTGTTCGGCGCCGATTTCCACCGGTACACGCAGCTTTTCACGATTGATGGCATCCTGAACTGGCGATGGGACGTGGTGTGGGATTCCGTCTACCGCATGATCCTCCCCGCCTTCAACCTCACGGTGATCAACTCCGCCCTCATCATGCGTCTCATGCGTTCCAGCATGCTGGAGTCCCTCGGCCAGGACTACATCATGACCGCCCGGGCAAAGGGAGCCGATCGCCGGACCCTGTTCCGAAAGCACGCGCGGCGCAATGCCATGCTGCCGGTGGTCACGATCTCGGGGATCACGTTCGCCGAGCTCATGGGCAGCATGGTGATCACCGAGACCATCTTCGACCGCAAGGGCATCGGGTGGTGGATGGCGCAGGCCGCCCTCCAGCTGGACGTCTCCGCCATCATGTTCGACGTGCTGTTCCTCGGAACCGTCTACGTCGTCATCAATCTCATCGTCGACCTCATCTACGCGTGGGTGGACCCGCGCGTGAGATTGTCCTGAAAGGCCCGCCCCCATGGAAACGAAAACCGATCAAAGCCATCTGAAAGCGATGCATCCCCGGCTGAGGGAGCTCCTGTTCACCCTGCGCCGGTTCATGAAGAACCCTCTTTCCGTGATCGGGCTTTCCCTCGTGGTGATCTTCGGCCTCATTGCCCTGCTCGCGCCGGTCCTCCAGCCGCCGAAATACGCGGACCCCTACAAGATCCCCCACACGGGGTTCCGCGCCCAGCCCTCCCCCCCCAGCGCGGAGCACCCGCTGGGAACCATGCAGCAGCAGTACGACATGCTCTACGGCCTGGTGTGGGGCACACGAAGCGCGTTCCGCATCGGGGTGGCCGTGGTCGCGGCCAACCTTCTCATCGGCATCGTTCTCGGGCTGCTGGCCGGGTACTTCGGGGGAGCGCTGGACGAGATCATCATGCGCATCACGGACATCTTCTTCGCCATGCCCTTTCTCGTCGTGGCGATGGCGCTCGTCGTGGCCGTCGGCCGGGGACTCAAGGCGGTGGTCATCGTGCTGATCATCCTCGGCTGGCCGAGCTACACCAGGGTGCTCCGGAGCGACATCCTCGTGACCCGGGGCAAGGATTTCATCCTCGCCGCCCGCGCCAGCGGCGCCTCGCACCTGCGGATCATGTTCACGCACATCCTGCCCAACGCCCTGTACTCGGTGCTGATCCTCGCGTCCCTGAACATCGGCACCACGATCCTCACCGCCGCCGCCCTTTCCTTCCTCGGCCTGGGCTCGGAGACGGGAACCGCGGACTGGGGCCAGATCATCTCCCTGTGCCGGGGCTGGATCCTGGGCACGGCCGGCAACCCGTTCGCCTACTGGTATGTCGTCTTCATTCCCGGCTTCGTCATCTCGCTGTTCGTCCTGGGGTGGAACCTCATGGGGGACGCGGTGCGCGACGTGTTCGATCCGCGCATGAGGAGGCGCTAGTGGAGCCGCTCGTGGAGCCGAAACCAACGACCGCGGGAACCCTCGCGGCGACCCAGGACCTGTTCACCAACTTCTACACCTTCGAGGGCGTCGTGCGCGCGCTCAACGGCGTGAGCGTCGTCATCCGCCACGGGGAGACCTACGGCCTGGTCGGCGAGAGCGGCTGCGGGAAGAGCGTGACCGTCCGCTCCCTCATGCGGATCGTGCAGGCGCCCGGCCGCATCGACTCCGGCAAGATCCTGCTGTTTCTCAACGAGGCGAACCGCACCCGGGGGATCGAGATCGTCGACCGCACCGAGGCGTACATGGAGTCCATCCGCGGCTGCGACATCTCCATGATCTTCCAGGAGCCCGGGGCGGCGCTGAACCCGGTGATGTCGGTGCTGGACCAGGTGGGGGAGAGCTACCGCTTCCACCGCATGCAGCAGATGATCGACGAAACGCTTGCCCGGCTGCAGGAGAGCCGCTCGGCGATGCGGCCCGCCGATCCCCGGCGCGCCCTGCGGAGGTTGCAGGCCGCCCTGTTGCGGGCGGAGCGGGCGGGCTACGCGCGCTATGCGGCCCGGGTGGCCAGGATCGACAACGAGCTGTACCAGCTCGAGGACCGCCAGGACGAGAAGGCCCGGGACCGCAAGCGCTCGCTCAACCACGCCCGCGACCGGACCTGGCCGCACGGCGGCGGCGCCTCTGTGGCCCGGCGCGTGCCCATCCTGCGCCGTTACCGCCGGCCCCTGGATGCGATCATCAGGGGCCATGTGGTCGAGCTGCTGCGCAGCCTCGGCATCCCCAACCCCGAGAACGTTGTGCAGCGCTACCCCCACGAGCTGTCCGGCGGCATGCAGCAGAGGATTGTCATCGCCATGGCCCTGGCCTGCCACCCGACCCTGCTTGTTGCAGACGAGCCGACATCGAACCTGGACGTCACCATCCAGGCGCAGATCGTGGAGCTGATCAAGGAGCTGAAGCGCACCTCCATTTCCTCGGTGCTCTTCATCACGCACGACCTGGGCCTGGTGGCCGAGGTCTGCGACCGGGTGACGGTGATGTATGCCGGTGACGTGAGCGAGACCGCGTCGGTGCGCGAGCTGTTCCGCGAGCCCCTGCATCCCTACACGGTGGGCCTGCTCGCCTCCGTTCCCAAGGCCGAACAGCAGGAAGAGCTTTCCATGATTCCCGGGGCCGTCCCGAACCTCATCCGGCCGCCCCAGGGATGCCGATTCCACCCGCGCTGCCCGAAGCGGATGGAAATCTGCGAACGGGAGAAGCCGGCGACGGTCGAGCACGAACCGGGCCACTGGGTGGCCTGCCACCTCTACCCGGGGAACGGGAGGAGCGCGCAATGAGCCGGACCCTCGTGGACGTGCGCTCCCTGAAGAAGTACTACCCCGTCACCGGCGGAGTCTTCCGGCGCCGGATCGCCGACGTGCGGGCGGTGGACGGCGTCGACCTCTCGTTGGACCGTGGCGAATGCCTGGGACTGGTGGGAGAAAGCGGCTGCGGAAAGACCACGCTGGGCAAGACGATCCTCCGCCTGCATACCGCCACGGACGGCCGGATCTACTTCGGCCAGGACCCCGCCCAAGTGGAGAGCGTGGAGGCGATGCTGCGTTCCACGGACCCCGCGGAGCGGACCCGCGGCCGGACCTTGAGCCGGACAATGGATCTCAACCGGATGAAGGGCAGGGCTCTTCTCGCCCTCCGGCAGAAGATCCAGGTCGTGTTCCAGGATCCCACCAATTCCCTGGACCCCCGGATGCTGGTCAAGAACATCGTGGCCGAGCCCCTGACGGCGCAGAAACTGGTCTCCGCGCGCGAGGTGGAGAGCCGGGTGCTCGAGCTCCTGGGGATCGTGGGCCTCACCTCGGACCACCTCATGCGCTATCCCCACGAGTTCTCGGGAGGGCAGAGGCAGAGGATCGCCATCGCGCGTGCCCTTGCCACGAGCCCCGAGTTCATCCTCATGGACGAGCCCACCTCCGCCCTGGACGTCTCTGTGCAGGCGCAGATCCTGAACCTCCTGAAGAAGCTGCAGGCGGAGTTCCACCTCACCTACCTGTTCGTGACGCACCACCTCCTCGTGGTGAAGTACATCTCCAACCGCATCGCCGTGATGTACCTGGGCAAGATCGTGGAGCTGGGACCCACGGCGGACATTTTTGCGCGCCCGCTGCATCCCTATACACGCGCCCTTCTCTCGGCGATCCCGGTCCCGGATCCAGACACGAAGCGGGAGAAGATCATCCTCAGCGGAGACGTCCCGAACCCGATCAACCCGCCCGCCGGGTGCCGGTTCCACCCCCGCTGTCGGCACGCCCGGGAGATCTGCCGCACGATGGAGCCGCCGCTGGAGAAGGCGGACTCCGGCGGGCGCACCGTCGCCTGTCACAGGTGGCGCGAGATCTGACCGGAAAGGGTGACACTTCACGGATTCCGCTTCCCGCATCACCGCGCGCTATGACGGGTTACCTCCGGACATGAGCCGAATGACCCGCTCACTGCGCAGCTCCGCGCTGACCCCTCCCGTGAAGGTGCAGCACAGCGCCGCGGCTGCGCAGCCGAACCGGACCGCTTCGGCGAAAGGCATAGCTTTTTCCATCGACGCAAAGAGGAATCCCGCCGCGAAGGTGTCCCCGGCGCCCGTGCTGTCTCGAACAGCGACGGTGAATGCAGGAAAGCGTCGGCCCCGGGCATAGACACCGGAGGCACCCATCGTGATGAGTGGACACGCCGTTCGCGAGGCAAGCTCGCTGTAGGCCGCCTCGACATCGGCCTTTTTCGTGATGGAAAGGGATTCTTCTTCATTCACGAAGAGATAGCTCAGATTCGGGAGCCAGCTGGAGAGATAGCTCCACCTTCCCCGCGGGTCCCACTGGGTATCCAGGGAGGTGCTGACACCTGCGGCGCGCGCTTCGGCCAGCACGGACCCGATCTTCGGCAGGAAACGCGCCAGGGGATAGACGCCGGAAAGATGGAGATGGGCAAAGCCTCCCAGTTCGCGGAGAATCGTTTCAGTCTCATCGACAACCGAAAGGGTTCCGGGGTAGGTGACCTGCGTCCTGGTGGAGTCATGGACCAGGTTCACGGTCACCCCGGTGGCATGCTCCCGAGTGAACCGAAGGAGCTCCAGCCCGACGCCTGCGCCCCTCAGCATCCGTTCCATGAGACGCCCGTTCTCATCGTCTCCGAGCAGGCCGCAGAACGAAGCGCCGCCGCCCAGCAATGCGTACGCTGCGGCGCAGATCGTCGTGGAGCCCCCGATGGCGGCGCCGAATCCGGAGCACAGTACTTCCCGGTTCACCTGGGGCAGCGCGCTCAGCCCTGTCATCTGGAAATCGATGTTGCCGTCTCCCGCAAAAAGGATGTTCATTCACGCGCACCATAGGGGTAGATGCGGACGCCCTGCACGATCCTGGCGATGATGCCGGAAGGGGAGGGATTGTCGGGATGCAGGCCTGCGCGCAGGGAGAAGAAGAGGCCAAAAAGCTGCCCCGTCACCGCAAGCAGGGGAGCGCGCACCTCATCCGTGACGCCGGGTGCCGGACCGTAGTCGATGACCTCCCTGCGCGGAGGACCATCCGACGGGGCCTGCCCCAGGCCCTCGCGGCCGTCACAGACGACGATCGATTTCCTGCCCAGGCGCTTGTCGTGCAATTCCTTCAGGAGATCGAGCTCGTAGCGCCGCCTGTGGGGATCGCGCGAGAGAAAAAGCGCGATGAGGCTGTCCGCGTCCACCGCGGCCATGAATCCATGGCGGAATCCCAGGGTGTCCTCTGCCGCGGCAACCACCGTGCCGCCGCTGAGCTCCTGCACCTTGAGGTGCGCCTCCATTGCCCCGCCGAGAAATGGCCGTGTGCCCAGGAAAAACATGCGCGAGTAGCCCTTGTCCGACTCGGCGGAAGCCAGGTCCCCCCCGACATCGAGGATCTGCCGTGCCGCCCTGCAGAGGCCGTTAACGACAGACGCGTACGCGGGAGGCGCCTCGAGGAACGCGAGGGAGAAGCCGGCAATGGTGAGGGAAGTGAACGATGCCGTCATCGCCAATCCCTTGTCGTTGGATTCCTCGGGAAGCAGTAACCGGAACGCACGGCTCCCGCGGCGCTCGGCCAGGCGTGACAGCTCCCCTTCCGGATTGCAGGTGATCACGAGGTGCCGCACGTCCCCCGGTCGCAGCTCTTCCGCAAGCATGAAAACGGCATTTCCTTCCGGGCTGTTGCCCGACCGTGCAATCGAGACCAGGACAAACTCACCGCGGGGAAAGCACGACCCGGGATCCATGAGGATCTCGGTGGAAGGGATCGCATCCACCGAGGAGAACGACCTCCGGAGCAGGGGCATCATGCTGACTGCCGCGTAGTACGAGCTTCCGGCGCCCGTGAGAACGAGGCGCTCCGCTCCTTCGCAGAAGTCTGACAGGGCCGGAAGAGCGCCCTGGACTACCGTGAGCGTCTTTTGCCAGACGCTGGGCTGGCTTGCTATCTCCGCGGCCGTATGGCGATAGCCCGCGGATTCCTGGTCCTGCATGGGGCGTTTGAGGAGATTTTGAAGGGTACTCGTTTGAGCAGTCATCGGCATATAGTGACACGAATATGATGAAGGAAAAGGGGGATGAACGCATCAGGAGCGAGCCCCTTCCCATTGCGCGCGATTCCTGAGAATATGCACGCCTACTCATGCCCCTGACGATCGTCGACAGAACGCGCATCCCCCTCGTCACGTTGGCATGGCCCATCTTCGTGGAGAACCTCCTGCGCACCTCCCTCATGAGCGTGGATACCTTCATGCTGAGCCGATACTCGCAGAAGGCCGTGGCGGCGATGAGCCTGGTCAATCAGTTCGGGTTCTTCATCCAGCTTCTGTACATGATGATGGCCATCGGAGCGAGCATCCTGATTTCCCAGAACCTCGGCGCGGGGAACAGGCGGCAGGCCGGCCTCCTGGGCGTCGGAAGCCTCTCCCTTGTCCTCGGACTCTCCCTTGCGCTTTCAGTGACCGTCGCCCTGGTGACCCGGCCCATCCTCGGGCTGTACGACCTGGATCCGAAAGTCGCGACCTACGGCCGGCAGTTCCTCACGATCTACGGGGGACTGTCCGTGTTCATGGCGTTCAACATCGGCCAGGCGAGCATTCTCCGCGCCTGGGGCCATGCCCGGGATGCAATGTTCGTGAACATCGTCGCGCTCGTGCTCACCGTGAGCGGAAACGCCCTCTGCCTGTTCGGGCCATTCGGCTTTCCCGTTCTCGGCGTGGTCGGCGTCGCCTCATCGACGGTGGCCAGCCAGGTCGTCGCCTGCGGCCTGTATGCGATCATCATCCGGCGGAGGAAGGAAATCGAGCTTCCCTTCTCGAGGCTCGCCCGCATTCCGGGTTCAGTGTACAGGTCGGTGCTCGCCGTGGGGATTCCGACCGCCGGAGAGAACATCTCCTACAACGTCTCCCAGATCGTGATCCTCTCCATGGTCGCGCGGATGGGCACCGAGGCGCTGGCCACGTACGGAATTCTCATTGCAGTTCTGCGCTACGTCTTCATGCCCGGCATTTCCATCGGCTCCGCGGGCCAGATCAAGGTGGGGTACTTCGTCGGAGCCGGCAGGCCGGGGGAGGCCGAGAAGCGGGTGTACAGGTATTTCGGCATCGGTTTCCTCACCTCCTTGATCGTTGTCCTTGCCATCAACGCCTTCAAGCAGCCCATCCTCGGCGTTTTTTCCGCCAGCGAAAGCCTGGTCGGTCTTGCCGCAACGGTCCTCCTCATCGCCATCGTCCACGAGCCGGGCCGGAACTTCAACACGATCATCAACCCCGCGCTGAAAGGAGCAGGGGACGTGCGATTTCCGGTGATCGCAGGGATCATCGGAATGTGGTGTATCGGGACGTTCGGGGCCTGGCTCCTGGGCGTGCAGCTGAAGCTCGGCCTTATGGGCGTGTGGATTGCGATGTGCACTGACGAATGGACCCGGGGGATCGCCATGCTCCTCCGATGGAGGTCCGGAGCATGGAAGGACAAGGCATTCGTGCAGGCGGGCGACGAGACGGTTGTTGCCGCTGCGCTGTCTTCAGTCGAGCAGACAGAGGGAGTGTAGCGGGTCGCATGCTACGGGAAGCCAGGCGGAGACAGAACAATTGCGAGGCAATGCGGACACTTGCGGCACGGAGGGCGGTGATCTATAATGGCGTCGGCAATGAGCTTCACGGTGCTCATCGTCGATGATGAGCCGAAAATATGTCTTACCCTGCGGGACATACTCAAGCGGCATGGGTACGATGCCCGTTTCTGCGTCGACCCGCGTCACGTTGCCCCTGCCTTACGTTCTGCCCCGACTGACCTCCTGCTCATCGACGTGAAGATGCCAGGAAAGGACGGCATCGATCTGCTCAGGTCCGTGAGGGCTGAAAACCCGGATATTCCCGTGATCATGATCTCCGGGCATGCCACCGTGGATTCCGTCGTCACGGCAATGAAATACGGGGCTCTCAACTTCTACGCGAAGCCAATCGACAACAGGAAGCTGATCGCGGAGATCGACAGGCTGGCCGGCACGAAAGCCGTACAAAGACCCGCAGCCGGCGGCGCCCGAATCGTCACGCAGGACCCCGCGATGCTCAAGGTGATCGAGCTGGCGAAAAAAGCGGCACCGACCAACGCCGCCGTCATCGTCACGGGGGAAAGCGGCACCGGCAAAGAGCTCGTCGCCGACCTGATCCACACGCACAGTGCGCGGCAGAAAAGCCCTTTCATCAAGATCAACTGCGCGGCAATTCCCGAGGACCTGCTTGAGAGCGAGATGTTCGGTCACGAGAGGGGGGCCTTCACCGACGCGACGTTCCAGAAACAGGGCATGTTCGAGCGCGCCGGCGATGGGACGATCTTCCTCGACGAGATTTCTGACATGAGCCAGAAGACCCAGGCAAAAATGCTGCGCGTTCTGCAGGATGGAAGTTTTACGCGCGTCGGTGGTTCGCTCGCCCTGACGGCCGGCTGCCGGATCGTGACGGCGACGAACAAGGACCTGCAGCGCCTGATCGACAGGGGCCTGTTTCGCGAGGACCTCTACTATCGTCTTTCCGTCGTCACCCTCCACCTCCCGCCGCTCCGGGAGAGAGGGCAGGACATCCTGCTGCTGGCTGACCATTTTCTTCAGGAATCGAACGAAAGATATGGGAAACGGATTCAGGGCCTGTCGGCACAGGTCCATTCCCTGCTTCTCCGCCACGACTGGCCGGGAAACGTGCGCGAGCTCAGGAATCTCATCGAGCGGGCGGTGATATTCTGCGAGGACGAGGTCATCGAATCCTCGGTGCTCCCTGAGCAGTATCAGGCGATGAATCAAGCGAATGGCGAACCGCCGCTCGACATACGCTACCAGACCAGCGCGCGGGAGGTCATCCTCGAAGCGCTGAGGAGAAGCGGGGGTATCAAGAGGAAGGCCGCGGTGATGTTGAAAATCGATCGAAAAACCCTCTATCGGAAGATGAAGCAGTACAACATCGGCTCGTGAGGCTCCAATGAAGTCGGAGAAGTTCCTGCTTCAGATGCGAAACATCCACGTCTCGTACAATGACATCCAGGCTTTGAAGGGCATTGATTTCGATCTCTATCGCGGCGAAGTCCACGCGCTCATCGGCGAGCATCGGGCAGGGAAATCCTCTCTGGCCAAGGTCCTGAGCGGCGCGGTGCGAAAGAAGGAAGGGGAGATCGTATTCGACGGAAGGAGCATCACCAATTTCACAACGAAAACGTCGACCCTGCAAGGCATAGGAATGGTGTACCAGGATCTGAACATCATCCCCAACCTCGACTCCGTCAAGAACATATTCGCCGGCCAGATGATCGCCAGCCGCTTCGGGTTCATCGAGTACGCGAAAATGATGCGCAGCACTCTTGCCCTTTTCGAGAAATTGAGCTTCCGTTTTGACCCCGGCATTCCGATGTACAAGCTCTCCCTCTGCCAGCAGTACATGGTGGAATTGGCCCGGATATGGATGATGGATCCCGGTCTCATCATTTTCGACGAGGTGTCCAACAAGCTTACCCCGGACGAGATGGGACCGATCTACAGGATCATACGGGAGAAGAAGCAGAACGGCGGGAGCATCATCTACATCACTCACAACATGGACGAGGTGCTGCAGCTCGCCGATCGCGTCACCGTCCTGAAGGACGGCTACCGAAAAGGCACCGAGGTCGTCAAGGACCTGGACAAGTACCGCCTCTTCGAACTGACCTATTCCTTTGCCATCAACAAGAAAAGACTCAGTGAAGACACCAAGAGGTTGTTGTTCATCCGCAAGTACATCGAAAGCGTCATCCAGCACCTGCCGATCGGGGTCATCATCCTTGATTCGAAGGACAGGGTGCAAATTGTCAACTTTGCCGCCCTGAAGATGTTGAAACTGGGGCACAGCGCCGTTCTCAAGATGCCCCTCGCGAAGATCCTGGAGGGCATCAATCACGAAATCCTCGCGGAAATCAGGCAAAAACTGCGCGCCAGGGAGGAGGGGATCTGGGACGATGTCTCCCTCGCGCATCACGCGCTGGTGAGAATCACCGCAATGCGTTTTCGGGAGACCGACTCAGGTTTCTTTGGCGCCACCCTCCTCGTCCAGGACGTCTCCGTGGAGCACTCTCTCGAGAGCTACTTTGCCCGGAGCGAAAAAATGGCATCGGTGGCCGAAGTGGCAGTGGGAGTCGCCCACGAGATCAACAATCCCTTATACATCATCAAGAACACCTTCGAGCTCATCGAAGGGGAACCCTTGAGTCCGGTGGTCCGGGAGAAACTCACGGACATCGAGAAGGAAGTGGACCGTATCGTGAAGATTGTGAACAGCCTCCTCTCCTTTTCGCGGCTTGGAGAGCTTCCGAAAAAAAGAATCCCCCTCGCCGTCCTTCTGGAAGAGGTCCTCCTCCTTCTCCACCACAGCCTTTCTCAGAAGAATATCCGGCTGAAGAAAAGGACCGGCGTGTTCGATGCCGAGATCATCGGGGACGAGAACAGGCTCACGCAGCTCTTCATCAATCTGATCAACAACAGCATCGAGGCCATGCTCGACGAGGGAATCCTCGAAGTGCTGATTCTCTCCGAGAAGAGGGAAGGCCGGGTCAGGGTCGTGATCAGCGACAACGGATACGGAATTCCCCGCGACATCCACGAAAGGATCTTCCAGCCCTTCTTCAGCACGAAGATCACGAAAAGGAACGCGGGGCTCGGCCTGTCCATCTGCCAGCAGATCGTCAAGGAGCATGAGGGGGAGATATCCTTCGAGAGCGTTCCGGGCGAGAAGACGAGTTTCTCCGTCTCATTTCCGCTGGCGCAGGCGCCGGCGTAGATCTATCGGCGGCGTTTCCGCAGCTGGTCGAGCATGATCGCCACCACGATCACCAGACCCTGCACCCCCTGCAGCCAGTAGGCTGACACGCCGGTCAGCACGAGCCCGGTGCGAAGCACCTGCATGATGGCCGCGCCGATGAGAACGCCGAGAATCGTTCCCTCCCCGCCGGCGAGGCTCGTGCCTCCCACGACGGCAGCCGCGATCACGTCCAGCTCATAGCCGCTTGCTGCGGTCGGCGCGGCCACTCCCAGCCGGGCTGTCATCAGGATGCCGCCGATCGCCGTGAGAAACGCTCCGAGGGTGTAGACCATTATCTTCACGCGGTCCGTGTTGATCCCCGAGAGCCCCGACGCCACCTCATTGCCTCCCACCGCGTAGATGCGGTATCCCCAGACGGTGCGCGTCAGGAACACCGCCATGATCACGCCGACGACAATCGTGAAGACCAGGGGGAGGGGAACGCCTGCGCCAAAGAGAGGGATGTCGAACTGTCCCAGGTTCCGGAAGCCCTGAGGAAGGTCCTGCACGGGCCATCCGCCGGTGAGGCCATAACAGAGACCGCGCGCCATGAGCAGCATGCCCAGAGTCGCGATGAAGGGAGGCAGCCTTGCCTTCGTGACCATCAATCCATTGAGCAGCCCGATCACAGCGCCGACCGCAAGACCGCCCACGACCGCCAGGAAAACGTTGCCGGAGGCGCGCAGCAGCATGGCCGAGATCAGACCGGAGAAGCCCATCACCGAGCCCACGGAGAGGTCGATCCCTCCCGTGATGATCACCATGCATTCGCCGAAGCCGCTGATGGCGATCCAGGAGAAGGCGCGGAGGATGTTGAAGATGTTCGTGCTCGTCAGGAAGGTGTTCGTGAAGACGCTCAGGAAGAGCACCATTGCCGAGAGGATGAGAAAAACGCCGAACTCCTGGGCGCGCACGATCCCGCGGAGGGCTGCTCCCCGCTGCGCGGCCCGCGGGACGGGTTTCATCGGGTCTTCTGTCATACTCGCTCCCCCTTCTGCTGTCCGCTCGCGTATGCCATGACCAGCTCCTGTGTCGCCTCCGATCGGTCGAGGGTGGCCGCGATGCGCCCCTCGTGCATCACCACGATCCTGTCGCTCATCGCCAGGATCTCGGGCAGCTCCGATGAGATCATGATAATCCCGATGCCGGATCGCGCAAGCTGGCTCATGAGGGCGTGCACCTCAGCCTTCGCGCCCACATCGATGCCGCGCGTCGGCTCGTCCAGAATCAGCACCTTCGGCTGGGAGGCGAGCCATTTGGCGAGGACCACCTTCTGCTGGTTCCCGCCGGAGAGGAGCATCGTTTGCTGGCGCAGGTGCGGCGTTCTGATGGTGAGCCGTTGCGTAAAGGCCCGGGCGGTCTGCGCAACGAGGGACCTGTTCATCCACCCCGCAGCACTGTGTCGCGGCAGGGTGGCCAGCACGATGTTCTCCTGGACCGACAACTTGAGCACCAGCCCCTGCAGGCCGCGGTCTTCAGGCACCAGCCCGATCCCCGCCTTTACCGCCTGGCTGGGCGAGTTCACCCGCAGCGGTTTTCCCTCCAACAGCACCTCGCCCCTGTCACGGGCGTCCGCGCCGAACAGCAGCCGCGCCGTCTCCGTGCGTCCTGCGCCCACCAGCCCCGCAAATCCGAGGATCTCCCCGCGGCGCAGCGTGAAGCTGACGTCCTGGACAGCGCCGCGCCGGGTGAGACCACGCACTTCGAGAATGGGCTCCTTGATCTCCGCCGTCTCCTTGTGAAAGATCTCCCGGAGACTCCGCCCTACCATCATCTGCACTACGCGGTCAGGCGTTGCCTCCACGATGGGCAGCTCGCCGACGCGTTGCCCGTCCCTCAAGACGACCACGCGGTCCGCGATGCGGAACATCTCCTCCAGCCGATGCGTAATGAAGATGATCGCGATCCCCTGAGATTTCAGGCCACGGACTGTATCGAAGAGCACCTCGGTTTCACTCTCGCCCAAGGCCGCCGTCGGCTCGTCCATGATCAGGAGCTTTGCCTGCACCGCTATTGCCTTCGCGATCTCCACCATCTGCTGCTGGGCGACCGAGAGGTCCCGTACCTTGACGTCGGGGTGAATCTTCGCGCGTATGCGCGCGAGCACACCGCCCGCATCCGCTTCCATGCGGGGACGGTCCACGAGGCCGAGCCATCCGGCGAGACCGCGCACGCGCGGCTCCCGGGCGATGTAGATGTTCGCCGCCACCGTCTGGTTGCGGGTGAGGTTGAACTCCTGGTAGATGATGGCGATGCCCAGCTGCTGCGCGTGGTGCGGGTTCTCGATCTCCACCTCCCTCCCGTCAAGGATGATGCGTCCCGCGTCCTTGCGATGCGCGCCGCTGAGAATCTTCATCAGGGTGGATTTGCCCGCGCCGTTCTCGCCGACCAGGGCGAGGACCTCGCCGGCGCGGACTTCCAGGTCTACTCTGTCCAGCGCCTGGACTCCGGGAAAGGATTTGGAAATTCCCTGCATGCGCAGGAGGAAAGCGTCGTCGTTGCTCATATCACGTTACAGGGGCAAGGAGGAAAAGCCGGCCGGAGACGCAACGGTCCCCGGCCGCGACGAGAATCCATGCGCAGGCCCTAGAAGGCCGGCGGCAGAGTCTTTGTGAAGTCCGTTGTCGCCCACATGTCGGCCATGGCCGCAACGTTCTTCGGCGTGACGAGATCCATGCCGGAGTTGGTGAACGATCCATAGGTCTTCCCGCTGACAATTTTATCGTAGATCATTTGGACCGTGTCATATCCCCAGCCCCAGTATTTCTGGCCGACGAGCCCGGAGATGTATCCATCCTTCACGAAGTCCAGCTCCACCGGAAGCGTGTCGAAAGCCACTGTTTTCAGTTCGCCCGAGCTTGCCGCCGCTTCCCAGCTCTTCATCGAACCCCGGTTTGCGAACAGAGGCCATAGACCGACGAAGAACCAGCCCTTCAGGTCCGGCTCCGCCTGCATGGTCTCCTCAACGACCTGCACGCCCTGGTTGATGTCGTCGTTGCAGGCCACGGTCTTTACGATCTGGATGTTCGGGTAGTTCTTGATACCATCCTTGAACCCGCGAATGCGCTCCTCGAGGTTGAACGCCCCCGGCACGCCGGTGAGAAGGGCGACCTTTCCGCTGGTCCCCATGGCCTTCACGAGCAGATCGGCCGCGGCTTTCCCGCCTTCGTAGTTGTCAACCCCCAGATACGTGAAACGTCCGCTCTTCGGAGAATCGGAATCCCACGTCATGACCTCGATTCCGGTTTTGAGCGCTTTCTGGATGGGATCCACGGCGCCTGTTGGCTCGTTGCACGATATGCCGATCGCGTCGACCCCTTTGGCGATGACATCCTCGACCACACGTGTCTGCTCCGCGATGTCCGATGCCACCGAGGCGACATACAGGATGGTCACTTTATACGGGCCTTTGGCGGTCAGCTCCTCAGCCTTTTTCAGGGCACCCACGCGGCCCACTTCGAAGACCGGGTTGTTCAACGCTTTCGGTATCCAAGCTATGGTGATCGTGTTGTTCTTGATCACATGTTTGCCCGCAGCCGTTGCCCCTTCCTTGGCGCCAGTCGCGAATGCGCTGAAGGCTGCAAGGATGAGAATGGCGAGAACACAGACAAGGAATTTTTTCATCAGACACCTCCGTCCTTTTCGGATGACCCTCTCTCATGGTGCTCGCACCCGCAGAATTACACAACCTCCCGCTTGCAGGGCGTGAGCTTTTTATTGAGAAGTTTCACATATCACCCGGTGTGATAGGCAGCATGAGATTATGCAAGAAATATGCCAGTCTTTGCATCCTTGAGCGCTGCTTTGGGAATCTGTCAAAGCGTGCGTGCCAGGCAGATGATGTGTTCAGGCAAATGCACGCAGATAATTCTACATAATCTATGTATTTACTTGTGGCAAAAAAGCCTGCTGTTGTCGGGTACAAGTCCCATCCAGGGACAGTTCTCTCGAGATTGAACGGCGGTTTCGTGATTGTATGATATGTCCCAACTCTGCCCCAAATCGAGCTCTCGGCGTGGAATTATGCCGCATGCTTCCCCTGGACGACGAGGCGACATCCCCCAGGAGCTCGATACGGCCGGGAGGAGCCTCCTCGCCGTCACCTATCCGCAGACACGCACCCGCTACCTGCTGGATCCCGACATGCCGGGGCGGTTCCAGACCCTGCCACTCGAGGCTTCCGTCCGGCCCCGTGTGCGCGCGATCGAATGGTAGATGATCGAAGCCCGCTTGTCACGATCACCGTAGAATAGCCGCCGCCACGTACGGGGCTGCCGCGACAATGGCCAGGAATGCCTTCCTGCTGGGCTGGCTGGCGCGGGTGTCCCACTGGAAGAGCGCGGCGGCCAGGCCGAAGCTCAGCACGACACTTGCCGCGAGAACCCCGAGGGAGAACCAGGGGATGCCCGCGCCGGAACCCGGGCCCGCGCCGATCCCGCCCAGACCGTTGAACAGCGCCATGCAATGCGTGGCCGGCAGGAGGAAAGAGATCCTCTGGAGCGCTCCGGGCAGAATGGACGTCGGGACCATCAGACCGCCGAGGATGATCGAGGGAATGTAGATGAGCTGGGCGATGAGGATGGAGGCCGTGCCGCTGCCCGCGGCCACGCCGATGAGCACGCCGATCCCCGCGTAGGCCGCATAGGAGAGAACTGCGGCCAGGACGAAGCCCGCGGCCGCGGCGGGCGCAGCACCGTTGAAGATCCGCGCTCCTGCCATGGAAACGATCACTGCGACGATGAGCATGTGCACCGCCGTGCCCAGGACGGGAATCGAGAGGATGGATGCCGCGGGCACCCCGTTGATCCGGTAGCTCCTGAATACCCCTGATTCGCGCGCGCCGACGAGGACGCTGGGGAGGTTGAGCAGCGCCGCGCACATGAACGCGAACAGCACCATCGCCGGGATCATCGTCTGGCGGAAGCCCGGGTTGACGGACGTCATGAGCCCCCCGACCAGGAAGAAGAACACCAGCGGGAAGAGGTAGAACATCAGGAGCCTCGACCTGTCCCTGATGCCGGTCTTGAAGTCGTACGCGAAGTGGTGGAGGAAAGCGTTCATGTCCGTGCTCCTTTCGTGATCTCGAGGAACCTCTCTTCGAGATTCGGCCGCTCGACACGGAGGTCCACCAGCGGATCTCCGGCCTGCTCGAGCCAGGCGATGATCGCCGCAACGGCCTTCCCGGGATTGTCGGAGAGATACAGGACGTACTCCTCGTTCTTGCCCTGGAGCGACGCATCGGGAAAGACCACCTTTTCCGAGAGCAACCGGCCGTTTTCCGTGGACACCGAGATGCGCGTCTTTCGACTTCCGGCGGCCGTGAGCTGGCGCGGGCTGCCGATGGCCGCCAGCTCGCCCCGGAGCAGGATCGCCGCCCGGTCGGCGAGCTTCTCGGCTTCCGCCATGTCATGCGTGGCAAGGAGCACCGTGGTGCCCTTCTCCCGCAGCTCCCTGACCATGGCGTGCAGGTCCACCCGGGACTGCACATCGAGGCCGGCCGTGGGTTCATCGAGAAAGAGAACCTGCGGATCGTGGGACACGGCGATGGCCAGAGCGAGTCTGCGCTGCTGGCCCGCAGAGAGCTTCGCGTACTGCACCGCGCGCTTCTCCTCCAGCCCGAGCTTCGCGACGAGGTCCTGCCGGGCGGGCACGCCGTGGTAGCTCGCGAAGAAGCCCATGGCCTCGTCCACAGTCATGGCGGGCGGGAGGGCGGAGGTCTGCAGCTGCACCCCGATGAGGCTGGAGAGCTTTCGAGGCTGACGGCTGGGGTCGATGCCGGCGACCGAGAGGCTCCCGCCCTCAGGGTGACGCAGGCCCTCGAGACTTTCCAGAGTGCTGGTCTTGCCGGACCCGTTCGGCCCGAGCAGTGCGAAGATTTCGCCCTTCTTCACGTCGAAGGTGAGATCCTTGACCGCCACGGTGTCGCCGTAGCATTTGCGAAAACCCCGGACAGACACGATCGATTCAACCATTTCATCTCTCCTTGTGCGACTCGAAGCCGAAGAACGCGGCGCCTGACTCGGTGAGCAGGCTCCTGATTCTCTCATCCGACACGTCCAGCACGCCTCCCGACACGAGGGATGCCAGGCCGTGCGTGAAGATCCAGCTCTTCAATATCCGCGGGTCTTTCATGGCGGTGGGGACCTGGTCGATGAGGTGCACCGGCTCCGTTCCCGCGACCAGTTTGTCGAGGCCCACCGTCCTCCCCTCCGCCTCCTTCCGCGGGAGGGATTTCGTCGGCCTGTCGACGAACAGGAATCGGAAGAGGTTCCGCTCGTCCCGGGCAAAGGTGACGTAGCCCACGGCCATGTTCAAAGGCGGATCACCCGTGTAGTCCCGCTTCTGGAAATCCAGCATGAGCTTCTCGGCGCGCGCCCGCACTTCAACTTCGATCTCGTCCATTGATTTCATGCTCGAGTAGATGGGCATGGTGGAGGAGCCGAGTCTCTTCGCGATGTTTCGGGCTGTCACGCCCGTCCAGCCCTGCTCGCGCGTCAGCGCAAATGCCGCTTCGACGATTGCTTCCTTTGTAAAGAATGCTCTTTGCGTCATGACCTCCCCTCTTTTAATAGCTTATGTTATTAAAACTTATGTTATTAAAACATATGTTATAGGAACTGTCAAGAGGAATTCTTGTTCGGACGGATTGCCCATTTCGCACAATTCCTTGCACATGCTTCGATTTCCCCGGTATAGTCGGTTCATGGAGAGTATGAAGAGATCAGTGACCTGCGGCGCGTTGCGCGCCGGCGATGCCGGGGCGGCCGTGACGCTCAACGGATGGGTGCACCGGCACCGCGACCACGGCGGCATCAGGTTTTTCGACATCCGGGACCGCTACGGGATCACCCAGGTCGTCGTGGACGCGGACGCGCCGGCGGAGCTGCGCGCCGCGAGCGACGAGCTGAAGTTCGAGTACTGCATCGCCGTCGAGGGAACTGTCCGGGCGCGCCCCGGAACGATGGCAAATCCGAACATGCCGACCGGCGAGATCGAGGTGAAGGCGGCGCGGATCGTCATCCTCTCCCGCTGCGAGGTGCTTCCCTTCATGATCGATGAGAAGGCCGACGCCAAGGAGGACACGCGGTTCACCTACCGCTACCTCGACCTGCGTACGGGCGCCATGCAGCGCAACATGGCCCTGCGTCACAAGGCGGCGTTCGCCACGCGCGAGTACCTCGTGCGGAAAGGGTTCTACGAAATCGAGACGCCGATGTTCATCAAGAGCACACCGGAGGGCGCGCGCGACTACCTCGTGCCTTCGCGCCTGAACCCTGGCAGGTTCTACGCGCTCCCCCAGTCCCCCCAGCTGTACAAGCAGATCCTCATGGTCTCGGGGTTCGACCGCTATTTCCAGATCGCACGGTGCTTCCGCGACGAAGATGCGCGCGGCGACCGGCAGCCCGAGTTCACCCAGATCGATATCGAGATGAGCTTCGTCTCCCGCGAGGACGTCTTCGAGCTGGTCGAGGGGCTCATGGCGCACATCTTCAAGGAGTCCATCGGGAAGGACATCGAGGTCCCCTTCCAGCGGCTTGCCTACGACGAGGCAATGAACCTCTACGGTTCCGACAAGCCCGACCTGCGCTTCGACCTGACCATGAAGGACTTCGCGCCCATCGCGCGAAAAAGCGCCTTCGAGGTCTTCCGCAAGATCGTGGAGGGCGGCGGAGTCGTGAAGGCGCTCGTGGCCCCGGGCTGCGGGGAGTACTCCCGCAAGCAGATCACGGAGCTCGAGGCGGTGGCGAAGGTCTACGGCGCCGCGGGCCTGGCATGGATGAAGATGACCGAGGCAGGGCTGGACGGCGGCGTCTCGAAGTTTTTTGCCGAGCAGGCCGCGGAGATACGCTCGACCCTCGGCGCGAAGCCGGGCGACCTCGTGCTCCTGGTGGGCGCCGATTTCCGCACCGCCTGCGTCTCCCTGGGCGCCGTGCGGGCCCAGCTCGGCCGTGACCTGAATCTCGCAGACCCTGCGGCGTTCAAGTTCTGCTGGATCATCGATTTCCCCCTCTTCGAATGGAACGCGGAGGAGAAGAAGTGGGACCCGGCGCACCACATGTTCACCAAGCCGCAGGAGAGATTCCTCGCGGACTTCGAGAAGAGGCCCAGCGAGGTGAAGGGGGACCTGTACGACCTGGTGTGCAATGGCGTCGAGCTCGCCTCCGGCTCCATCAGGATCCACGACCCCCAGCTTCAGAAACGGATCTTCAGCTTCCTCGGGTTATCGGAGGAGCAGGCGCAGAAGCGCTTCGGGTTCCTCTTGGAAGCCTTCCGCTACGGCCCGCCTCCGCACGGCGGGATCGCCCCGGGCTTCGACCGCCTGGTGGCCATGATGGCCGGTGAATCGACGATTCGTGATGTCATCGCCTTTCCCAAGAACACACTCGGACAGTGCCCGATGGACGATTCGCCCTCCGAGGTGGACCCGCGGCAGCTGGAAGAGCTGAACATCCGCATCGTGGAGAAGAAACCGTGATCCCCGCGGCGCCGGGGATCCACGTCGGCCAGGTCGGCTACATGTGCGCTTCCCGCAAGCGCATCGTCGTTCCCGCGGACAACGCAAAGGGCATCACCGAGTTCCACGTCCAGGACCTGGGGAAGATCCAGGACCAGGCGCTGGGCGCATCCGAGAGCTGGGTGGCGGCATTCAGGGGGAAACTCGTTCCTCACGAAGGCCCGATGGGCCGGTACCTCGTTGGTGATTTCTCCGCGCTCGAGCGGCCCGGTGTCTACCGCGCCGCGCTGCCTGCCGAAGGCGGACACGGCAGTCCGGCTGCATGGTCATTCCCCTTCGTTGTGACCGACGGGGCGTATGCGCGTCTGCCCGCGCTCTTCCTGGACTACGTGCACGGCCAGCGATGCGGCGATTTCGAGAACGAGCTGAGAGGGCCCTGCCACCTGGACGACGGGGTCCGATCGGACACCGGCGCCGCGGTGGACGCGGTGGGCGGCTGGCATGATGCGGGGGACCTCAGAAAATGGATGGCGACGACGCCGATTCCCATCCTCGGATTTTTCGAGCTGAAAAACCGGCTCGGCTTCTCCCGGAACGACTGGCACGAGCGGCCCCACGAAGACGACCTGCTTGCCGAGGCGGCATGGGGCCTGCGCTGGGTGCTGAAGATGCAGGACCCTGGCACCGGCATGTTCTACGAGGACGTGGGGGGCGGGGGCGACAGCCGCAGTCAGTCCGGGATGACCTGGTGGTACGAGAACCACTCGGGCTGCTGCGCCGACAATTCGGGCAACTACTTTTCCGACAACCGGCCGGCAAGCGGCGACGAGCGGCGCGTGCGCATCCAGTATCACCCCGCGGCGCAGTACGCCGCCACATGCATCCTCCTGGACGCGGTGGATCACTTCCAGCCTCACTACCCGGCCTTCTCCCGCCTGTGCCACGACGCGGCGCTCCGCTCGTGGGATTTCATGAATACCCGCAGGAGGGACGAGTTCCACGGGTGGACCTCGGTGATCGCCTGGCGGCTTCTTGCAGCGCTGCGGCTGCACGCCATCGGCCGTGCGCCGGAATCCGAGGTGGCCGCGCTCGTGTCGGTCCTGCTCGACCTGCAGTCGCCGGAGGGCGGGTTCTGGTTCATGGACAGGACTCGGAAGGAGCCCTACCGGGGGATCGTGGGATCGGCGCAGCCGCTGATCGCCCTGGCGACCTTCGTGGAGAGCGACTACGAGCATCCCCTGGTGGGACAGGTGCGCGACGCATTGGACAGGTGCCGGGAGAAGTTCATCCTTCCGATGCTGGCAACGAATCCCTTCGGCATGATGCCCTATGGCCTGTTCCCGGCGCCCCGCACCGGGGGGGACCTGTACCATCCCTGGCCCGACGGCCAGGTCTACCGGTTCTTCATGCCGTCGCACGCGCCGGAAAAGGTAAACCATGGGCTTGCCTCCCATTGGACAAGCTGGGCGCACGGCCTGGCACTCCTCGGCCGCGTGCTGGAGGACCGAGGGTGCCGCGATTCGGCCTTCGACCAGATCGCCTGGCTGACGGGAAACAATCCATTGAACGTGAGCATGATCACGGGCGTCGGCTGCCGGAACGCCTCGCCCTACAGCAGGTTTTACGGCTCGCTGCCGGGAGGATTCTCCATCGGTCCCCTGGGCACGGCGGAGGATGTGATCAGCGTCGACACTGGGGGCAGGACGGAGTGGAACTCCGGGGAGTACTGGCTCCTGCCGCTGGCGAACGCCACCATGGCGCTTGCGGCGCTTCTGCCGTCCCGGGTCAACGCTTCGAGCAAGCTCGGCTGAGAAGGCTTCTGAATCCGCGCCTGCGGCGCGGCGCCCTGAATCCGCGCCTCCGACGCGGCGAAAAAAAGCCCGCGGTCTCCGCCCCCGCCACGGCGGGAGCCATGTGGCGGTCCTCCCAGTTGCGGATCATTACCGCGGGCTTGTTTCTGTTTTCTCAATATCGCTTTATTATTGATAAAAAAATGCCAAGTGTCAAGAAAAATTTCTGCTATAGATCACATTTCTGGAAAATACTGTTGCAATGTAACACTTGTTTGTATAGTATTTCACATTTGGGAGCACAGCTCAGCTCATGCCTTCCAGGAAAAGACAGGAAAGGATTGCCCGAATACTCGATTCTCTGCGATCGGCTGGAGGAGCGTCGATCAGGGACCTCGCCTCCGCCCTGGATGTCTCGGAGATGACCATCAGGCGCGACCTGGAATTGTTATCCTCTGATGGACGCGTGAGGCTGGTGCATGCAGGGGCCATTCCTTTGGACTCTGAAGGAGATGGTCCCCGCCGGGGACTGGCCCGGGGATATTCGCTCTCGGATGCGCGGAGCCCGGGAGCCGGGGAAAAGATGCGCATCGGTCAGAAGGCCGCCTCCCTGGTGGAACCGGGGGATGTCGTGATCATCGACTCCGGCGCGACCACGGAGTGGCTCACCCGCAGCCTTCCGGCCGAGCTCCCCGTCACCATTCTCTGCTTCGCACTGAACATCGCCCTGGAGGCGGGACGGCACCCAGCGCGCGCCGTTGTCTTCGCCGGCGGCGCCCTGCGGGACGAGACGCTCGTCTGCCAGAGCCCCGAGGGAGTGAGCCTCGTACGGCGATATCGCGCGAACAAGGCGTTCCTTTCCGCCGGGGGTGCCAGCGAGTCTCTCGGCGTCACCTGCATCGACGCATCGGAGGCAGAGCTGAAGAAGGCCGCGGTGGCCAGCTCCCAGACCCGGATCCTCCTCGCGGATTCTCGCAAGTTCGGACACGTCACCCCGGCATGGTTCGCCGACCTGCGGGATTTCGATGCCATCGTCACCGATCCGGGAATATCCCTGGAGTACGTGCAGATCGTGCGGAACCTCGGGATCGCCCTGCACGTGGTGTGAGTGACGGTGACGGCAGCACGGCGTGCTCACGCATCCAGGGAGGCGCGCACAAGGGCGGCCTGGTCCCTCAAGTCCTCCGTCTCCTTGATCCAGAAGGCCTCGTTTCCCCAGTCGGGAAAGCTCCCCCGGAACCAGTAGTCGTTCCTCTGCCGTGCCCGCCATGCCAGGAAGTAGATCATGCGCATGAACCGCAGGGGCTCGATGAGACGCAGCGTCGCGCGGTCGAAGGCCTGGAAACGCTCGTACCCCTGCAGGAGGGATGAAAGCTCCCGCGTGCTGCGCTCGGCGTGATCGGGCAGAACGAGCCAAAGGTCCTGGACCGCGGGGCCGCTCATCATGTCATCGAAATCGATAAGGGCAAGACCCTCCCCCGGGCGGTCGATGACATTGCCTCGGTGGCAGTCGCCGTGGATTCTCTGCACCGGCACATCCTGGAAAAGGGGAGCCACCGCGGCAAGGGTGTCCCGGCACGCCTCGGAGAACTGATCGACGCACTTCGGATGCACCAGGCGCTCGGAGAGCAGCTCCTCGACGTAGGAGGCCGTGAGGGGAACCGGCGCGCAGCGGACGCGGTGCGGCGCCTCTGCGCGCGCACCCACCGCGTGGCACCGGCCGAGCAGTGAGCCCAGACGTACCAGCGCCTCCGGTGCCTCCGGCTCGAAACTGCGGCCTCCCGACCGGGGAAACACGGCGAAGCGGAACGCTTCTCCCGCGGCGTCCTCGCGCGCCTCGATCTCATGGAGGGTCCGGCCGTCGTTCCCGGGGACAGGCGCCACCACGGGGATCTCCGCGGCCGCGCAGTCGGTGAGGAAACGGTGCTCGTCGAGGATCGCCTCGGCCGTCCACCTTCCGGGACGGTAGAACTTCGCCACCCAGCGCTCGCCCGTCTGGGCGCGCATGCCGTAGACACGGTTGACGTAGCTGGGGTACGACTCCATGGTGCCGTCCAGCTCAAAGCCATGCGCCTCTTCCACGGCTCGCAGTGCGCGGTCGGGGGAGAGCAATTCGAAGGAACCGGTGACCACGCCGCGCCTCCTTGGGCAGTGTCCAGATGCTCGAACAGCGAGCTTAGACCGTTCGTGCGCAGCGCGGCAACACGTGCTCCATGAGCGAGGCCGCCCGGCGTGAGCACTCAGCCTTCCATCGTCGAAACGATCAAGGCCCGATTTTCCTGCCGCACCTTCTCGGGTGCGCCCATCGGGGAGCGGGACCTGGCAGACCTCAGGGAAGCCGCCGCGGCGATGCACACGGGGCCGTTCGGCTCCCGGCTGCGATTCGGACTTGCCGCCGCGACCGCGGATGACGGCGCCGCTCTGAAGCGCCTGGGGACGTACGGCACCATCCGGGGGGCAACGGCGTTCATTCTCGGCGCGGCCGAGGCGCGCGGGATGTATCTCGAGGACTTTGGCTACGCCATGGAGCGGCTGGTCCTGCATGCAACCGAGCTGGGCCTGGGCACGTGCTGGCTCGGCGGATTTTTCACGCGCGGCAGCTTCTCCCGGCGCATCGGTGCTGCCCGCGGCGAACGCATCCCCTCGGTTGCGGCGGTGGGCCGGATACTCGACCTCGACGATGCCCGGGAAGGCCTCATGCGGAGGGGCGCCGGAGGAAGCAGGCGCAAGGCATGGGAGGTGCTCTTCCATGACGGAGGCTTCGGCGCCCCGCTCACGCGGGAAGCCGCCGGCGCGTACGCCTCACCACTGGAAATGGCCCGGTGGGCCCCCTCCGCCTCGAACCGCCAGCCCGTGCGCATCGTCAGGACCGGGAGCTCGTGGCATTTCTTCATCCGGCGCACGCCCGGTTATCCGCCGGGGATCGCCCGGACACTCCTGCGGCTCGAGGACCTCCAGCGGGTCGACAGCGGGATTTCCATGTGCCATTTCGAACTCACCGCCCGCGAGCAGGGACTCATGGGTCGATGGGTTGTGAGCCAGCCCTCGTTCCCCTTGCCGGACGAGCTCACCGAGTATTCGGCAACCTGGGAAGGTTGACCCGCCGCGGAGCCGCCGAAGCGCCGCTCGCGCGCGGACCCGGGTCAGGCGTTCGGCGCGTGCAGCTTGTGCACCTGGTAGCTGGCCTTCAGGCCCTTGAGGCTGGTGGTGAAGGGCTCGTTGGCCCATCCCTTCTCGCGGAGGAGCTCCGCCGCGTTGCTTTCGTTGAAGATGGCCCCTGACGCCATCACGTCCCGCCCGTCGGAAAGGCCCTGCACGCGCGCGGCGATGTTCACTGTGGTCCCGAAGTAGTCGATACGCTCGTTCAGCGTCACCGCGATGCACGGCCCATGGTGGATTCCGACCTTGACGATGATGGAATTCTTCAGTTTCTTCGCGGTTTCAAGGTCGTCGAACGCTTCGATCATCTCCACTGCCGTTCGAAGCGCATCCGAGGGATTGGTGAAGACGGCCATCACGGCATCGCCGATCGTCTTGACGATGCCCCCGCTGTGCTCCCGCACGAGCCGCTCCATGATGTAGAAATGCTCCTTCACCAGGGCAAAGGCCTGGGCATCGCCCAGCCGCTCGTACAGCTCGGTGGACCCCTTGAGGTCCGTGAAGAGGAATCCCAGGTTCTCGATGGAGAAGGTCTCGTTCAGAGAGAGCATCTCCGAAGAGAAGAGGTCCCTGAAATCCTGGAGGCTGGAGACGACCGCGGCGCTGGGCCAACGCTGGGGCCCCAGGCGCGCGAAGGTCATGACCTTTTTTCCGCGCTCCTTGTTCACGATCACGATCTCTGCTGGGCCCTCCTTCGCCACGGCGATGGTGAGAAGCGGGAGGTTGTCCTTGTACTCGAAGGTGATCTTCTGCGTCTCCGTCGATTTCCCCGGGACCACCACCAGGTTGAGCGCTTTTTGCTCGCCGCTGATGAAGATGAAGTAGTTGCCTTCCTTGAGATCGGTCTTCAGATAGTGACTCTCTCCCCGGTCGAGCTCGATGTTGATGCCCGGCTCCAAGTCAAAGCCGGCAACCACCTTGGCGAAATCGTCGACGTCCGCGGGCTTGATAATGGAGGGTTTCACTCCGAAGCTCACCTCGATGCTCTTGTCGAAGCCGGCGTCGAACACCGTGCTGCACACGGGGCACTTGTCCGCGTGCTTGAGGGTGAGGAGGGAGTTCGAATGCTGGGTAACCCCCTTGCAGGCGGGGCAGTGGATGTTCCAGAACAGGTTGAAGAGTCCCCCCTTCGTGAGGTGGAGGAAGGCCCGCAGCGCGCCGGTGCGGTCCACCTTCCGATGGGCCGCGAATCGGTACGGGTTGATGTGGTACAGCTGGGCGTCCTCGGCGGAGAGGATGAAGCTCCTGATCTCGGAAACCATCTTCTCCGGAACGATCAATGAGGCCTGCCGGAGCTTTTCGTCCAGGGACTTCTGATTGAGGATTTTCACGCGGCCCTCCTTCCGTGAAAGGTAGCCCCGGCCCGGTGGGGAGTCAAATCACCGTGCGGCGACCCGCGAATGCCACCTGCGGTGGCCGCGGTCTTTTCTGCGTGCCGCGTGGCAGGGTACCATGCCGCATGCAGGGATTGTGGGACGGCCTCGTCGCAGGGTACGGGATAGCGGTGCCCGTGGGTGCCGTCGCGATTCTTATCGTGACGACAGGGATGGTGCGGGGATTTCGGTGCGGCTTCGCGGCCGGTGCGGGGGCTGCGACGGCCGACCTGATCTATGCCACCGCGGCAAGCGCCGCGGGAACCGCGCTCGTTGTTCTCCTGCAGCCCATGGCTCTTCACCTGCGCATCGCCGGTGGCATCGCCCTTCTTCTGTTGGCCGGTTTCGGGATCGTGCAGGGCCTGCGGAGGAAGAAGGAGGATCCGCGCGGCGGGGTGCGCCCTCCGGGGCGAGCAGGTTCTCTGGCCACCTACGTCCAGTTCCTCGGCATCACACTCGTGAATCCGCTCACAGTGGTTTACTTTGCGGCGCTGATCCTGGGGCGGGAAAAGGGCAGCGAGGCGCTCCTGGTGGACCGGTTGGCATTCGTCATTGGGGCGGCGGCCGCCTCACTGTCCTGGCAGACCCTGCTCGCGGGCCTGGGCAGCCTCCTCCACGGGCGGCTGCCGGACCGGTTTCGCGCCGCGGCCGTCATCGCGGGCAACCTCATCGTGGCGGCCCTCGGGACACGCATCCTTGTCCTCGCGCTGCGATAGGAGCCCATACTGAATTGGCGCGGCCGTCACTTGCGGGTGCGGCCCTCGATACCGCGCTCCGCGCGGTGTGCACGAGGCCCGGCGGGTGCGCTTCCCCCGCCGTGGTCTCCACGTCCCCCTTCTTGCCGGCGCACCGCGTCATCGATATATTAACTGTGCTTAATTAATAAGAGGCATTAACTATGCACACGAAAAGGGAAGTCTCCCGGGTCATCCGGGACTGGATGGAAGCCTTCGCCATGCGGTCGCTTGGTGACTGGAGGCGGTTTGTCCGGGCCTCGGGTCTGTCCATGCCGCAGCTCAGCCTCCTCATGCGCCTGTACTACGGGGGCGGGTGCGGGGTACAGGACATCGGCAGGGGCTTCGGCGTGAGCAGTGCCGCGGTGAGCCAGATGGTGGACCGCCTCGTGCACGCGGGGCTGGTCGCGCGCGCGGAGGACCCGGGCGACCGCCGGGCCCGGCAGGTCGAGCTCTCCGGGAAGGGGCGCCAGCTCATCGACCGGGGCATCCGGGAGCGTTACCGCTGGGTGGACGACCTGGTGGACGAGCTGCCCGCCGACCAGAAGACCTCCGTGCTGCGGTTCCTGCCCTCCCTTATCGAGGCGGAGAAACGGCTTCCCGCGCGCAATACGGACCAGCAGGAATCGTCTGTGAAGAAGAGGAGCACCTGATGTTGAAGCTGTTCCGAAATCTGAAGCCGTACACTCTCTCCATCGTGTCCATCCTCGCCCTGGTGGCAGGCCAGGCCCTCGCGGAGCTGTACCTCCCGACCCTCATGGCCGACATCGTGGACCTGGGCATCGTGAGGGGCGACACCCCGTACATCCTCCGGGTGGGCGGGCTCATGCTGCTGGTCGCGCTGGTGGACATGGGTTTCGCGCTGGTGACCGCCTTCCTTTCGGCCCGGGTGAGCATGGCGTTCGGGCGCGACCTTCGGAGGATGGTCTTCTCCCACGTGGAAGGATTCTCCTTGCACGAGTTCGACGTCATCGGTACACCCTCTCTCATCACCCGCACCACCAACGACATCACGCAGGTGCAGATGTTCGCCATGATGCTGATGCGCATGATCATCATGTCTCCCATCATGGCTGTCGGGGGCGTGATCATGGCGCTCCAGAAGGACGCGAAGCTGACCTGGGTCCTCGCGGTCGTCATCCCGGTGATCGCCGCGGTCGTCGCCCTCACGGCGACACGGGCCATGCCCATGTTCCGGGCCATCCAGGCACGGATCGACCGGATCAACCTCGTGCTCCGCGAGGGCCTTTCGGGAGTGCGCGTCATCCGGGCGTTCAACCGCGTGGAGCACGAGACGAAGCGCTTCGATGCGGCCAACCATGACCTCACCGACATGTCCATCCGGGTGAACAAGCTCATGGCGCTGATGATGCCCATGATGATGTTCCTGATGAACATCACCACGATCGCGATCCTCTGGTTCGGGGCGCAGAGGATCGACCTGGGAGAGATGCAGGTGGGAAGCCTCATGGCATTCATCCAGTACGCAATCCAGATCCTCTTCTCACTCCTCATGGTCTCATTCCTCTTCATCATGCTTCCGAGGGCCTCCGCCTCCTCGGGCCGGATCAACGAGGTCCTGGCCCTCTCACCTGGCATCCGGGATGCCGTGGGCGCCCGGACCGCGGATGAGGAGCACGGTCACATCGAGTTCAGGAACGTCACCTTCGCCTACCCGGGCGCCGAAGAGCCCGCCGTCCGTGACATCTCCTTCAACGCGAAGCCCGGCGAGGTCACCGCGATCATCGGAGGGACAGGCTCGGGAAAATCGACCCTCGTGAACCTCGTCCCGCGGTTCTACGACGCGGCCTCGGGCAGCATCCGGGTGGACGACGTGGACATCCGGGAGATGCCGCAGGAAGCCCTGCGCGGGAAGCTGGGCTTCGTTCCCCAGAAGGCGGTCCTCTTCAACGACACGATCGCGAACAACATCCGTTACGGCCGCGACGATGCCACGGACGAGGAGGTGGCTCATGCGGCGGAAACCGCCCAGGCCCTGCAGTTCATCCTGGCGATGCCGGAAGGCTTCCAGTCCGTGATCGCCCAGGGGGGGATGAACCTCTCCGGCGGGCAGAAGCAGCGCATCGCCATCGCCCGGGCGCTCGTGCGGAAGCCCGAGATCTACATTTTCGACGACACCTTCTCGGCGCTGGACTTCAAGACCGACGCACAGCTTCGCGCCGCGCTGAGACGGGAGACGGCGGACGCCACGGTGATCATCGTGGCCCAGCGGGTGAACACCGTGATGGATGCCGACCGGATCATCGTGCTGGACGACGGCCGGGTGGTCGGAGCGGGAAACCACCGCGAGCTGATCCGCACCTGCGGCGTCTACCGCGAGATCGTCTCGTCCCAGCTCTCCGAGGAGGAACTTGCATGAGCGACGCACGCGGAAACGGTCGAGGGTCGATGGGCACGCCCCAGGCGCCCGGACGGGCGCCCGGGGCATCGGCAGGTGCCAGGCCGGCCGGCGGCAGGGGACCCGGCTTCGGGCCGGGCGGCCACCGCGGGGGCCCCATGGGGCTGGGAGCGCCGGCGGAGAAGGCAAAAAGCTTCGGCACCTCGCTGAAGCGGCTCGTCCGCTACTTGCGGCCGCACACGGTCGCGCTCGTTGCCGTGTTCGTGCTCGCTATTGCCAGCACCATGTTCGGAGTCTTCGCGCCCAAGATCATGGGCAACGCCACGACGATCATCTTCACCGGGCTCATCGGGAAGATGCGCCACGTGGCCGGCGCGGCCATCGACTTCGCCTCCATTGCGCGGATCGTGGTCCTGCTGATCGGCCTGTACACTGTGTCGGCGCTGTTCGGCTTCCTCCAGCAGTACATCATGGCGGGAGTCGCGCAGAAGACCGTCTATGACATGCGGAAGGACGTGAGCGAGAAGCTCGCCCGACTGCCCCTTTCCTTTTTCGACGGCCGCACGCATGGCGAGATCATGAGCAGGGTCACCAATGATATGGACAACATCGCCGGCACCCTCCAGCAGAGCCTCGGGCAGATCATCACTTCGGTCGTCACCATCCTCGGGGTCATTGTGATGATGCTCACGATCAGCCCCCTGCTCACCGCGATCACCCTGGTGGTGCTCCCGCTGAGCTTCGTCATGACGAGGATCATCGCCCCGCGCTCCCAGAAGTATTTCGCGCAGCAGTGGAAGCACATCGGCGAGCTCAACGGTCACGTGGAGGAGATGTACACCGGCCACTCCATCGTGAAGGCCTTCGGCCACGAGCGGAAATCGATCGAGAAGTTCAACGCGGTGAACGAGAAGGTCTACGAGGCAAGCTGGCGCGCGCAGTTCGTCTCCGGGCTGCTCTTCCCCATGATGACCTTCATCAACAACATCGGGTACGTGGCCGTGGCCGTGGCGGGAGGCATCATGGTGACCCGCCGGGCGATCGCCATCGGCGACATTCAGGCCTTCATCCAGTACTCCCGCCAGTTCACCATGCCCATCGCCCAGACGGCCAACATCGCCAACGTCCTTCAGAGCACGGTCGCCTCGGCGGAGCGCGTCTTCGAGCTCCTCGACGAACAGGAGGAGATCCCGGACAGCCCGGGGGCGACGACGCTCCCGTCCCCGCGCGGTGAGGTGCGCTTCGAGAACGTACGGTTCAGCTACAAGGCCGATGCGCCCCTCATCACAGGAATGAACCTCGACGTGAAGGAAGGCCAGACCATCGCCATCGTCGGACCCACGGGGGCCGGCAAAACCACGCTGGTGAATCTGCTCATGAGGTTTTATGAGACACAGGGGGGCCGGATCAGCGTGGACGGCACAGACATCCGCGATGTGCGTCGAGGCAGCCTCCGCCGCACTTTCGGCATGGTGCTGCAGGACACGTGGCTGTTCAACGGCACCATCCGGGACAACATCGCCTACGGGAGGGATGGGGTGACCGATGAGGAGGTTCACCAGGCCGCCGCGGCCGCGCACGCAGACCATTTCATCAGGACCCTGCCCGAGGGCTACGCCACCGTGCTCAACGAGGATGCGTCCAATATCTCGCAGGGGCAGAAGCAGCTCCTTACGATTGCCCGGGCGATCCTGATCGACCCGGCCATCCTCATCCTGGACGAGGCCACCAGTTCCGTGGACACGCGCACGGAGGTCCTGATCCAGAAGGCAATGGCGCGCCTCATGCAGGGCCGCACGAGCTTCGTGATCGCGCACCGGCTCTCCACCATCCGGGATGCGAAGCTCATCCTCGTGATGGACCACGGGACAATCATCGAGACGGGCACGCACCAGGAGCTGCTGGCGAATGGCGGCTTTTATGCCGAGCTGTACAACAGCCAGTTCACGGGCGCGAACATCGAGGCGGAGGAAGCCGCGCAGGTGGCCCGATAGCGCGGGCGTCCTGGTCGCGCAGGCGGCCCGCTCGCGCACCAGGGGAAGCTGACGGGGCCCCGCCGCGTGCGAGTGGCCGGTCGTGGGTCCTGGGACGGGAGGCTTGACGTCCCGTGCCGTGCCGCATATAGTACAGTAACCGAAATGTACGGCGTCTGTACTATATCGTTCAAAGGGACCGGCGTGGTCCCTTCTGAAAGGCGGCGTGGAGCATGAGCATCATCGCGGGAGAGTCAGCCATCGTCCTGATTGAATTCCAGGGCCAGTGGCTGGAAAAAGGCGCGTGCCACGCGCTCATCAAACGGCAATTGAAATCACGAGGCGTTCTGGAGAACTCGATGTCACTGGTCGGTGATGCGAGGGAGGCAGGGCTCTCGATCGTTCATGCCCCCCTGATCCTGGATCCCCGGAGGCCAGAGGGATGGCTTGCACATTGTACCTTTGGCATGGCTTTTACCAGAGATACATGGAAGTCAGAAATCCCGAAGGAATTCTGTTGCCAAAGTGACTTCGTTGTGACCGGCCGGTACGCCTTTGACGCCTTTGTCGGCAGCAATTTGGAGCAGCTTCTCAGGGAGAACAGAATCAGGAATGTCTTCCTGTGCGGCTTCATCACGGATCAGTGCGTTGCCAGGACAATGAAAACCGCACTCGCAAAGGGCTTTGAGTCGTTCCTGGTGTCTGATTGCACGGCGACCTTTTCCGCACACCTTCAACGAAGGGCGGAGCGCGCATTCCCCGACAGGGTTGTGAACCATGAGGCGGTTCTCAGATGTCACACGGCGTTTTCCCGCGCGGGGTGATTCCTCCATGGATGAGATAACAGCCAGCTTGACACGATTGGTGGCGGTGATCTACGAGGAGGAGCTTCGTCTTCTCCATTCGATTGGCAGATCTATCACCGAACACCACGTCTTGCAGGTGCTGGCGACCCACCCGGAAATCACTGCAAGTGGAGTAGCGCAACGGCTTTCGCTTGCCAAGAGCTCGGTCAGCTTCGTGGTGGATCAGCTGGTTCAAGAGAAGCTTGTTGCGCGAGAGCATGACCTGGGAGACCGTCGGAAGGTGATCTTATCCCTCACGCGCGAGGGGCAGAAGTCCATGAACCGATTCTGGTCCGCCAAAGCCGCGTTGCTCGGAAGGGCAATGACGCAGTTGACTCCTGAAGAGCGCGGGCTGGTGAAGAAGGTTTTCCAGAGCCTGATTGAGTCAATCGAGCCACGGCTCACAAGCCCGGTCGCGGCGCAATGAAAGGGGGGAAAGTGATTCGTTAGCGCAAACGGCCCGCTATCGCACCAGGGAGAAGCCGATGCCGGCGCCCATCCCCTTGTTGATCACGTAGCCGAGCTGGATGTTGAGGTAGCCGAAAGACTCCAGCAGCCGGGAGTTGGCAAGAGCACCCGCGTCCACGGCGTCGAACCCGATGTCTTTCGCCATCTGGAGAACCGCCTCCTTCGCCTTTTCATCATCTGCCGCCACGGGCATGAAAAGCGGGGTGCCCTTCACCTTCCCCGTGCTCATGCTCTGGGCGAAGATCGTGTTGAACGCCTTCACCACTTTTGCGCTCGGCATCTTCTTCTGCAGCTGCTCGGCCCCGCTGGTGGTGAATCCGACCGCCAGTGCGCCTTCCTTTGTGAGCGCGTTGGTGACGTCCACGACGGGCTTGCCGTTTGCTGCCGAGCCGATCTCTGCCGCCACCGCGTCCAGGACCAGGTAGGGTACCGCGAGGATCACGACATCCGCCCAGGCCGCCGTGTCCCTGACTCCGCCGCCCTTGCCGATCATGCGGACCTCGCGGCCGGCACGCTGGGCCCCCGCCTGGAGGGCCTTTCTGACATTGCCCTTGCCGATGATCCCTATTTTCTGCTTCATGCGCCAGAATGTGCTTCCCGCGGTGGGGGGAGGCTACTCCTTGATCCCGCCGGACGTCATGCCCATCACGATGTATTTCTGGAACACGATAGCGATCAACACGGGCGGAAGTGAGGCGATCACCCCTCCCGTGGCGATCATCTCGTAATCCACGTAATGCTTGCCGCTGAACTCCGCAATTGCCACGGGGATGGTCTTGGCGGCGAGGGTCGAGGTGAAGACGAGCGCAAAGAAGAACTCGTCCCACGCGATCAGGAATGAGAGGATCGCCGTGGCAATGAGGCCCGGCCGGGCCATCGGAAGGTAGATGTGCCACAGCACCTGGAGGCGGTTGCAGCCTTCGATGGACGCCGCTTCCTCGTAGGTCCTGCTGAGAGATCCGAAGTAGCTCTGCATGACCCAGATCACGAAGGGCAGCGCCATGGAGAGGTACAGGAGGATGAGCGTCGGCTTCGAGTTCAGCATGCCCAGGCGGCTCAGCAGGAGGTACAGGGGCATTACGACCACCACGGAGGGCACCATGTAGGTGAAAAGGATCATGTACAGGAGCCCTCCCTTGAACGCGAACCGCAGCCGTGCGAAGGCGTAGGAGGCGAGTGACCCGATGACCAGGGAGATGATCGTCGTTGCCGCGGACACGATGAGACTGTTGCCCATGGCGATCTTGAAGGCCCAGGCGATGTCGTTCTCGGGGTTTGCGGCGATGTCGGCGAATCGCTGGAAAGTGACCTCGGGCGGGACGATCTTCAGCGGGACGGAGATCACATTACGATGGATGGACACCGCGGTGACTCCCATCCAGAGGATCGGCGCGACGGTGAACAGCAGGAGAACGACGGCAAAGGAGTACTGCACGGCGGGGAACCCGCGGCTTTGGATCATGGCTCGCCTGCTTCCCTTCTCTTCATCGATCTGACGTAGAGGACCGTGAAGAGAAGCACGATGATGGCAATCAGGTAGGACAGGGTCGACGAGATCGAGTACTGCAGGTTGGCGAACGCCTTGAGGTATGCCTCGTACACAAGGACCTTCGTGCCGTTCGCCGGCCCGCCCCGGGTGATGACGTAGAAGATGTCGAAGGCCTTGAATTTCTCCACTGTGCGCATCACCACGACGACAGAGAGCGTCGGGACAAGGTAGGGGAGGGTGATGTGCCAGAACCGGGCAAAGACCCCGGCGCCGTCCACCGTCGCCGCTTCGTAGAGCGACCTGTTGATGAACTGGAGCGCCGCCAGGAAGAAGATGGTCGCGAACGGCGTCATTTTCCAGACGTCGGCCACGATCACCATGTTCATGGCCAGGAAGGGATCGCTCAGCCACGCCCGGTATTCGGCAATGATGTGAAGCCGGGTGAGGATCGCGTTCAGGACTCCGTACTCGGGATTGTAGATCCATTTCCAGATGCTCGCGCTGACGATCCCCGGGATTGCCCAGGGCACGATGACCAGGACACGCAGGAACCCCGCGCCGGTGAAGCGTGTGTTCAGGAGCAGGGCGGCCAGGAGGCCCAGCACGGTTTCCAGGGCCACCGAGACGAAGGTGAAGTAGATCGTGCGGAAGAAGGCCTGCCAGAACCATGGGGAGCCCAGCACCATCGCGTAGTTCGCGAACCACAGGAACCTGCCGCGCTCGGCTGAGATCAGCTCCATGTTCTTCAGGCTGTAGATGAACGTGGTCACTAGCGGGGCGAGGACCACGCCGAAAATGACCACGGCGGCCGGTGCCAGTATCAGGAGCGCAAATCTCTGTTCACCGAAGACCTGCCGCCGTGGAATGGTCACCCCGCGAGTCTCCCTACTTTTTTGCCGCAAGAGCCGCCGCGAAGGCCTGTTCCTCCTGCAGGGCCTTATCGCTGGTCTTCTTTCCTCTCAGGACTTCCTGGATCCGGACCTGGAAGTCCGTGGAAAACTCGCTGTAGTAGGGCAGCGAGGGCCTGTTCACGAGGTACTTGTACTGCTCTCCGGCCAGCTTCACGATGACCGGATTGTACCCAATGACCACGGGATCCGCGTACAGAGACTGCCAGATGGGCACCGCGTTCTTCGAATAGGTCTTCTGGAAGCCGCGGCCCGCCATGTACTGAACGTACTGCCACGCGGCCTTCTCCTGCCTGCTGCCGGCGGAGATGGAGAGGGGCTGACCGCCGTTCACCGTGGCGCTGACGGCCTTGTCCGATCCGGGGATGAGCGCGACACCGACGTCGTTAACGACCTTGGATTTCTCGGGGTCCATGGCGCCGCTGTACATGTAGGTCCAGTTCAGGCCGAACGCCGCGTCCCCATTGGCGAAAGTGGCCAGCACGTTGTCTTCAACGAACTCCAGGGAGTTGGGATTCGTGACCCCTTCATTGAGGGTCTTCACCATGAAGTCCAGCGCGCGCTTGTTTCCGGCCGCGGTGAGCGTGGGGTTGCCCCTGGAGTCGAACATCGCCCCGCCGAAAGCTGCCGAGAGCACCGTGTAGTCGCACATGAGGGCTTCCGCCTGTGCCCAGCTCCAGGCGATCGGATATTTCACGATGTTTTTCGCCTTCATGACCTTCGCCTGCGCGAGAAGCTCGTCCCAGGTCTTTGGCGGGTTGTTGAAACCGGCCGCCTTCAGCATCTTCGTGTTGTAGAACAGGTATTTGCAGTCGTTCAGCCAGGGCATGCCCCAGCTCTTCCCGCCATAGACGGTGGAGGAGAGCGCGCCGGCGAAGATGTCCTTCTGGTCCGCCGCGGAGAGGGCAGGGACTTCCTTGATGATGCCGGCCTTGGCGAACTTCGCCGTGAAGGGCCCATCGCTCAGCACCACGTCGTAGCTTCCCGCCTGCGCCGAGGTGATGATCTTCTCTTCGAGCTGCTCGTAGGGCACGAACGTGAGCTGCACCTTGATGTTCGGGTTGGCGTTCTCGAAGTCCTTCGTGCCGGCCGTCACGTCCTCCTCGCTGTAACCGGCCTGCTTCATGAACAGCGCGTTGATCGTCGCCGGCGCGCTCCACGCGCACGCTGCGATGACCAGAAGCGCCGCAACAAGACTCCCGATCCTTTTTCCCATGACAGTGCTCCTTCCTTCTGAGAGGTTTTCGATCCTCCCGTAGAGAACAAGAAGCATGCCAGTCGTGTTTCGATTGTGGGGCGCACCTGCGCCTGTGTCCAGCTTCTCTGCGCCAAAGGATTTACAGAAAAGACCGTCCCGATGCACGACTCGGGCGCTGTCCGCTGAGACGCGGGAGCAGGGGGTGAAAGCACCCAGTCACTGGGTGTTTTCACCCAGACTGCAGCCCGTGCTTCCTGATCCTGTATCTCACCGTGTCACGGGTGACACCGAGCTCCCGAGCGGCGGCGGAGATATTTCCTTCGTGACGGCGCAGCGCGTCACAGAGCATGTCCCTCTCGACCTGCTCGAATCGGTTCTCCCCGGTTTCCACCGCATCCTTCCGCGCGCCCGCCCGCATCTCGGGGGGAAGGCAGTCCGGCCCCAGAACGCCGGGAGATGAGAGCACGACCGCCCTCTCGATGATGTTGCGAAGCTCGCGGGCGTTTCCCGGCCAGTGGTACGATCTCAGGGCGGCGCGGACCTCCTCAGAGATTCCGGTAATTCTCTTCGCCATCGCGATCGAATAATGGGCAAGGAAGTGCTCGGCAAGAGGCAGGATGTCCTCCGGGCGCTCCCGCAGCGGCGGAATACGGATCGTGATGGTATTGATCCGGTAGTACAGGTCTTCGCGGAATCTTCCTTCCTTCACCATCGCCGTGATGTCGCGGTTGGTGGCGCAGATGATCCGCGCCTCCACCCGGACCCGGGTGGTGCTGCCCAGAGGCTCAAAGGTCTTGTCCTCGATGAACTTCAGGAGTTTCGCCTGGGTCTGCAGCGGGATCTCCCCGATCTCATCGAGAAACAGGATCCCGTTGTCCGCGAGGCAGATCTTGCCCCCGTAGTTCTGCACGGCCCCGGTGAACGCGCCCTTGCGGTAGCCGAACAGCTCGCTCTCGATGAGACTGTCGGGGACGCCCGGGCAGTTGATGCTCACGAAGGGGACGCTGAAGTCGGTCTGGACGTGCGCGGAGGCCCGCGCATGGATGGCCCGGGCGATGACTTCCTTGCCCGTGCCGCTCTCTCCGAGGAGGAGGACCGCGGAGGGAGCCGGGGCGATCTTCTCGACGGTCTCCATTATTTCTCTCATCGCCGCGCTGCGCCAGACGATCCCCTGCTCTCCGCTGCCCTCTTTCAATAGCTGGTTTTCCTTGCGCAGATCGTCGGTCTTCAGGAGGTTGTGCACAACGTGCCGGATGATGTCCTTGTTGAACGGCTTGGTGATGAAATCCGCCGCACCGCGCTTCATGGCCTCCACCGCGTTCTCGATCGAGCCGTAGGCGGTGATCATGACGAGCGGGACGTCCCGCCCCATGCGTTTCACGTGCTCCAGGAGTTGCATGCCGTCCTTCACGGGCATCTTCAGGTCGGAGATGATCAGGTCGGGAATCGCCCCGGCATCCAGGATCTCGATCGCCTTTCTCCCGTTTTCAGCCGTCGCCACCTCGTACCCGTCGTCCTCCAGCAGCATCGAAAGGACGTCGCAGAGGTTGACCTCGTCATCGACCACCAGTATCCGCTTCATCGCTCCCCCTGCAGCACGATGCTGAAGGTCGATCCGCTCCCGGGGCAGGATCGCACATCGATCGACCCGCCGTGGTTCTCGATGATCCTGTGGACGATGGAGAGCCCCAGTCCCATTCCCGAGTCACGCGTCGTGAAGAACGGGTCAAAGACGCACCGCTTGGTTTCCTCGTCCATTCCCTCGCCCCAGTCCTGCACCTCGATTCGAAGGGACCCGTCCTCGGTAGCGCATCGCACTTCCACCGCGCCCCCCGGTCGTGAGGCCTGCAGGGCGTTGAGCACGAGGTTGGAAAGCGCCTGCGTGACGAGGTTCTTGTCCATCGCGAAGCTTGTCACCCCCTCGGGGATGACCGTCCGCACGGTGATTCCCGGGAATCGCTCCACGGGCAGGCTCTGCAGGGCGAATTCCACTGCCGCGCGCACGTCGCAGGGCGCCCGGGCGACCTTGCGCGGCCGGGCGAAATCCAGGAAGTTGGACACGACGAGGTTCAGAGCGTCGATCTCGTCGACGATGAGCCGCGTGAGCTTGCCGTATTTCTGCGCGTTCTCGCGGACGGTGAAATTGTCACGGAGCATCTCGGAGGAGACCTTCATCACCACCAGGGGATTCCTGACCTGGTGGGCCACGCCGGCGGCCATCTCCCCGAGGGCAGCGAGCTTCGTGGACAGCGCGAGCTTCTCCTCTAGCGACTTTTCCCGGGTGATGTCCTCGAAGATGACGATGATGCCGATCCGCGAACCGTCGGACGACAGGAGGGGCGAGCTGCTCACCGCGAGGATGCTCCCGCCGAGTATGCTCCCGCCGAGTGTGTTCCCTGCGTCCCCGCGCGGCAGAGCAATCTCCTTGCCCGCCGGATACACGTCATCGCGAAGGCTGTCGCTGAAGATCTGCAGGAGACCCGGCGGGACGATTGAGTCGTCCAGGGGCCGGCCGAGGGGGTTCTTCACGCCGGTCATCAATATTCTTTCGGCAGCGGAATTGAAGGCGGTGATCTCCCCGCTGAGGCTTACGCTGATGATTCCCGAACGGACGCTGTCCAGGACGAGGGTGTTGTACCGCGAAAGCTGGGAGAGCTCCCGGTCGCGGACGAGAAGGTTGCGGCACATGTCGTCGAAGGCGCGCGCGAGCTGGCCCAGCTCGTCCTGCCAGGGAAGCTGGAAGGGCGGCGTGAAGTCTCCCTGCGAGATGTGCGTGATTCCCTGGAGGATCCTCTGCAGCCGGCGGAGGACCGTGCGCTGGTAGAAAGCGATCCCCGACACGAGCGCCGCGCCGAGGATGAGCAGCGTCGCGCAGAGGGAAATGAGATTGTAGCGGTTGATCTGCCGGGCAGAGACCGTCGTTCCCATGAGACAGTAGATGGTGCCGCCGGAGAGCCCCACGCGCGTCAGGTCCAGCGCGCTTACGATGAACTGCCCCGCCCTGACAGCGCCCTGGTCTGCCGCCGCGCTCCGCGAGAAGGCGGTGATGGCCTCGGTGAGCTCCTTTTCAGGGAGCGTTCCGTCGTGAATGGAGACGCCGTCAAAGCGCAGCACGACGGGAGCATTGATGATCCTCTCAATGCGCGTGACGAACTGGCGGTCGAGTCGCAGGCTGAGCGAGAGTGCCCCAATGATCCGGTCGGTCCGCTTGATGGGAGAGAGAACGAAGAGAACGGGGGATCCTTCCGCGGGGGCGATGAACAGCTTCCTGCGGCCCTGGAACGATGCGCGCAACTGCTCCTGGAACGCGGCATCTCCGGCAGCGAGCGCTCCGGTTGCGGCAAAGGGGATTGCCGGGTCGATGAATACGGTGAGTGATTCAATGCCGAGCGATTCCTTGAAAAGCACGAGCTCATGGACGAGCAGGTTCTTCAAGCCGAAATGGGTGTAGTCGATCGTCTTCTGCTGGCCCGCGATCAGGTCCCCCTTCACCTGGAGATCGTTCAGAGTCTCCTGCAGGTAGCCCTCCACGCCCCTGATGCTGTCCGACATCTGCGCTTTCAGGGCGTCGAGGTTCGTGCGGGAAATAATCGTCGTGAGGATCGTCAGCGTCACGAAGGACTGGCTGAGCACGAGCGCGATGAAAAAGAGGATCATCTTGCCGGACAGCTTCAGCCTCTGCCACGGGCGTGCGGCGTTCATGGCCCCTGCCCCGTGAGCACGTCGATCCCCCGCTGTGCTTCTTCCAGCGCTTCCCGGGGAGCCACCGATCCCGAGAGGGCCCGGTAGATCCACTGCTGGAGCACCGCGCTGATCTTTCCGTACAACGGATGCACCGGCCGGTAGCGCAGCCCATTGATCTGCCGCTGCTTCGTACCAAGGAGGGGATCGCCACGACGCGTGGCGGGCCAGTCCCAGACCTCCTTCCAGGCCGGCATGAACTCCAGGTGCCGGCCCTGGAACTCCGGCGAATCGAGGTAGCGGGCGAACCGCCATGCGGCATCCTTGTGCACGGAGCGTGCCATGACCGCAAGGCCCTCGAAACCGCTCACGCTCGTAGTGCTGCCGGTGCCTGCAGGAGCGGACTCCGAGACCGGAATGGGAGTCACTGCCCAGCGGGGGCCGGAGGGTTTCCCCGCGCCGCCGAGGAGCCGTATCAGCCACAGCCAGTTCGTGGTGAAAAGACAATCACCGGCCTGGAATACCTCCGAGGTGAAGTTCTCCTCCTCGTCCAGGGAGTAGGGATTCATCAGCCCTTCCTTCAGGAGCCCTGTCATGAAGTCGAGGGCTTCGAGGCATGGCCCCGTCGTGCACGAGATCCGGCCCGAGCCGTCAGTCAGCGACCCGCCGAACGCTCCCGTGAGCCACGTGAACTCGCAGACCAGCACCTCCTGCTCGTTCCAGGAGTCGAAAAGGGGAAACTTGGCGAGGCCCTTCTGCTTCGCGACGCGGGCCATGCGCCTCATCTCCTCGAGGGTGCGCGGCGGCGAAGAGAACCCGGCCTCGGAGAGAAGGTCCATGTTTGTATACAGCATCTGGAAGTCGACGTGAAAAGGGATGGCCCACAGCCTCCCCCCGTAGTCGAATGCGGAATAGATCCGCTGCACCATCCCCTCTCTCACCGCGCGGTCGAGCGGATCCGGCAGCGCGTCGATTATCCCGTGCCGGGCAAAATCGGCGGTCCAGATGAGGTCCAGGAGGATAAGGTCGTACTCGGGAAGGGTCCTGCGCGAGGCCTCCGTGACGAGGGTGTACCGGTCCTTGTACTCGACGAAGATGGGTTTCACCTTGATGCCTGTCAGCTGCTGGAACGCGTCCGCCCTGTCGAGGATGTCGGCGGGATCGTAGCCGGACTGGTTCATGTAGAGAAAGGTGATCTCCTCGGCGGGACCTGCGATCAGGGGAACGGTGAGAAGCAGGACGAGGAGCAATGCACTTTTCACCCCTCGGATTCTATGCGGCCTCCGGAGCGCTGTCAATGAAATTGGCGCAGAACCGTCGCACGCCCGTGCCGGGTCGGCAATTCTCGCGGTCAACCGCCGGCCGCGAATGCCACGGAGTACCGTGGCCGCGGGGGTAGCATTTCCGCCCCCGCTCCTGTACTTTTGATCATTCCGAAGAAGAGGGGGTGAGGGTATGGCGAGGAGTGCAAAAGAGCGCACGGCAGTCGATCCCGCGGCCCTTGCCGGCGCCCCGCGCGGGACAGGCTGGCTGTTTGCGGGGCTCTTTCTCCTGTACATGTTCGACTACATCGATCGGGAAGTCGTCTCGTCCCTCATCCCGTTCTTGAAAAGGGATCTCGGCGTCACCGATACCCAGGCCGGTTCCCTTGCTTCCGCCGTGTACTGGTCAATCGTGGTCTTCACCTTTCCCGTATCCATCCTCGTTGACCGATGGAGCAGGAAGCGCAGTGTGGGCCTCATGGTGATGCTCTGGAGCGTCGCTACGGGCATGGCGGCATTCATACGATCGTTCCCCCAGCTCTTCCTCACGCGGCTGGGCGTCGGGGTCGGGGAGGCAGGATACGCGCCGGGCGGAACCGCGATGATCTCCGCCATGTATCCCATGGAGAAGCGCGCCCGGATGATGGGCTTCTGGAACGCCTCCATCCCGCTGGGTTCCGCGATCGGCGTGGCCCTCGGAGGCGTGATTGCCACGAAGTGGGGCTGGAAGCACGCGTTCGGCCTCGTCGCCATCCCGGGCTTCATCATCGGGGTGCTGTTCTTCTTTTTCGCCCGCGACTACCGGACGGTGAAGCTCGAGCGGCCGGCAACGGAGACACGCGCCGCGCGCCGGATGCGCATCCGGGAGATCGTGCGGGATTTCCTCCACACCCCGTCCCTGCTCCTGACCTACGTCGCCTTTGCAGGCAACACCTTCCTTACAAGCGCGTACCTGATCTGGCTTCCATCATACTTCGTGCGGACCCAGGGCATGGCCGCAGGCCAGGCGGGACTCAAGGCATCCTCCGTCATGCTCCTGGCTATCATCGGCGCTCCGCTGGGCGGCTTTCTCGTGGATGTGTGGAGAAAGAAACATACTCCGGCGCGTCCCCTTTTCGCAGGACTTTCCACGATCCTGAGCGCGGTGATCTGGCTTCTGGCCTTTGGAGTTTTCTCCGGCACGGCGCAGTACATCGTGATGATGATCGCAGCGGTTTCCACTCTCCTGTACCTGTCCGGTGCCTCTGCGGTGACGCAGGACGTGGTGCACCCGGGGCTCTGGGCGGTCTCGTACGCCCTCTGCGTGATCGTGCAGAATCTGCTGGGAAGCTCTACCGGGCCGATCGCGGTCGGCGCGATCTCCGACAGGTACGGGCTGAGCATCGCGATGCTCGCCGTCCCGATCGCCTCGGTGATTGCAGGTGTGCTGTTCCTTCTCGCCGCTGCGTTCTATCGGCGTGACCTGGAAAAGGTGGACAAGGTCGTCGTGGAGATGGAGCGCTGAATAGCAGGAGAGTCGATCCGAACTGATGCGCCAAATCACTATGGACCGGGCCACGGCTCCGCGGGGATGCGAACAACGACCTTGGTCCCCGTTCCCTCGCGGCTCGACAACCGAAGACCGTACTCCATGCCGTAGTGGAGCTTTATCCGAGAGTCCACGTTGCACAAGCCGAAGCCATGATCCTGGTCGGGGGCGGTCCGGCAGGCGAGCGCTTGCGCCAGTCGCAGGTTCAACGAGCTCACAACCCCCTCATCCATTCCGCACCCGTTGTCGACCACTTCGAAGCGGATAACGCCATTTTCCAGGCCGCCCCGAACCTTGACAAAGATGCCCGGGCATCCCTTCATCCCGTGGGTGAGGGAGTTTTCCACGAGCGGCTGGAGAACGATCTTCAGGATCGAAAAGCCGAGCACACCGGGCTCGACGTCGATCATGTACTCCAGCCGCTCCGCGAAGCGGATCTTCTGGACCTCGAGATAGCTTTCCACATGCTCGATCTCGTGGCAAATGCGGACCTTCTCCCTGCCCCCGCTCAGGCCCAGCCGGAAGAACCGGGAAAGGCCGTCGATCATCTTTATGGTTTCGTCCTTCCTTTCCGCCAGCGTGAGCCATCGAATCGAGTCCAGCGAGTTGTAGATGAAATGGGGATTGACCTGGACCTGAAGAGCATGCAGCTCGGCTTGTCTCTTGACCTTCCCCTCCTCGTCGATGCGTGAGTTGAGCGCATCGATCCGGGACAGGAGTCCCGCGAAGTTGTCCGCCAGCTCGGTGATCTCCCGCGGACCATCGCGGCGGGCGACCTCAAAGCCGTTTCCGATGTCCTTCAGTTCCCTGATCGAGTTCATTCGGGAAACGATGGATTCGAGGGGCCGGGCGATTTGCCGAGCCAGTCGTCCCTCGGCGGCGAGGAGGAAAAGCAGGAACACGCCTCCGACCACGAGGAGCATGTCTCTGACGAAAAAGACCTGTTTCATGTAATGGGGCTTTGGCACGACCAGGAACAGCTTCCAATGGTTCACGTCGAGGCCGGCATAGTGGAGGAAGACCTCCTTCCCATCGATCTTTGCGCTCCGCGCCCCCGTCGCAGAGGATTTCATGACTACCGCAACGGATTCGGGGTCCAACGAAAGGGTCTTCAGAATCTTCACGCGGTCGCCGCTGGCGATCACCCGCCGGTTCTCGTCCACGACGTACAGGGTGGTTTCGGAATCCGCGTTCGCGTAGATGAGCATGTTGGCGAGCTTGTCCAGGCCGATCGCTGCGCCGATGTAGCCGATGCCGCTTGCGTTCGTGCTTTTTGTCACGTAGCGAAGCACTATGAGCTGGTGCGTCACGAGATCGAGGTTCTTCTGTTCGAAGACGGCCAGGTCTCCAACGCGGCTCGCCTCCACGGGATTGATCGTCACCTCCGACCACACGTTCCGGTCAGGGTCCCGGGACGCCTTCTTGAAAACGTCAAGGCGCAGGAGCTCCCCCAGCTCGACGCTCTTGAAGGCGACAGGCTGGGAAATACTGACCATGAAGTTCTTTCGCGGATTGAAGAAAAAGAAATCGCTTATGAGATCCACGTCGAAGTTCATCGAGGAGGTCTCGACGCGGTACTTGTGGTAGGAGATGAACTCGTTAAAGAAGAGATAGATGTCGCGGTCGGAGATGCCTCCCGGGCTCAGATATTCCTGAATCCGGTAATCCCGAGAGGCGTTCACGAGCGTTTTCTCAAGCTGGCTGAACCTCGAGTTGAGCTTCTGCTTGATCTCCGCCAGGATGACTGTATTGAGCTCCTTGACGTTCGAAATGGTGATCGCCGTGAAGACGACATATGCGAATGCACTCAGGACACTGACGGCGAGGGCGATCAGGACGCCGTTGACGAGCTTCATCCGCAAGGAGATCGAGGAAACTGAGAACCAATGTGCAATCTTCCCTGGCGGAAGAATCTTCACGGCGCCAGTATATCAGATGCCGGCGCGCCCTTGGGTCGGAAAGCGCGGGCCTCCCCCGGCCCCAGTATCCGGTCCACGCCGGCCACGCTGACGGGAAGGCTTTCGAGAGATTCGTTCTTGAGGAATACGGAGTCCCGAAGCACATGGACCGATATCCGCCTGGCCTTCCAGAGCAACGTGAACCGGATGGATTCGATTGCAGAGGGGAGCTGCGGATCCACTGTGAACCGGTCACGCTCCAGCGCCGTATCCATCCCCGCGAAGCCGAAGATAAGCGCCTGCCAGAGTCCTCCCGCATTGGCGAGATGGATGCCGTCGGAGGCGGTTGCCGATTCCCCGAAATCGATCTCCCGGCTCTTCCGCCAGTACTCGTACGCAAGCTCTCCCCTGCCGAGCTTGGCGGCGACAAGCGCGTGCTGAGACACTGAGAGCGAAGAGTCGTGGACGGTGAATGGAAGATAGTAGTCCATGGAGGCCCGCATGGTCAGTGGATCGAAAGCCCCGGGGAAAAGCGCGAAAAGAGCCACGACATCGCCCTGTTTGAGGCACTTCGTTCGCAGTCGCCGTTCCTGAGAAACTATCCGGCCGAAAGGCTCCTTCCTGTCCTTCCAGATTGAATCGAAGTCAGGATCCGCGAACTCCCGCTCGAAGCCTTCGCACTGCCAGACGATTCGGCGCGCCTCATCCACAGGAACCCGAAGCCCCGAGGCGATCTTTGCAAAGGCGATGAGCTCCTGCGCGTGGATCCGCAGCCTGGCTACCGCCGCATCAAGGGCTCCGGGAATGCCCTTCAGCGCGTCGAGGGCGCTGAGCGTCCTCAGGAGAGCGAACCGGGCGCAGAAATTGGTATAGGCGTTGTCGTTCACGAGCGGCTTGTATTCGTCCGGCCCCATTACTCCCAGGATGCGGTACGTGTCGGCGCCGGGAGCGGGGTCCACGCGGTCAACCCAGTAGCGCGCGGTCTCCACCAGGACATCGATCCCGGGCCGAGCGAGGAACTCCATGTCGCCGGTCGCCGCCACGTAGTGGTAAATTCCGATCGCTACGTCCGCAGTCACGTGGATCTCATGGTCCGCGTATTGCCAGGGGATGCAGGTTTCGCGTCCATCCGCGGCGGATTGCCACGGGTAACGCGCTCCGTGGTACCCGGATGAGGTTGCCAGTTGACGAGCGGCGTCAAGGTTGCGGGCACGGAACGTGACATGGCCCCGCGCCCGGTCTGGACTGCAATACACGAAGAAGGGCAGGGCGAATATGTCCGTGTCCCAGAAGACGGAGCCAAAGTAGGCATCGCCCGTCACTCCCTTCGCATCAACGGAAGCCAGTGCGTCACCCGGTGCCTTGGATCTCAGCAGGTGGTATATCGCACAGCGGACCGCGAGCTGGTTCTTCCGCTGGTCCGCGGCGGCGGACCGTATCTCGACGTCACAGTCGTTCCAATAGGCCCGCCAGACATCCGTGTGCCGGCGGTGCAGACTGTCAGCATCCTCTGCGGCCAGCGCGTCCAGGCCGGCGATCGCTGCAGCGAGCGGTCGCTGCCCGCAATACAGGTCCGCCGCCAGAAAGACATCCTTTCTGATCCTGAGGGTCTCCCTCTTGAGGAGCGTCACCACGTGCCGCTGCCCGGCGGCGCGTGAGCCAATGTCACATGCGGCGCAGGGCTCGCGGCCCGCGGTCAGCAGCGACGCGATTGCCACACGGCATCCTGAGTTCGTGGTGATGACCACCGTGATTCGGCCGTCCACGCTGCCCAGGTGTCGGTCGGCGAACACGTCGCTCCCGTTCGTCCGCACGTCCGTATCGATAAACCCGAAAACCCGGATCTCCGCTCTCCCGCGGATGGCGGTGAGGGAGCACTCTTGTACAATCCCGAACCGCGCGTTCTCGTGCATGAACCGGCGGAACCGCACCGACAGCTCGACGCCGGGAACCGGCTCCCAGACAAGTGAGCGATAGTATGTCGCGGTCGCCAGATCGAGCAGACGACGCTGGTGATGGACCAGGATGCTCTCCGCATCCAGGCCGACGCCGTTCGCTGAGATCTCAAGGCCGAGGATGTACGGGAGATTCGCGATGCCCCTGCCAAGCGTGGGATGGTCAGCCTGGACCGCCGGCAGATATGTTCCCCATTTGCTCTTCATCGCGGGAATACGCTCGAGCGTAACATTGTTCATCCGTCGATCGTACGCTATCGATTGGTCGTCATCGGCCAGGCGCTCCTCAAGGCTCGAGCGGATGCTCATGAAGCCCGTCCCCAGCGCCATCAGCGCCTCCACGTGCCGGTTTTTCGAGACGTCGAATCCCCGTTCTTCCACCACCCACTCAGGATCAGGAGACTCCTCGAAGACAATGGGCTCTGCCGTGGTATTCATGTGCCCGTCCCGGGCAGAAGCACGCCCGCACGATCGACGGTCATCCCTCCCCTATCCCTTTATCGCCCCCGCGGTAAGGCCGGCGATTACCCGTTCCTGGAAGATCACGAACACGAGGACGATGGGCACGATGACTATCACGAGCATGGCGAACAGCGCTCCGTAATCGAAGAAGAACATCCCGAGGAAGAACCTGATCGCGATCTGCAGGGTCCGGTTGGCTTCCGAGCTGATGAGGAGGATCGCGAACAGGAACTCGTTCCACGCCATGATGGCCTGCCAGATCGCAACCGTGGCAATCCCGCTCTGGCTCACGGGCATGATGATCCGAAAGAGAATCGTCCACCAACCGGTGCCGTCGATTCTGGCCGATTCGTCGATGGCCACGGGGACGCTGAGGAGGAAGCTCCGGAGCACGAGCACGCCGATGGGCAGCCCCAGGATGGCATAGAGGATGATGAGGCCGGGCAGCGAATTGCCCAGCCCGAGCCTTGTCATGATGAGCTTGATGGGAAGGATGGCGGAGTTGATTGGGATGAGGACTCCAAGGGAAAAGATCAGGGCCACGGTGCGCAGCCACCTGCTCGGGAACCGGGCAATCGCAAAAGCCGCCGCGAAGGAAAGGAAGAGGTTGAGGGCAACGGCGCCCGTGGTCACGATGATGCTGTTCGTGAATGGAACGATGACTTTTGTCATCGTTGCCGCGGTCGCGTAATTCTCGAAGTGGAGAGTGTCGGGCAGGCTCAGCGCGGATCCGAGTATTGACCGGTTGGTCTTGAAAGAGGAGATCACGACCCACACCAGGGGGAAGGCGGTGATCGCCGCGAAGAACAAGAGATACGCCTGCCGCAGCGCGCCCACGAGGAAGCTCATCGGTGACCGCGTGCTCGTCTGTGCCTTCCGACCCATCATCGCCTCCGTCTCCGATCAGTACGCAGACCTTCCGATTCGGAAAGCCCTGTTCGCCACGAGCACGACGAAAAGTCCGAGCGCGAGCAGCGCCACCCCGATGGCGTTTGCGTAGGAGTTCTGCAGGAGCTGGAGCTTCTGGAAAAGATAGAGGGCCAGGGTCTCCGTGCGGTAGTTCGGCCCTCCGTTCGTCATGAGGTAGAGCCCTTCGAAGTACTTCAGTCCGCCGGTGATGTCAAGGATCACGCATGTGCCCACGGTGTTCCTGACCAGCGGGAGCGTGATGGAGACGGCCCGCCTAGCCGCACTTGCCCCGTCGATCTGGGCGGATTCGTAGAGCTCGGTGGGAATCGAGACGATGTCGGCCATGACGATCACGGCGAAGAAGCCGACGTGGAAAACCCATGTCACGATGATCGACGGCCACGCCCATGCCGGATCGAAGAGCCAGTTCACGTCCCGCAGCGAGGCGATTCCAAGGGCCCCGAACAGGCCCCGCAAGAGGCCAAAGCTGGGGTTGAACACCTGCTTGTAGATGACCGCAAAGGCGGTGATGGAGATGACGTGGGGAAGGAACAGGATGACGCGATAGACCTTCCATCCGCGGCAATTACCGGCGAGGATGATCGCGGTCAGGACCGCGAGGGGGATGTGCACAAAGGCAGCGATGGACGACCATGAGAGGTTGTTCAGGACCGCACGGTAGAACGTGGGGCTCTCCACGCGATCGGCGAACATCCTCACGTAGTTCCTTATCCCGACGAATCCCTCGATGTAGAGCGAGTCCCACTTGAACACGCTCGTCGTCAGCATGAAGCCGATGGAGACGAGATAGATGATGCTGAACAGCAGCAGCGCGGGAAGGACCGCCGTCAGCTTGAATCTGAGCGTATCGCCCCTGATGCTCATGGCGCGCGGTTTGGATTGCCGGGCCGACGGACCGCCCCCGCTGGCACGCGGCGGCGATCCGTCGAACCACGGCGGCCCTAATTCGAGGCGCTGATATCAGCGCACTTGCCTGCGAACTCGGCAGGAGAAAGTCTGCCGGCCGCAAGCTCGGGCAGGAGCTGGTTCATCGCGTCGACGACCGCTGGCTTCACCGCGTTGGGGAAAATTGTATACTTGTACTTCGCCGCGACGGCGATCGGCACGAACTCCTTGTTGATCCTGGGGTAGTTCACCTTCGACATGTCCGTCTTGAAGCCTGGTGCCGCGCCACCGGTGCTCAGGTAGGCCGAGTACACGTCATCCCGGGTCAAGTACTTCAGAAACTCGAAGGACGCCGCCTGTTTGTCGGACGGTTTCGATCCCGAGCCGTATGCGATGTTCTCCATGGCGATGACGCCGTTCCCAGGAGCAAGGGCGTAGCCCACCTTGGGTTCGAACCCGGCGGGAGCGCTCTTCGGGTCCGAGAAGGACCCTATCATCCAGGGTCCGTTCGCGATCATCGCGGTCTGGCCCTGAAGGAAGTTGTTCGCGGCAACACCGTAGCCCGCACCGACCGCATCCGGGGTGGTGTAGTCCTCCAGCAGCGTCTGCAGCTTCGCGACAGCATCGACAAACACTGCCGCGCTGAAATCCTGAGCCTCGGGCTTCGTGGCAAGCCACTTCATGCCGGCGTTGCTTGTCCCGATGAAGTTCGCGAGCATCAACATGGAGGTCCAGGCGTTCTCTCCGGTCATGAGGGAGATTGGCGCTACCCCCGATTTCTTGAGCTTTTCAGAGGCGGCCAGGAAGCCGTCCCATGTTGTGGGGAAGCCGCTCAGGCCCGCCTTCCTGAAAAGGTCCTTGTTGTAGTAGATGCCGACGTAGGCCTTGGCGTAGGGAATCCCGAGCAGGCGCCCGTTGTCGTCGGTGTACGTGGCAAGGGCGCCCGCGTCGTTCAGTTTCGCCTTGAGAGCGGCGTCCTTCGCGATGAACGGCTTCAAGTCCACCACACGGCCCGATTGCGCGAGGACGTTGAACTCGCTGCGGTCGGCCTTGACCATGAGCAGGTCGGGCATCGTATCGGCTGCCGCATCGGTTCTGAGCTTTTCCCAGGCTGCCTGGTCGCCCGCCACGCCGTCGACAACGATGCGGATCTTGCCCTTGTACTGGGTGTTGAACGACGCCACCGTCTGCTCGAACCATTTCGCTTCCGGATGGACTCCCACCTGGAGGGAGAGGAAGCGGAGCTGCACCTCTTTCCCTGACTGTCCGAAGGCGACAGCCGCCAGGCAGGCGATCGCCACCAACACCAATAAAGCTTTTCTTTTCATGCTCGGAACCTCCCGATTGAAAATGGTTCAATCAGTGTGGCCCCGAAGGACCCGCGGTCAATCGACAGGCTTTCGATTATCATTATTTTTTTTCGATTGACACATCTCGCGTCATGGAATGTCGAAGTTCGCCTTCTCCCGGTAGTCCGTCGGGGGAACACCAACGAGCCTCTTGAAGAGCGTGCTGAAGTAGTTGGTGTCCCGGAAACCGCACTCCTCCGCGATCTCGAACATCTTCGAGGAGCTCGTTCTCAGAAGCTGTTTGGCGTACTCGATCCTGGCCCGGGACAGGTAGTCGCTCAGATTGATTCCGAGCGCCACCTTGAAGACGTGGCTCACGTAGGCCTGGCTCACCTGCAGGGCACGCGAGATGCGCGAGAGGTTGAGATCCTCGTCGCAGAAATGCTCGTCGATATACTTCTTCGCCCGGCCGGCGAGCAGAAGCTGCGCGTTGCCGGTTTTTGCCGCCAGGAAATCAGCGACGGTCGCGCAGAGGCGTCTGACCCATGCCTCCAGGTCCGCCAGCGCGGAGCATCGGTGCAGGTCGCGGTACGGGTTGGCGCCCTCACCGAAGACGTCGTCAGGATGATATCCCAATTCCAGAACGAGCCCGATCACGGGGTGGACGAGGTTGGCCACGAACACTTGGACCGTGTGATCGTCACAGCCTCCCGCCGCTCGCAGCGCGGCAAAAGATTCCTCGATGACGGATTCGGCATGCTGACGGTTGCCGGAGCGGACGGATTGCGCGAGGCGCTCGTTGTGGCCGGAGACCGGGAAAGCCGGCCGCCGCTCGCGGTCGGCCACGTCGGACCAGAAGATCAGGCTGTTCCGCCCGGCGGTGAGACGGTACTCAAGGGCGTGCTCGGCCTGTGCGCAGCAGTCGGGGACGCCCTGCAGGCTGCTGACGGGGTCGCCAACGCCTGCGCTGAAGCCAACGCCGATCTCGCGCGCGGATCTGAGCTGAAGGTCCTGGGTCGCGATCTGCAGCGCGTCGATCGCACCAGCGGCGGATGCCTCAGCAAAAGAATAGAGCAGGGCGATTCGGTCTTCGCCGATCCGGAAGGCCGCGCAGGAGATCCCTCGCGCGCGGAACATCTCCTCGGCCGCGGTCCGCAGCCAGAGGATGTTTCCCTGCCTGCCGATGGAGCCGCCGCTTGAAACGTCCCCGGGCGATGGGTCGACGCTGATGACCGCGACCGCGTACAGGCTTCCCTCTGGCGGAAAATCGAGGTGCTTCCGTGCCTCGGCCACGTCAAGCTCCGTGACAGCACCCCTCCGCAGCTCGGCGAAGAAGGAATCCTGGAACAGCGCCCGGTGCTCAGCCAGTTGGGACAGGAGCAGGGACCGCCGCTCCTCGCTGTCATCGCGCCGGCAGATGGCCGCCCGGGCATCGGCCAGCAACTCCTTCAGCTGGTCCTCACGGACCGGCTTGCTGAGATACCTGAACACCCCGATCTCGATTGCGCGTTGGGCGTACCCGAACTCGCTGTAGCCGCTCAGGAGGACGACGATCGTCCGGGGGGCTTTCCGCTTGATCAGCGCGGCCAGCTCCAACCCGTCGGGGTCCGGCATGGAGATGTCGGTGATCACAAGCTCCGGTTCGAACCGCCCTGCAAGGTCCATGGCCTCGTCCGCGTTTCGCGCCGCTCCGATGAAGGCAAAGCCTTCCGCGCTCCAATCGATGAAATCCCTCAATCCATCGCGGATGATTTCCTCGTCATCAACGAGGAGAACCTTTTTCAGCGGCTCGCTCATTCTCGCAGTATATCAGTCCAGTGAAGCCCTCGAGGATTTCCGCGACTTCATCATCGAAGAGAGCGTCGGCGCCGGGCGGGTCATCCCGCAGGCGGGATCTGCGTCATGGTGCTCTGAAGTCAGAGAGTTTCTCGCAGATGCGCGTGCTGTGAGCCACTCTCCAATAGCCAAAGGACACACAGACGCCACTGTAGGGGGAGTGCCAGCGGTTCCCCAGTGCCTTGCGATGAAATCAGGGGCATCCCACAGGGCGAGGTTCTGCTTGAAGGAAAGGTCGTAGGTCGTGTGTCGAGTCATAGGGGGGTCGCGTGCGGTACGAAAAATTGACCCTGAGACGCTAGTATACACTGGGGCATAAAAAACGCTTGACAATTTTTCATACAGGGGTTATTATTTCAGGAATGGAATATTTCCATGATGGAATTTACTATGGATGACTCGTTGACGAAAGATGTGAATGGGGTTCTGGACATTGTAAAAGAGTTCATCCGGCTCAAGCCTCGGTTAAGGGTGATTGTCCCCGAGAACCTGTCTCGGCTGAAGGAACGCTTGAAGCAACTCCATCCCGACGCTGGGGGAAAGGTTTTCGCGGACTATGATCTGTTCTATCGGATAGGACTCTTGCTTCAGGGCCATAGGGAGCCTCTCTCCATGGGAGATCTTGGTGAAATGTTGAACGTCCCGCTGAGCACAGCCACCAGGATGGTAGACTGGCTAGTTGAAAGCGGCTTTGTCGTGCGACTTCCCGACCCGGAAGATCGACGGGTCGTCCGGGTGGGCCTGAGCAGAAACGGGCAGGAACTCTACCAGACCATAACGGATTTTATGAGGCAGCAAACCGAGCAGATTCTCCACCAGTTCAGCGAGGATGAACGGGTGAATCTGGTATTGCTATTAAGGAAGCTGCTCAAGGCACTAGAGGAGGTTATCAGATGACATTTTTTTGGCATTGTATACCATTATGGAAATTTTGTAACTATTCAGCTTCTCTGGAGGGTTGGCGGTAGCAGCGGCCGACCATCAAAGACGCTGCTGAGGGCATCGATCACAGAGATGCCCTGCTTTCTCACCGTAGAGATGTAGCTGCGAATACGGC
>Ga0315279_10000537_pt1 | contig 74862 bp, 56 predicted proteins | sample YL17G06_20_MG_FD_203694 | JGI IMG/M metagenome (GOLD analysis project Ga0315279, IMG submission 203694) | Sediment microbial communities from Yellowstone Lake, YNP, Wyoming, USA - YL17G06_20 | ecosystem: Environmental > Aquatic > Freshwater > Lake > Sediment | place: USA: Wyoming | collected...
CCATTTCAAGGACTTTTTTCGAGTGCGAAAATAGGACTCCGCCTCCACAGGAGCACCGCGCGGGAGGAAACCCTATGTCGAACGGGAGCAAGTGACTCGGCCACTATGTATCTTCCGAAACGGCTGGCGTACATCGCGTCCTCATCCATGTGGGCGACAGCGGGCAGCGAGCGATCAATGGCCTTGGTCAAGCTGGAGGCTCTATTACCTGGACGACGCTTCTGTTCGACGTAGAGGCGGCGGAACCTGTCGCGATCTGATCGGGACGCCGCCACTTCGCTTGCTCGTCACTTGGCACTACGTGCCAGTTCTCAGTCTTCAGTTGCTGACTTCTGGCTCCTGTCTCTCCGGTTTCTGGAGTCCGATGGACTCCACCGGAGTCGTGAAATCGGACCTGACTGCTGTCCTTTCACTCGCCACTCTTCACTTGTCACTGCTTTCGAGTCGTGTGTGGAGCAAGCCGTGGAGATTCTCGAGGTTCCTGAATCAGTCGTGACTCCCTTCGGCAAATCCCCCCGACCCGTGAGGGCGCAGGCCGCCCGCTTCCTGAACAAGGCTGTGAGAAGTATACTTCCAGCTGGCTGGTGTCTCAAATTGGAACCGGGGTAAGCAACAGCGCCCCCTGTTTCTACCCCACCCCCCCTCGCGCGGGGGGAAAGCTCGCCTGGCGTTGTCCGGTCTACTAGAGAAGAAATCTGCACGGACAGTCGACCGCTCGCCAGATCGAGGAGTACAATCAGCAACGGCCCCTTGACGGATTCGGAAATCGAAACACGTTCTCGCGGAGCACCAGTTGCGAGGACCTGCAATGTAACGAACGCGCCCCATGCGCGACCGGAAGGGCTAACTCCCAATCCTGACATGCGTGACCCACTCCCAGAAGCTTCATCTTATAGAACCTTAAAGCAAGAAGAAGTTGGCAGCTTTGCGAGTCTCGGCAGCGAGGCCGTGACGCGCGTTCGAGAAATAACAGCGGTCCTTCCTCCCCGCGACGAGTTGGCGTATCAACTCGCGATGGCTTCGCAACCAGGGATCTCTATGGTTCGCAGCCCAGTTGTACAAAAACTGGCCACAACTCGATCCTTTCAGAACCTTTTGAGATTTGTTCTTGATAGCCCAAAGCTGCGAGAAGCATACGTGCCCATCCCGAGTCCGAGCGGCGATAGAGACTTACTTGTGGAGTTCTACATAAAAGCTATTGCTGCTGAATGTCTGTAAGGCAGACGTTTTGTCGGCAGGGCGTGAGCCTCGGCCGTATTTTGTGGGACTTGCGCAATTCTTAGACCTCCCTGAGATAACGCGTCAAGTGACGGTACCGTTGTTCCACTTGACCTTATCCAAGGATGCATTCGAGCTTGGGACAGTCGGCGTATTAAAGAAAGCGCAGCTTGTTTCCATAGAGGACGCTCCTAAGGAAACTACGGCGGACAGCGAACCTGGCAGCTTCTGTACGCTCGAGTTCCGAGTTTCTACGGGGCGATTCGTCTCTGCACACGCTTTCCCGCTCGCCTGGGAACTACTTCGGCGTGTCACATTGATACGGCTCGTTTCCTACCCGCTTGTCTCCTTCAATCATTTCGAGGTTGAGTACTCTGATCGATGGGAGCCCCCGCTGAGGGATACTGATTTCGCCGGACGCTTTTGGGGCAAGGCGCCCAGGCGGCTAGAATTGAATGCCGCGGTGCTTACGGATGGCCATGTCCAGGAAATCGGCTCCTTGTACGATAAGTTCATGCGGCTGAAATGGGATAGGGTGATGCCGCTGCGCCTCGCACTGGACCGGCTTAATGACGCGACCTTTGAACTTGAGTGCGGTTCTCCCGATTCGATATTAGATATTGTGATCGGCCTTGAAAGCTTGTTCGTTGAGCCAGAAAGCAGACAGGAAAGTACACATAAAGTTGCGACCCGCACGGCTCGCTTCCTGGAGGATACCCAGTTGTCGCGTCGCGAAATATTTCGCGATGTCAAAGAAATCTACAAGCTGCGCTCGACGCTGGCACACGGGCAAACATGGAAACTGGATGACCAAACAGTCAGTCAGGTCGAACATTCGGCGCTGGTTCTGGCAAGGGCGCTGCGTAAGGCCGTACAGCTTGGACAAGCCGAGGTTGATTTGATGGAGCTTGACCTTGGGTAATCGGTTTCATCACGAACGGAAATTACAATGTTGAAGTCATTTAGGCAAGCGCGAGAGTAGATCGTTCATTGCTCATGCCCAGGTACCTGCTGGACACAAACATCCTGATCGATTTCGGTCGTAACCAAGCGATCCGCACTAGGCTTGAGAATTCTCAGGTTAGTGGCGTGGAATTTGTCATTGGGCCGCCGGCGCTAATTGAATTGGTTCGTGGACTGGTGGCCGGTGGCTGCAACACGTTTGAAGACGACAGGAGAGTGTTTGTTTGGCTGCGCGGCCAGCAGTTTCCTATTCTCCCGCTGCCGCGACCTTTCATGGCCAGGGTGCTGCGGACAACAACGCGCCGATCAGGGGCGGTAGAACCCAGGCACTACGAACAGCTAATCGAGATTATCGCAGACTCAGCCGATTTCGATGATTTCAGAGCGATGAGTCAGGCACCCGGGAGCGTATGGAACGAAGTGGAGCGCATTGAGGCAATCCATGAAGGTCAGTTGGACTCGGAGTTAGCTGCCCTTGGACAGCTTGCGAGGCGAAGACGTGGGCGAGACATAGCTACTCTCCTGTCGCAAACTTTTGGTGCTCCAGGCTGCCGCCCGAGACCTGTGGTCATCGCGCGCCAGTTTTCGGCCGCGATCGAATTTCTAGAATCATCACTCACCACGGTCCGCGGGGGCGCGAAACCGCGAAAGAATGATCCGGGTCTGTATGTTGACTTTCAACTACTTTTTTACTTGGCTGACCCCGAAATATACTTTCTAACCTGCGAGGACTTCTCACATGAAATAAGGCGTATGCCGCAAAGATGTCGGATCGTCGGCCTAGATTCGCTCCCCTGACCCTGCCCTTAGGATTTCTGCGCACCAATTGATTGAGGGCCTTCTTCAGTTTGGCAACAGTGGACTTTCGCGGCTGGCGCAGGCACGACCGCGTGATGCCATGTCTCGGATGCGGAAGAGCTGGGGGGTGCAGGCGGGGCCGAAAAACCCGCAGACTTACACAACAGCTCTGCGTTAGCTTGCTCTTAAGGCCGAGCGGCCAGCGGAGCGAGCGCGGCTGGCCTTTGTGGAATGCGCCTGATGGCCTTGCCGAGCTGCTGCCGGGCAAGATCGAGCTCGTAGGTTTTCTGCAGATTCATCCAGAGATCCGGGGTGGTCCCAAAGTAGCGGGCCAGGCGCAGGGCCGTGTCGGCAGAGATCGCCCGCTTCCGGGCGATGATCTGCGAAATGCGGTTGGCCGGCACCTCGAGCGTGCGCGCCAGCTCGGTTGCGGAAATGCCGATCTCCTTCAGCTCGTCGGCGAGAATTTCACCTGGGTGAATGGGGGTGCGTGCCATAATTCAGGACTCCTTAATAGTAATCGACAATCTCAACGTTTTCGGGGCCGTCAGCTCCTTGCGGCCACTCGAAGCAGATTCGCCACTGCTGATTGATCCGAATGCTGTACTGGCCTCTCCTGTCGCCCGACAGGGCCTCGAGCCGGTTGCTGGGCAGCCGGGCTAGGTCCCGTAAGCTGACTGCCGCTTCAAGAACCCGCAGTCGCTTTTCGGCCTGATGGCGGAAGCCCTCAGAACGGGGAACCCTTTGGCCCTCGCAAAAGCGCTGGGTCTTCCTGTCCCTGTAGCCCCGGATCACATACCACCCTAGCAGAAAATACGCAGTACGTCAAGCGTACAGGATCAGCGCGTAGCGCGAACCTGTTTTGTAGGTCCGCGGCTCTTCCGCCTCAATTCCTCGTGTTCTCATCGGCAGGCAGTCCCACGCGAACTCCTCTTCAGTGACAAGTGACGAGCAAAGCGAGGGCGGCTCGTGCATAGTCACCGAGGCTCGACCCTTTCCATTCCTCCGCACGCTTCACCAGGCCACGCCGCACGGGACTCCTGGGGAGGTATTCTACATTAAGCTTGAAAAGCCAGGTGTAGCACGCCCTCTGATCATCCCTCGCTATAACGAGGTCGGCGTCGATATCATCCTGAAACTGATTCGGACGGCAGGCATTACAAGGGACGCCTTTCGCGCGCTTCTTGAACGTCGCTGAACCCCCGGGTAAGTTCAAGGCCAACCCAACTTCAAGCTAGAATACCCCACAACTAACAGACGAGCTTGGCATCCCGGAAGACCGAACTATGATAAAATTCGAGGCGTCTCTCGTGCGTCCGGGCGCGAGGCGAGGTTGTGCGAGGACTTGCCTCGGCTCGAGTCGAAAAGGGCTACAGCCATGACAGCGCGCCTCGGCTGCCGTGCTTCCCGTTTGGGGATGGTGGGCTTTGCCCTGCTGGGCTGCCTGGGCGCCGTAGCCCGGTGCGGTCCCGCCGACGAGAAAGTGGGCCAGCCGCCCCCTCAGGAAAAGGAAGGCGCGCGGATCACGGTTCGCCAGCCGCCCGTCCACGTCGCTCCCATCCTGGTGGACGTCAACATGGTGGTTGTCAACGTGACGGTGACCGACCCTTATGACCGCATCGTGACCGGCCTGGACGAAAAGAACTTCCAGGTGTTCGACGAAAAAGTGGGGCAGAAGATTGTCGCCTTCTCCACCGAAGACGCGCCCATCTCCGTGGGGCTCATCTTCGACGCCAGCGGGTCCATGTCCGACAAGATCGAGAAGTCCAAGCAGGCAGCCCTGCAATTCTTTAAGACATCTAATCCCCAGGATGAGTTCATGCTCATCAACTTCAGTGATCGGCCCAATCTGGTCACGGGCTTCACTTCGAAGTTTGAAAACCTCCAGGACCGCCTGTTCTTTGTGAAGTCGGGCGGCAAGACGGCGCTGCTGGACGCCATCTACCTGGGGATTAATGAAATGAAGAAGGCGACGACTAACCGGAAGGCTCTGCTGGTCATCTCCGATGGGGGTGACAACCACAGCCGCTACACGGAAAATGATATCAAGCGCGCGGTGAAAGAATCGGACGTACAGATCTATGCGGTGGGAATCTTTGAGCCCCTCACCTCCCGCGCGCGGACGCTGGAGGAAGCGAGTGGCCCCAGCCTGCTGGCGGAACTCTCCGCGGTCTCAGGGGGCCGGATGTTCAGCGTCGAGGACCCCAACGAATTGCCGGACATCGCGGAGAAGATCTCCATCGAGCTGCGCAACCAGTACGTGATCGGGTACCATCCCTCCAACCTGGTTCGCGACGGCCGTTGGCGGCGCATCCGCGTGAAGCTGAACCCGCCCAAAGGCTTGCCACCTCTTCAAGTGTACGCCCGCACCGGATACTATGCCCCGACCCAGTAAAACCGCACTTGCCCTTGGCCTCTGCCCCCTGGCACTGTTCGGCGCCGCACTCGCCGGGTGGGTCAGCCTGCGCGCGCAGGACACCCCCCAGCCCGCCAGCTCCCGCACCCCGGCGGTGGAGAAGAAAGGCAAAGAATACACCATCAATGTGGATGTGAACCTGGTGGTGCTGCATGCCACGGTGGTGGACAGGAAGGGGCGCATGGTGAATGACCTGAAGCAGGACGACTTCCGGGTCTTCGAGGACAACGTGGCGCAGAAGCTCTCCGTGTTCAGCCACGCCGACATCCCCGTCACCCTGGGGATCGTCATCGACGACAGTGGCAGCATGCGCGAGAAGCGCCAGGCGGTGAACGCCTCCGCCCTGACCTTCGTGAAAACCTCCAACCCCCAGGACCAGGTCTTCGTCGTCAACTTCAATGACGTGTACTACCTCGACACGCCGGGAGACTTCGCCACCAACATCGAGGAACTGAAGGCGGCGCTGGATAAGATCGACTCGCGCGGCGGGACGGCCCTTTATGATGCCGTCTATGCCTCGCTCGATCACATGAAACTCGGCAATCGCGACAAGAAGGTTCTGCTGATTATCACCGATGGCGAAGACAACTCCAGCCGCTATTCTTTCGAGGAACTGCTCCGCTACGCGCAGAAGTCGAACGCCGTCATCTACACGATCGGCCTGCTGGGCGAGGAAGAACCGGGCGGGCTCTTCCGGATGCGGGGGGGAGGACCGCACCGCGCCGCGAAAATCCTCCGGAAGGTCGCGGAGGTGACGGGGGGAGAGACTTACTTCCCCAAGTCGCTGGATGAAGTGGAAGGGACGTGCGAACAAATCGCCCGCGACATCCGCAACCAGTATACGTTGGCCTATTATCCCAGCAACGCCAAAAAGGATGGCAGCTTCCGCATGGTGCGCATCGAGACCGTCAATGCCAAGAGCCGCGGGCAGTTCGTGGTCCGCACCCGCCCCGGCTACTACGCTCCAAAATCCACCCAGCCCCGTCAAGCTTCAACAGGACAGTGAAGGCGCGCGCTCCTGGAAGGGCGGGGTTCCCGTCCCGCTCGGAGGGACGGGACAGGTAAAACCCCGCCCTTCCGTTTCACCCCGGTACCGCAGAGCGGGACCAGCACCCTGCTAAGGCGCAACGGCGGTGAGAAAACTGCTTCCCCGGGGGAGATCAAGGTGGAAGTTCTGCGCGATCGTTGCGCCGAGGTCGGCCAGCGTGGCGCGCGTGCCAAGGTTCACGTTTCGCCGCGCCTGGGGGCCGGCAGCGAGGACGGGAACGTACTCGCGCGAGTGGTCCGTGGAGGGTCCCAGGGGATCGCAGCCATGATCGGCAGTCAGGATGAGCAGGTCCCGCGGTTTCAAGGCTTGCAAAAGCGCGGGAAGAAAAGCGTCCACTTCCTCGATGGCTCGCCCGTAGCCTTCCACGTCCAGGCGGTGCCCATAAAGCATGTCGAAGTCCACCAGATTGGCGAAGATGAGCCCGGACGAGTCTTGCGCGAGAGCGGCGAGGATGCTTTCCAGTGTTTCGCGATTGTTTTTTCCGGGCAAGGCTCGCGTGATGCCGCGGTTTAGGAAAATGTCAGGAATCTTCCCCACTCCCACCACCTCGAACCCGGCATCTTTCAGGATATCGAGCAGCATGGGATGAGGCGGTTCAACGGCGTAGTCGTGGCGGCGCTCCGTCCGATAAAAGGCCCCCGGCTCGCCGAGGAAGGGTCGTGCAATCACCCGCCCGACGCGGTGCTCGCCCTGGAGCAGGTGGCGCGCCATCCGGCAAATTCGATAGAGCTCATCGATGGGGACCACTTCCTCGTGCGCGGCGATTTGAAAAACGCTGTCCGCCGAGGTGTAGACGATGGGACGGCCGGTCCTCACGTGCTCCGCGCCCAGTTGCCGGATGATCTCGGTCCCGGAGGCGGGATAGTTACCGAGGGTTTTGCGGCCAATGGCTTGCTCGAACTTGTCGATGAGCTCCGGCGGGAAGCCATTCGGATAGGTGGGAAAGGCGCGATCCAGGATGATTCCCGCCATCTCCCAGTGGCCGGCGGTGGTGTCTTTCCCCGGCGATAGCAACGCCGCCTTGCCGTAGGCGCCCTGGGGATTCTCCGCGGGCGCCAACCCGGCCAGCGGTCGAATGTTGGCAAGACCGAGCCGCGCGAGATTCGGCACGTTCAGGCCGCGCCCTTCCGCGATGTGCCCCAGCGTGTCGCGGCCTGCGTCGCCATAATCGGCGGCGTCCGGCATCGCGCCGATGCCCACGCTGTCGAGAACCACCAGAGTGATCCGCTGGAAAGGGCCACTCACTTGGAATCTTCTGACAGAATACCTTTCAGTCCCCGCTCTCGACCACCGGACGCCCAGGGCTTCTCCCTGTAGCGCCTAATGAACACGAGCCCAAGTCAAGTCCTTGGCAGGGGCTGGCAGGTCACGCAGTTTCTTCACCTGGCCGCGGCTCAAGAAATACAAGACGAAGCCACCGTGAAACTTTTCGCCGGGAGGTAGCTTCTTCTGAATGGTGTCACTATCGAACTTCCCCAGAAAATCGCTGGCCGATAGGAAATCACTCAGGACCACTTCCCGCGGGTTCTCACCGGCTCGCAGATGAATCGAGGAAGCGAGCGGCGCCATCAGAATCCCCTTGCCTTCTCCCTGGAATATCGCCCAATACAAATCCCTACGGCTCATTGATTCTTCCAGAGCCTTGAGCGCGATCCCCTCCTCCAGTGAACTATCCGCCCAACCCTCGTGCGCGGACCTCCACAGCGCCGCGCGGTTCCAGGAGAGTTGAGACAGGGTTTCGGCCAGGCGTAGCCGCACGCCCGATTCCCGGATGACCGTTTCGTCCGGCGATTGAAATTCATAGGAGACCTGAAGCCACGCCGCGCCGAACTCCAGTCGGATTGTGCCGGTGACTTTCCGTGCCTTGCCGTCCGCCGACTTCCCCTCGATGGAAAAAGGTAGCGAAACTGCTCGCCGGTCGGCGCTGGCTGGACCATACTGCGCCGGGCCGAGCGGGACATTGAACGGCGGGCGCGCGCCGCTCGGTTGTTGCATCATGATCCCGCCCAACGTCAGCAGATCCTGCCCGTCTCGACCTTGTAAGCGGACTTGGCCGTCCGAGCCCCACTGGGCGCGGTAGCCGGAAGCGCGTAATTCATGGGCGCTTGGGGAGAGGCTAAGCGGGGCGGTCCGTACTACCCCCACCTTCTTCAGAACCTCGCTCATCGTGGCAGAGCGCGATGAGACGGGAAGACGAAATTCCTCATTCTGGATGAAGTATCCAGCTCCGTCGAACACCGAGAGGCGAAGACGTTCACTTCCGCCGGGGGCACTGAGCGCCAGCGGGAAACTCGCGGTCTTTCCCGGCTCCACTCGATAGGTTTCCTCGCCGGAGGCGACCACCTTCCCTGCCTTTACAAGTTCCCAGCGAAAGCGAAATCCCTCCAGATTCGTGAAGCGGAACTTGTTGGTGACCGCCAGAGTCGCTGTGAGTCGCCCGCCGGCAAGAGTGGGATTTTCCAGCGCGAGCTGGAGAGGGGAGAAGACTTTTCGGATGTGGTAGTGCACGGGCTTTGGTTGGCGTTTGCTGTCCACCACTCCCCATTGGTTCTCCCCCAGGTTGCCGTTGACCGAGCCATCGTCCCAACAGCAAATCAGACCGCCGACGACCCACGGCCTTTTCTCAAACTCGGCCCATTCCTGCTGGAAGCTGCGGCCCCAGGTCTCCGCGAATCCCCGATCTTTCAGAGTGGCGATGTAATTTGGTATGGCATGGAACTCGCCAAACATCAGGGGCGCTGATTGGGGGTTCTTGAACTGCTCTTGCTGCATGGGATTGTAGTGTTGATCGCTGAGTGAGGTGCGGAACTCGCTCCGATCCGCAGGATTGCCGCAAATAGCCACGGGACGGGTCGGATCGTTTTCCGCCAGCCAGCGGGCGGCCCGGCCCATGCCGAAAGAAGCCGTCGAGTCGCCGTTTTCATTGCCAATGTGCCAGGCAATCACGCAGGTGCGGTTCTTGTGCTTTTCGAAGTTATCCCTGGCGCGCTGGACCGTCCCCTCCGTCAAGTAACGGAAATCGTATTCCGCCACCCACACGTTGGGGATATCGGGAATGACATAGATGCCGTAGCGGTCGCAGAGGTCCAGGAACTCATCCTCCAGAGCCGTGGTGTGGCTGCGGATGGCGTTGATATTCCCCTCTTTCAGCAAACGAATCTCCCGCGCGAAAACCTGCTCCGAACTTTCGCCGGCATCATTCGGGTTCGAGCGCGTGGTGACCACGCCGCGAATCTGCAGAGGAACTCCGTTCAGCAGGAGCTGGTTTCCTTTCACCTCGACCTGCCGGAAGCCCACCGCCTGCTTGATTTCGTGGACGACCTGGCCATCCACTTTCAGCCGCAACAGAAGGGAATAAAGATAGGGAGTTTCCGCCGTCCATTGGTGGGGGTTCTTCGCGATCGAAGAGACAGCGACCGGAAGCACCGTGCGCCCGGCCAGCGTGGCTTCGGCACGAAAGCCCTCCAGGGGAACCACCTTCCCTTCCGCGTCGAACAGAGACCCTTCCACGATGCAGGCGTGCGCCGCAGCGGCATCCTCAGCCCGTAACTTAACCTCCGCGCGCAGTACGGCGTCCCGATACTGAGAGTCGAACTCAGTTTGTAACCTGAAATCATCAATGCGGCTGGCGGGGAGCGAATACAGGAATGCCTCCCGCCAGATGCCGCCCAGGAACCAGGCGTCGTCCGTGTCGTAATCTTCCGTGAGCGTCCACTTGGCGACACGCACGGCGATAACGTTTTCCTTGTCGAAGCGCAGGAAAGGCGTGACGTCAAATTCAAAGGGGGTGAAGCCGCTCTCGTGATAACCAACCTCCTGCCCGTTGAGCCAGACCTGGGCGGAATTATTCACGCCCTCAAAGCGCAACCGCACCACGCGCCCTCGCCAGCGCTCGGGAGCCACAAACTTTCGCCGGTAATAACCCACGGTGTCGTCGGGCTGATACCAGGTGGGCTTGGAGAAGCCTTGCGCCTCCCAGCTTCCCGGGACGCGGATCGAGCTCCAGCCTGCATCGTCAAACGCCGGCGTGTGAAAGCCGTCCTGGGGAGTAAATTTCCGCAGCTCCTCGTACCATTCTTTTCGCACCCGGGGTCGCCACAGCGAGACCGCGCCGCTGGGGTCGGCAAGGTAGACGTCGATTTTCCCCGTGCCTTCAAACTGGGCGGGGCTGAACTGCAATCTGACGAAGCGAGCTTCCTTCTCCGCTCCGGAAACTGTCGTTGCGACTTCGTCCGGTTTGGATTCGGCGCGCGTCCAACCTTCCCACTGTGCCCCGTCCTTGGAGGTCTCGACCACCACCGACACCTGTCCAGGCTTCACCCAGTTAAGGCGCAGCGCTTTCAGCTTCTGCGGACTGCCCAGGTCGGCGCGCCACCACGTGGCCCCCTGCTGCGCGGGATGCGGCTTCCAAAACTGCGACTCGCAATCCACCAACGTCGCGGAAACCGGCCAAGGAACGGAGGTTCGCCAGGGTCCCTCCTCAGCCTCCCCGGGCTGGGGAGCGATGAGCAGAGCTTGCGAAGAGGCGGAGACCGGCCCGAAGCTTACCGGCCCTTTGCCGGTGAGCTGGTTATCATGGCGCAACTGGAACTTCCACTCGCCTTGAAGCGAAATCCGGTCGCCCCGAAACGCACTACCCTCTTGCCCTGCTACAAGGCCGGCAACAATAAGTACACTCCACGGCACCATGAAGAGCGCCCGCCGCAGCTTCTTTGTTCCCGTCGCGATCATGTTGACCTCCCTGCCGGGGTTCCGCTGACTGTGGTTACACAGGAGATAGGTTGGAAAGCCCGTGCACCGGCGCCGCAAAAACCTCAGCGACTTGATGCGTAGCCAAGGCTCTTCTTACCACACATCCACGTCCGATGAAAGACGGCAGAATGACTGAGCCGTCTCCGACGATGCCGGCTGTGGGTGAGGCATCTATCGCGCTTCTTGTGATGTGTGCGATGGGGGTTGCGGCCCATTAACAACTGGCGGTGGTTGCCGCTGTCAGAGGTGACCTGCGATCCTTGGAAGTCGACCTACAAGGAGCTGTTGAAGGAGAGCTAAAAGGGCTAGGTTTGGTTCCTCCCGCCGCGGCGGGAAGTCCTGCCCTGACACAGAATTTCGTCACTATATTATCTCAAGCCCAGTAGGAGGGTTCGGGAGCCGGGGACACTTATAGGGATTCGCTCCAACCGCTCGTGAAGCGAGATCTTCTGGAGAGTCTACCCTGAAAGAAGCGGATCCGTTTGGGAGGGATCCCGTGGGGTTACCCGATGTCCAGTTTGGTGTACTTGCTCTGGGAAGCAGACTTGCCGGTATTCTTGAGAGCAGCAAAAATTACGCCGCCAATTACCAGTCCACTAAACACCGCAATGATGACCATGAGTCTGAGTGTTCCTCCGTGTTTTTGAGTCCAAACCCTTTGGACACCGTGGGAAGGGAAAAAGTTGCAAAATCTTTGGGAAATCTTTCGCCCCCGCCATCATCTCAGGACTTACGGCGGGTTCACGGCGCGTGAATGTGGTGTTGGAAAGCTAAGCATCAATTGCCAACACCTGACACCTGCTCTTAGCGACTTCCAGCCACATCGCCGTGGATTAAGAAGGCCCGGCCCCCAATCAGGTTTCGGGAACCTCAAGTCCTGTCCGCCCCAGTCACCTGGAGCGCATCGACACGATCAGGCTGGGATCCAGCGGCCGACTGGAGCCGGGCATTTTCCATTTCGCCTTGTGTGCCGCCTTGACCTGTCCCAATTCATCGGCAAGGGCGCCACTATGCCGCGCTACTTTGCCTTGAAGTTGGCGGTGAGTTTCATGTCGCCCCACTGGATGGCGAGCACGCCGCCCGCGCCTTCCTTGGCCAGGTTGATCGTAACCATCTCTTCAGCCTTCGCAGCCTTGGTTTCTTTCAGTGGCACTGCGGCCAAGTCCTGTGCGGCGTCGTGTTTAGTGCCCCATTGGCCGTGCTGCTTGTTGAAGACCAACTTCCAGGTGTTATCCGCTTCCCGGCGAGCCCACAGGCTATAGTCGCCCGTGGGAATGGCCACGCTCGAGAAGACGAGGTCAGCGGCGGTCGAGAGGGTGGTGGACTTGTCGGCGCCCAGCCGCCACACGTCACCAGGCTTCAACTGCTCGAGCATTTGCGTCACGGAGCGCCCCTTCAAACTGGGCCGCCCGTACTCCACAGAGATGGCTTTGCCCTTCAGCGCCAGCTTGGCCGTGTCACGCGGATTGCCTTGCGCCGCCGCGGTCCCGGCCAGAGTCGCCAAAAGACCCAAACCCAAAATGGCCGTCAGTAGTTGTTTCATTCTCTCCTCCTTGAAGGCCCCTAAGACTTTCCATGATGGCAGGTCGCTAGCGGGTTCCTAGCCACTCCAGCGCCTGGTTCCAGAACTGCTCGTAGTATTTCCAGTCTTGAAATCCCGCTCCCCAATGTGGGGCGATGTCCGAGGCGAAGGCCATGGAGCGGCCTTTGCCGAATTTCCAGACGACAAGCAAGGGATCGCCTGTCTCCTTGAAGCTGGCCAGGACTTGCGCGCCCTGCTTGACCTCCAGCCGATTGTAGCCATTAAAAATGGGGCTGGGTGACCAATCGATCCCGCGCAGGATAGGATGGTCGGCCTTCTTCACGTCCACCGTGACGCCCTCGGGGGTTTCCATGCGGTCGTCATCTTGCCCCAGGCAATTCACCGGCAACGCCTCCTCAACCGGCGTCCCGTGGTAATTCCCGGCGTTGTGCCGGCCCGTGAACGTGGCATAGCCTCCGATCATCAACAAGGCGCCGCCCTGCCGCACATACTCCCGGATGGATTTCAGCCGGTTGGGGCCCATGGGGGCCCGCGCCGACCGCTCCGGGGGATAGAGAACCAGCGAGTCACTATCCACATCGCTCAAAATCACCACGTCGTATGCGGCCAGCGCTTCCGGCGTTTCCGGGAACTTCGCCAGGGCATCCCAGCCCGTGAGATAAGAGACCTCGTAGCGAGGATTCTTTCGCCAGGCGTCGAGGATCTTCTGCGCGGCAATCTCCACCCCCACGCCCCGCTGGTCGTAAGTGAAATTGCTGGAGGCGCTCACGGCGCCTATCGTGATCCCGGAATCGCCCACATAAAGCACCCGGATTTTGCCGCGTGTCTCTGCCAGGGCACACCCTGTGATGATCAAGAGCATCGCAACCAACGCATTCCTCGCCACCGTCACTACTCCTTCGTTCCTAGAGACGCAACCCTCTGCGGTCATTGAAGCAACGTCTCAATCGCGCCATCACCCAATCACTCAATGCTTCACCGGCTCAGTTCCTAGACCACCGTCGCCTTCTTGCCATCCCAGACCACCTTGCGGCTGCCTTCGCGGTAGGACTTGTTGGCCAGGTGCGCGCCCAAAGCCGAGTTGTGGCCCTGCACCGCGCCCTCCGGGCTGGGCTTGCGCGCCCGCACCGACTCCAGGAAACTCTTCACGTGCAGGTCCGTGGGGTCGCCCACGATGTCGTAGTGCTCGTACTTCTCCGGCGCCGTGCAGGCGCCCGGAGCCCAGGTCTGATCGAGCCCCACGATGTTGTTTTCCTTGATGAACTGTTTTTGCATAGCCTCCGGCCAGGCATTGACGATCCAGCCGTAGCCCTCCAGCGGGTCCTCGGGAAACCACGTCATCTTCACTTCGTCGATCTGGATCGTGCCCTTGGTCCCCATGACGCAGGTCCCGAATCCTTGGTTCTCACTGTTGAGCGTCAAGGAAACATTGTAGGTAAAATTAGGATACTCGAAGAGCGACTGGACCACGTCCGGCACTTCCGTCTCCGGATAAATCTTCTTCCAGCGATAATCCCCGCCGTAAGTCACCACGCTGCGCGGCGCCGTTTCACCCAGCAGGAAGTGGAGGGTGTTGAGATGGTGGACTACCAGGTCCGTCTGCAGGCCACCCGAGTAATCCCAATAGCAGCGCCAGCGGAAGTAGCGCCGCGCGTCAAAGGGCCGCGCCGGCGCAGAGCCCAACCAGTTTTTCCAGTCAATGGTCTTCTCCGAAGCGTCCGGCGCGAGGGGATAGAACCAGGCGCCCGTCGGGGTGTTACGGTTTTCCCAGGATTTCACCAGGGTGATCTGGCCCAGTCTTCCCTCATCAATCCACTTCTTGGCCATCTCCACCAGCGGCGAACTCACCCACTGGCTGCCGATATAGAGGATCTTGTTGTAGCGCTTCTCCGCGTCTATGATCTCGAAGCCCTCCTCGACCGTGTAGGTCATGGGCTTCTCGCAATAGACATCTTTGCCGGCCTCCATGGCTTCGACAATCAGGCGCTTGTGCCAGTGGTCGGGGGTGGCGATGAGCACCACGTCGACGTCCTTGCGGTCGAGGATGCGGCGATAGTCCTTGGTGGTCTCCAGCTTCTCTCCGAACAGCTCCTTGGCGCGCTTCAGACGGCCATCGTAAACGTCGGCCACGGCCACCAGTTCCGTGCCGGACGCAACAACGAAGCTTCCCGTGTCCCCCATAGCACGCATCCCGATGCCAATGACGCCCACGCGGATGCGGTCGCTCGGCGAATCCATGGCAGGCCCCGGCTGCGAGGCCCACAAAACCTTGTTGCCGGATCGCAGGGCCACTGTCCCTGCCGTGGCCAGACCGGTGTTGCGGATAAAGTCTCGACGGTTCATGTAATTGATTCCCGACATAGACGCCGCGCCTCCCTTGATGAAATTGCACAATTCCGAACACCCTTGCCCGGAACCTTTCTCGAGAACGTTTAATCCTGTAGCGCGGCGGGATTATACAGCCGGGCACCGGGAGATGCCAGACTCTTCCCGTGGTGGAGGCCGAGGCTCCGCTACCTTCGTCTTTGCTTTCTAATACAAACGCGCTAAGTTATGTTACGAGAGGGTTCTTGTAGCGCCGCCATCCTGGCGGCCAAGGCCGGCTGGAAGCCGGCGCTACGAAGGAGGCTTTCACTTTAGTTTGTGCGTTTGTATTAGCTTGCTCTTTTTTGTCCCCAGCCCCGGGACCCTAACCCCCAGCCCCCCATTGCACGTCCACCACCCCTTCCGCGATTTCTCCCAGGTATTGGCCGTCCGCCGTGATATCGGCCGCCACTGCCACGCGAGGTCTGGAGGCGTCCCAGTTAGCAGGAATGGTCAATGTGAAGGCGTCCTTCCCCTCACCGTTTGCAGCTACGTTCAGATTCAGGATTTCAGGCGAAGCTTTCCAGGCCGGGGGGAGCACCAGCGCGGCCTCAAGGTGCATGGGCTTCGCGCGATAGTTACGCACGCGCAGCTCGAGCGTGGAACTCGATCCGGCCCTGGCTAAGAGCTGGTAGGGATAGAGCCGCACCCAACTGGGGTTCAAGCCGAAATTCGAGTCAGGGTCGGCCACCACCTCGCTGAAGTACTGCTGTTGTTTTTCCAGCCGTCGCTTCAAATCCTCTAAATCCTCTTTGTTGCTCAAAAAGGGCTTGCCGTGGCCGGGAGCCACGAGGGTGGGCTGGCGCTCGAGAATGGTGCGCATGGAGCGCAGGTGGCTGTCGTTCTCCACCCAGTTGCGAAAGATCAGGTTGTGGCGAAGCTGATAGGGCGCGCCGCCGCTGGTGGGAAAGAACGCATCGCCGGTGAAAGCCACGCGCGCGCCGTCGATATCCGCGAACATGGCCATCTGGTATTCGGTGTGTCCGGGTGAGTGGCAGACGGTGAATTCATACTCCTCCCATTTGAAAGTCTCGCCATTCCGCAAGGAGCGGTCCACTTTGACCGGCTCTGCCAAAATGCAGCCCAGATTGTTGCCGCGCGGGTTTTGGAGGACATCCACCATGTTCGCATAACACCAGATCTTTGTCCCATGATGCCGCACCAGATGCGGAAAGCCGTTGAGGTGGTCGTCGTGCATGTGGCTGGGCATGGCGACATCCACGGACTTGAGACCATAGCGCGCCTTCAGTTCCGGAATGGTGTGCTCGACAAAGCGCATGCGGTCCAGCACCGGGGCGGCCGTATTGAACCCATTGAAGTAGTTCCCGCTTGCCGAACCGTAATCCACGAAGAGCGCCTTACCGCTGTCGCTGATGACGGCGTAGAAGCTCGAGGTCGTTTGATGCGCGGCCATGAGGTGAGGCGTCACCGCGTAAGGCTTGTTCTCAACCGTCAGGGCTGTTCCCGGCGCATAGGACTCGACCCAGCCCTTCATTTTCGAGATGAGGTCGGTAATTCCCGCCGCGGGATTCGGGAACGGCTCGCCGTGAGAGGGACAAACAAACTCGGGCGCAAGTTCGCGAAGCCGGGTGAGCGAGAAGACCGCGAAATCAATCCCGTCGGTGCTCCCGTAGTTGTATTGCAGTTCATAGAGGTTCAGCACCTTGCCCGGCGAGTGGATCAAGTCTCCAGTAAACGCAGTTTTCTTTCCGTCCACCGTCCCCACCAGGCTGAGGGAGCCCAGCGTGTGACCGGGAGTCGGGTAAATGAGCAGCTCGTACGGTCCCCAGCGAAACGTGTCGTAGTCGCGCAGGACGCCTGCTACCGGGATATCATGGGTGACAGTGAAGAAATCATTCCGAACGTAATAGAGATGGAAGACGCGGCGGTTCCGCCAGAAATTTTCCGCATCCTCAAACAGGTGCCGCTCGTGCTGGGGAACCCGGATGGGAATGCGCTCGGCCACGGCGCGCTCGTCACCCTGGCACTGGTCACGATGATGGTGAGTGTGCAGGATGGCGTCCACCTTGGTGACGCCGATCTGCCCAAGCAATTTCAGAATGTGGCCTGAGCCGAAATCAATCAGCAGGGCCCGGCTGCCATCCTTCAGCACGTAAACATTGCAGGTGTCGCGCAGCAGATAAAGATTGGGCGAGATTTGCGTCAGCCCGCCACTCGGGCTGAAGCGGACCGGAGAGGCCGCAGGCTTTGCCGCAGCCTTCGTGGGAACGCCTGGCGCAAGCTCCGCGGCAAGTAACCCTGCCCCGGCGCTCTTGAAGAAATCGCGTCGGTTGACTTGGCTGTGGTTCAAGTCTTTCCGCCTTTTCATTGGTCGCCTCCTTGGAGGATCCTTGACGGTTTTCCGAAGGGCTGGACTCTAATCCAATCCTGAAACGCAGTTCGCGCGGAATGCCGGTGGAGCGGTAAGGCCCTCAGCGACATTGTCTGAAAAACTCCAGCAAGCGTTCGTCGAGATAACGCCGGACGGCCTCTGCTCGGAATCCGTGCTTCTCCCCTGGCTGGATGTAGAGTTCGAAAGGTCGCCCGGCTTTCACCAGAGCGTAGAGGAAGTTCATGGTGTTCTGCATGTGCACGTTGTCATCATTCGCGCCGTGAATCAAGAGGAGCTTGGCTTTCAGCTTGTCCGCTGCTTCCAGCGGCGATGCGCTTTTGTAGCCTTCCGGGTTTTCAGTAGGTGTCCGCATGTAGCGCTCGGTATAGATGCTGTCGTAGAACTTCCAGTCGGCCACGGGCCCTCCCGCGGCGCCGCACCGGAAAACCTCGGGGGCATGAGTGAGCGAATAGAGTGTCATGTAGCCGCCGTACGACCAACCCCAGATGGCCAGCCGGCTCGCATCCACGTAAGGGAGTGATTTCAGATACGCGACCCCCGCCAGTTGGTCATCGAGTTCACGCCGGCCCATATTTTTGAAGACCGCCACTTCCCAGGCATGCCCTCTTCCCCAGGAGCCCCGGTTATCGAGCGACCAGACCAGGAATCCCTCCTGGGCAAGCAGGTGATCGAACAGCGAGGTCACGCCCCACCTGTTCGCAATGAGCTGGGCGTGAGGGCCACCATACACATCGACAATGACCGGATATCTCTTCTGGGGATTGAAATCCGCGGGTTTCACCAGGCGAGCATAAAGCGTGGCGCCATCGCCAGCCTTCACGTCCACAAAATCGGTGGTCCCCAGCGCGTATTCTCCCAGATGGTCCTGCGGCCTATCGAGCGTGGCCGCAAATGTGCCGTCGGCCTTGAGCAGGCGGGTCTCGGGCGGAGTGTGGAAGTCCGAAAGCGTGTCGATGATAAATCGCCCATCGGGAGACAAACTGAAAGAGTGGGTCCCACACTCCCGGGTGAGGCGCTCGAAGCCGCTGCCGTCGGTGCGCACGCGGTAGAGTTGCCTTTCCCGCGGGTCGTGTTCGGTGGCGGCAAAATAGACCAGTCCGGTCTTCTCGTCGAGCTGGAAGGTGGGAACATCGGAAAACGCGGGGCGGTCCAGAAGCCAGTTACCGCGCGTAAGCTGCTTTTCAAGCTTCCCGTCCCGGCCATAAAGATAAAGGTGGAGCCAGCCGTCCCGCTCGGAAAGCCAGAGGAAGTGTTGACCATCCTCAAGGAACTGGGGAAGGTCAAGGGAGTTGATCCAGTAGGGGTCTTTCTCCGCCAGAAGCTGGCGATCGTCGCCTGCAACCGGGTCCCAGGCGTGCACCTTCAACTCGTTTTGCGCGCGGTTGAGAGTCAGGAAGGACACACTCTTCGCATCGCGTGTCCAGGAGAAGGTGGGGCCGATGTATTCCACGCTGGGGTCTTGAAGCGGGCAGGTCCAAGCTTGGGATTTACCCTCCTCCGCCGAGACGGCGTGAACGGAGGGCTTGGGGTTCGGATCACCTGCCTGGGGAAAACGCTGCGAGAGCAGCCCGACATGAACCGAAAGGTAATCGGTCAGCGGGTATACTGGAACGGGATTATCATCCAGGCGCAAGTAGGCAATCATCTTGCCGTCGGGCGACCATTCATACGACCTGCCCGAAGCGCGGTAGGCAAGCTCTTCTTCGTAAACCCAATCGAGTTTGCCGTTCAGAATATTCTCGTTGCCATCATAAGTAAGCCTTTTGAGACGCCCGGTCTTCAGTTCGATCGTGTAGATGTCGTTCTGCTTCACGAAGGCCACACGATCACCCGGGGGAGAGAACGTTGCGCCCTCCTCCTCCTCGCGGTCGTCCGTCAGCCGCCGCTTCTGGCCAGTTGGGCAATCGACCAGCCAGAGATCATTCCGGCCATGGAGAAGCAGGGCATTTCCGTTCGGCGACCACTGGTAAGAATCGAGATCGAGTTTGTCCTTGTCGCCCTCCGGCGCCAGAAGCACCTGCTCCTTTCCGCTCTCCACGTCGTAGATGCAGAGCGTCTGGACGGCTTCCTTTCCCGAGCCCTTCCGCCGGATGTAAGTGATTTGCCTGCCGCCCGGGCGCCAGGCGACGCCGCTGATTCCGGGCGAAACGAGAACGCCTTCCTTGGTCACCAGCTCCACGGTGAGAGGCTTCTTTGCAGCTTGTCCCTGCAGAGCCACAACCGGCCAGACCACAATGAGGGTAAGGACTGCTGGAATTTTCTTCACGCTCGGCCTCCGCGCCGGACGGCCTGCCAGGGCGCCACACGACTTTAACGCTGGAGGGCGCTTCCGGCAAGCGTTCCATGAATAACCATGAGTACGTGGAAGGGCGCGACCTCCCGTATGCTGGGAGCGTTCACCGCACTGGTTGATTGCTGATCCCGGATGCCTGAGAACGAACTAATACACCACCACGTCGCCTTCCTTGAGCCCGTCAGTGACTTCGACGTTCACGCCGTCCTGCGCTCCGCGGCCGATGGTCTGGGTGCGCACGCCGGTGGCGGTCTTCACGCGCACCAGGAAAAGGCTATCGGTCCTCTCCAGGGCGCGAAGGGGGACGATGAGCATGTTGTCTTTGCGCGCCAGTTGCACATAGACATCCACGCGTAATCCCACCCGCAAGGGAGAGCCGGGGTCCACCTCGACGAAACTTTCGAGCACGTCAGTGTCGACTTTTTCCGTGGGGTTATCGGTCTGGATTTTCTTCTTACCCAAGCCGCCGCTGATGCGCACCACACGCCCGTAAAACGTTTGTCCCGGAAAGGCGTCGCAGCGGATTTCAGCGCGCTGGCCGATCTGGATCTTACCGATATCAGTTTCATCGATTTCCGCGCGCACCATCAGGCGCGTCGTGTCGGAGACAGAAACGATGGGCTGGAAGAGTGATTCGTAGGAGATGGATTCGCCCGGGTTCATGTAGCGCTTCACCACAACCCCGTCCACGGGCGAACGCACAAAGGTATGGTCGTAATTGTCTTGCGCCTGGGCAAGCTGTGCGCGGGAGAGATCGACCTGGGCCTGGGCAGCCGCCACATCCTCAAAGCGCGGCGGGGCCATGATCAGCTTGTAATTCTGCCGCGCCGATTCCAGCTTGGCCTGGCTCATTTTCCAGTCGCGTTCGGCCTGGTCCAGGTACGATTGCGAAATGACCCCTCCTTCCTTGAAGAGCTTCTGGGCGCGCTGGTAGTTCAGGCGGGCGTTGTCGGCAGCCGCCTGGGCCTCTTCCATCTGAGCCCGCACCGCGTCGCGCTGCTCGGGCCGCGCGCCATTGCGGAGCTTCTCCAGCTCGGCTTGAGCGCGCGCCACGTTGGCGCGTCCCTGCTGCACTTGAGCGGCCAAGTCGCCGTTTTCCAGGATGGCGACGACCTGGCCTTTTTGGATGGGATCGCCATCGGACACGCTCACTTCCTTCAGCCTGCCAACCACGCGCGAGGCCAGCTTGATCTCCTGGGATGTCGCGCCCTCCACGCGCCCGCGCGCCGCCAGGCGCCAGTCGATGCTTCCCCGGCGCACGCGGAACTCGTTCTTGAAACCGCTGGAGTTGCGCACGGCGGAGGTGAGAAACAGGATGAGGGGAACAAAGAGCAGTCCGCCCAGGGCGGCGAACACGTAAATGTTCCTGCGGTTGGATGACATCAAGATTAGTCCCTCAGGCGACCGTCCTCAATATACAGGATCTGGTCCGCCAGTCCCGTGATCCTGGTGTCGTGGCTGACCATGAAGACCAGGCGGCCCTCATTCGAAGCTAGCTCCCTCAGGACTTCGGTGATGAGCCGGCCCGTCTTGGAATCCAGCATGCCGGTCGGTTCGTCCGCCAGGAGGATGGGTGGATTGCCGGCGAGCGCGCGCGCCACGGCGACGCGCTGCTTTTCGCCGCCGCTCAAATCCTCGGGCAAATGGTGCAAGCGCTTCTCCAAAGCGACGCGGGCCAGAAGCTGGCGGGCCTGTTCCCGCGCCTCTTCGCCTCGAAAACCCTTCAGGTTCAGGGTCGCCTCCACGTTTTCCAGCGCGGTAAGCGCCGGAAACAAGTTGAATCCCTGGAAAATGAAACCGATTCGCTCCCGCCGCACGCGCGGCAATCGCGCTTCGTCGAGGGAACTCACCTCTTCATCGAAGAGGTAGACGGCGCCGGAGGTGGGCCGCAGCAGACAACCCATCAGCATGAGCATCGTCGTCTTGCCGCTGCCGGAAGGGCCCATGAGAATGATGAATTTCCCCGCCCCCAGCTCCAGGGACATTCCCTGAACAGCTTCCACCGCCGACTCGCCGGAGCCGTAAGTCTTGCTCACGCGATCCAGCCTTACGATTGTTTCGGTGGCCACATCAGGCATCAGAATTCATCCCCTGATCGGAGAGTGACGAGTGGCAAGCAAACACCAGGACGGCCGCTCCGAAGTCGCTCTGCTCATGACCTTTTTCTTGGCTCGTCACTCGTCACTAGCTTTTGAACACCAACGCTGGATCAATTCTCGTAACCTTGTAAATCGACAGAATCGAAGACCACAGGCACATCAGGACCGTGAGGACGTACACACCCACGAGCACGGGCCAAGGCAGCAGGACTTGCAGGTTACCCTTCCGCATGGCCTGGATCACCCAGTAGCTGACGAACATGCCCATGCCATAGCCAATCACGGAATTGATGAGTGCCTGCTCGATGATGATCTTGTAGAGGTCCCAGTTGGAAGCCCCGATGGCCTTCAGTGTGCCAAATTCCTTCAGGTGTTCAGTGGTGGAGGTGTAAATAGTGTTGGCCACAATTACGGTGCCGATCACCACGCCCATCAGGGCGATGGAGAGAAGCGCGACTCCCGTGCCCGTGTTAATCATCCAGTAGTCCCGCGTCTTCTTGCTGAATTCGCGCGAGGTGTAGACATCCACGTCCTTCACTTTCTCCTTCAGGCGTTGCTTCACGTCCTCCAGCGAGTAGCCGGGGGCAACTTTCACCAGGATATAAACGGTGTTGCCCTTGTTAATGAAGGAGAGATGGAGGACGTTCTTGTAGGAAGTAAAGATGTAGGGACTCTGGATGAACGACCTGGCCCCGCGGGTGATGCCCGCCACCCGGACGCGGTGGCTGTTGATCTCCGTTTCTCCCCCCACCGGCAGGTCTCCCAGGCGATTGGTTTCGGCCTCGTCGTAGAAGATCGAATTGAAATACTTCACGTCCTGGGGATCGCCCCGCACGATGTTCCAGGGCGCGCCGACCAGAGTTTCGGGGTTGTAACCCACCATCTGGACGGTTTCCTGGCTGCCCGCCGGGGTCTTCCAGTAGCCGAAAGCCAGCAGGTATTTCTCCGCCCAGAGCACCCCTGGGACTTCCTCAACTGCGTAGAGCTTCTTTTCACTGAAAGGGCGCCCGAAGTCAAAGTTTTCGAGACCATGCGCGGTGACCCAGATATCGGCTTCGGTGTGGTCAATCAAGACGCTGGTATTGGCAAGGAAAGCCAGGTAGACGCCGACCTGGATGGTGATCAACACCACCGCGAAAGTTATTCCCGCCAGGGCCACGAGGAAGCGTACCTTGTCATGAAACAGGTTCTTACGGGCAATCGAGACCATGCCGGCACAACCTCGAAGTATCCATTCTATCATGCAGATAGCCTGGACCGGGCCTGTCTCCTGGCGGGGCACTGCAACTCTGCGGCGCGGTGATACGTCTAAATGAATGGCGGCTGGTTCTGCCAGGGTTCAGAGCCAGCGCAAGAAATGCCGAAGGCGAATGAGCAGATTGCATAGAGATGACCAACCGCCAGCAGCCCTGGGCTGGATAGTCAAGGAGGATCACGATGCGCGCATTAGGATTGCTTCTTGTTCCGATGTTGCTAGGGCTGGCGGTGGAGGTGAGCTATGCGCAAAAGCACAGCGCCTCGAACGCCCAGATCACGGCCAGCATCCAGGATAAGCTATACCACGCGCGGGTTTTCGAACATGGCCAAGCGCAAGTGAGTTTTGAAGATGGGGTCGCAACCCTCGCGGGTACGGTGGACAGCCTGGGAGTCAAGATGGATGCCGAGCGGGCGGCACGGAAAGTGGACGACGTCGTCCGGGTCGTCAACAACCTCAACGTCCACGCCGAAGACGTCACCGCCCGCCAGATCGCCGAGCAAGCGCGGAAAGAAATCGTCACCTATTATGCTTACGGGGTCTTTGACAATGTGGCGCTGGAGGTTGAGGGCAACAAGCTCCTAGTGAGCGGTCAGGTAACTCAACCTTACAAGAAGGAAGACATCGGAAACTTCCTGGCGCACGTCAAGGGCGTGGCGGAGCTCGACAACAGTCTGGAAGTCCTGCCCGTGTCGTCCTACGATGACAGCCTGCGGCTGGGGATCGCCCGAGCCATCTTCAACGACCCGTTCTTCATTCACTACGCCACCCAGGCCATTCCACCTATTCACATCATTGTGAAGAATGGAAACGTGACACTGGAAGGCGTGGTTGCGACACAGATGGATAAGGAGAAGGCGGGGATGGATGCGCTTAACGCCGCCACCTTCTTCCAGTTTACCAACAACCTTCGGGTGGAAGGGAAATAGGAACGCGCAGGCTGCCTTCCCTGAGCCGCGCCGAATCAGTTCTGGGGGGCCGGACCGGTGGATTCCCGGATGACCAGTTCGGGATCGATCAGATAACCCCGGCCTTCCACCCGACCTTCCTCGTGCAGCGGGACCAGAGCCTCGAACGCCATGTGACCGATCTTTTCCCTCGGAATGTTCACGGAAGTAAGAGCCGGGTAAACAAACTCCGAAAGGCTGATGTTGTCGTATCCGGTCACGGAAACGTCCTGAGGAACTCGGATTCCCTGTTCGCGAAGTTCTTTGAGGACTCCCAGTGCCATGAAATCGTTCACACAAATGATGGCGGTAGGTTTGAAGCCGGAAGCCAGAAGCTGGCGCGTAGCCTGCCGCCCACCTGCCGGGCCATCACGGTCAGCCATGGTGGCATACTCCACCTCATGGGGGTAGCGTTTCATGGTCTCGAGGAATGATTTCTTTCGGTCGAGGAGTGGTTCCAGGCCGATATGGTGGCCCACAAAGGCCATGCGCCGGTGTCCGAGTGAGTACAGGTATTCCACTGCTTTCTGGATGCCCTTCTGATAGTTGACCTTGATGTTGGAAATGTTCTGGGCAGGGACACCCACGTCGTAGAAGACGATGGGGAGGTTGCTCTCCGTCAGTTCCTGAAGGAGGGAGGGCTCCATCTCTGACACGATCACCGCCAGCCCGGCCAGACGGCGCCCCATCATCAGATGCACGGAGCTCACGAGCTGGCGCGGGCGGTAATCGGTATTGGCCACCACCACTTCATACCCGTGCCGGTGCGCATCCGACTCCAGGGCGCGGAAGATGTCCAGGAAAAAGGGGTTCTCAAGGTTGGAAACAATCATTCCCAGTGTGTTGCTCTTGCCTCCCGCCAAAGTCCGCGCGTGGATGTTGGGATGATACTTAAGTTCTTGAACGACTTTCAGGACTCTCGCCCGCGTTGTGTTCTTGACCGGCCCGGCATTATTCAACACGCGCGAGACGGTGGCGATAGAAACCTTGGCCTTCCTGGCGACGTCTTCAAGTTTCATGGGACCCTCGACAACCCGACATTAAAAGGCTTTCTGCTGAAAGCGCTTAGCTTACTTAACTGCCACTAAGACAACAACATAAAATCAGATTAGACGCTTGACGTCAAGCTTTTTCATTCCCTTTGCAGGTCTCTTGCCCGGACAAATCTCGCGGCGTTGCCGGGCCTCGCTCAACCATCTAATCCCGGGGCGGCTTCAGGTGAGGGTCGAGCTGATGGGCCTTCTCAAATTCGCCGGCGGCCTGATGGTGCTCGCCTTTCTGGCGGAGAGCCAGACCCAGTTGATAATGAGCCGGGGCAAAGTTCGGAGCAAGTTTGAGAGCTGCCCGAAACTGCTCAAGCGCTCCTTCCACGTCCCCTTCCCGAAGCTGTTTAGCGCCCGTGTTGGTCGCCAGGGTGGCGGCCTGAATGTTGGACAGTTCCTTGTTGAGGAGTTCTGCCTGGCGAAACTCCTCGGCGGCCCGGCGCATGTCCGCTCTCTGCCTCCATACCATGCCCAGGGCTTGATGTGCCCCGGCATCTCGAGGGTCAAGCCTCACAGCCGTCTGGAGTTCCGCCAGGGCCCCCTCCAGATCACCCTTCTGCCGCAGCACCGAACCCAGGATATAGTGAGCCCGTTCATAATCAGGCCGCGACTGGATGGCCGCGCGGAATTCCGCCGCCGACTCCTCCAGCTTGCCCTCCTGCCACAGGATCACCCCGAGGGTGTAGTGCGGCTCGGGTAAGTTGGGGTCCAATCCGATGGCTTTTTGCAAGGCGGTTTTGGCTTGGGCGAAATCCTCTCGTTGCTTGAAAGCCACACCCAGATTGTAATGAGCCTCCGCGTTATGGGGGTCGAGCTCGATCAGGGCCTGGTAGGTGGCAATGGCCTCCGCCCACATGGCCTTTTGGAGGTAGACCAAGCCCAGGTTGTTCCATGCCGAATAAAACTTGGGGTCTAATTTCACAGCGGTCTGAAACTCACGCAGAGCTCCGTCACCATCGCCCTGAGCCAAAAAAACCAGGCCCAGATTGTTATGGAGATCAGGCATGTGGGGCTGGAGTTCAATGGCCCGACGAAATTCTGCGACCGCATCCACCAGATAGCCCTCCCGATGGAGGACCAGTCCCCAACCGCTGGCAATCTCCGCCGAGGCGGGGTGGAGCGTTGCGGCAGCTTGGAACTCCCCCAGGGCCTTCTCCAGTTGACCCTGCTTGTCGTAAGCGAGAGCAAGCTGGTAGTGCGCCTCAGCGTAATCGGGTTTCAGATCCAACGCGGAGCGTAGCTGGGAAATCGCCGATCCGTAGTCTTCCAGCAGGCGATACGTCACCCCCAGGCGGTAATGAGCTTCAGCCCAGTCGGGCATCAACTTTACCGCCAATTCAAACTCGCTTCGCGCCCCCAACAGGTTCCCGCGGTGACCCAGGACAATCCCCAGGCCCAAGTGCGCATCGGCCCAGTCCGGGCGCTGGCGAAGCACCTGGTTGTAAAACTGGATGGCGCCGTCGAGGTCTTTGCGCTGCTCGAGTGCCCGCGCCATGTTGAGATAGGCCTCTGTGAAAGTGGGCTCAAGCGCAATCGCCTTCCGGAATTCCGTCACGGCGGGGTCCACTTGGCCATTTTGCAGGAGAGCGAAGCCGAGCGAATTGTGGGCAGCCGGCAACTTGGGGGCATACTTCACCGCCAAGCGGAACTCGCGAATGGCGGTGCGGCGTTGTCCTTTCTGAAGCGCCAGCAACCCCTGTTGGTAATGCCGGGCCGCCAGGGGATCAACCTTCGAGGCAGGGACCTTCTCCTCCGCCGGCCATCCCCCGGGCAGAAGCAGGAATGGGGCCAGGAAAACCGGAAAAAGCTGTGAAAGGAAGCGTCGCACGCCGGGCGTCATGGTACCGCTTGCGGGCTGGAAATGGTACTACTTGGGCGGGAATGTGACTCTTTTCACGATGCCCTTGCCTTCCTGGACATGAATCAACTGGTCCGCCGCCACGTTTTCCAGCACGTCCACCTGACCGCTGGGCCAGCGGATTTCGATCCGCTCGGCCTTGCTGGCCTTGCCCAGTCCGAAGTGGACGCGCAGATCGTTCTGGGAGGCGTAACTCGCCCCGCTGCGGACTTCGTCGATCTGCTGATGAGCCCCGGTAACGCATTTGATCCGGGCGCCAATGCCGCTGCGGTTGGATCTTGTGCCGATGGTGCGAATCTTGATCCAATGGTTCCCCGTGGAGGAATCGCAGCGGAGCAATTGCGGATAGTCATTCACAGGGTTGAGGAGAACGTCGAGGTCGCCGTCGTTGTCGAAGTCTCCGAAGGCGCACCCGCGGGCGGAAATGGGTTGCAGGATACCGCTACCCAACTGCTGGGAAACGTTCTGAAAGCGGCCATTCTGCAAGTTCCGATACACGGCCTTGGGCTCGCGGTAGTGGATGTCCATCTTCAGGCTTTCGATCTCCGGATAGATGTGACCGTTGGCAACAAAGATGTCGAGCCAGCCGTCGTTGTCCATGTCGAAGAACCCGCAACCCCAGCGGAGATGACGGGTATCCATTCCCAGGCCGGCGGGAAAGGTAACGTCGTCGAAGCTGCCGTCTCCGATGTTGCGGTAGAGGGTGGCGGTATCTTCCGAAAAACTCATCTTGACGATGTCGAGCCAGCCGTCGCAGTCGTAGTCGCCGGCCGAAACCCCCATGCCCGATTGCGGTTTGCCGTCCGCACTGTACGCGCACCCTGCCATGACGCTGATATCGGTAAACGTCCCGTCATGATTGTTATGGTAGAGCGCAGCGGGTTGGGAATCGTTGGAAACATAGATGTCCGGCCAGCCATCATTATCAAAATCCGCGACCGCCACGCCTAAGCCGTAGGTTCCCGTTTCTTGAAGGATGCCCGCCTTCTCTGAGACATCAGTGAACGTCCCGTCTCCATTGTTGTGGTAGAGGATGTTCTTCGCACCCGGCAGGCCCGGAGGGCCGCAGGCTACCACGATACTCTTATAAAGGCAGGGGCCGACTTCCGGGAGCGGCCAGGTTTTCAGGTCCCCGCCACAGTAGTTCGCCACGAAGAGATCCAGATGCCCGTCGCGGTCATAGTCCAGAAAGGCGCAACCCGTACTCCAGCGCGTCCCCGGACCGGCCACGCCGGCCTTTTCGGAGACGTCAGTGAAAGTGCCGTCACCGTTGTTGTGATACAGCACATTCTTGCCAAAATACGTGACGAAAAGATCTTCGAATCCATCGTTGTCGTAATCGCCGATGCACACTCCCTGGCCCCAGCCGGAATGGACCAATCCGGCTTTCTCGGTTACATCCGTGAAGGTGCCATCGCGGCTGTTCTTGTAAAGATGATTGGTCGGTTCCTGGCCTTTGGGGAATCCCTCCAGGCGCGTCCCGTTCACAACAAAGATGTCCAGCCAACCGTCGTTGTCGTAATCAAAGAAGGCAATGCCACAGCCCGTAGTTTCCAGCAGATAGATATTCTTGTCCTGGCCGCCGAAGATCGTTTTGTGGGTCAGGCCTGCGGCGCGCGCCACATCGATAAACTGGACATTCAAAGGTTCGAGGTTGTTCTCCGCAGGATAGGCGGCCGCCCACAGTCGCCGCGGCCCGAACCGGGTCAGAGGGTCTTGCCCTAACCATTTCAGCGCCGGGGCACTGGCCCAAAGGCCCGCCGCCTGCAAGATTTGCCGCCGCGTCACCTTGCCACCCATCCTCTTGGCTCCCAATCAATCCAACGCGAGATTAAACCGCGCCCGCGATCTCATCTCATTGAGTCAAATTGAGAATATAGCGCAGACTCGGAACTTCTGGCTAGTGCCGTCCCAACTATTCGGAATGATCTACAGAAGCAATGCCCCCAAGGAGCTTTGCAAGGGTATCGATACAACGACTCGTCCCGTTCCAACTATTGGCGGCCGTTTAATGAGATACAACGACCCCGCGAATAAAGTTGGAAGGGGACTAGCTGTTTCCAGCGGACGGCCCCGCGATGGGGCCCGACCCTCTTTGGTGTGCCTTCTCAAGCCGGGATGGCCTCAAGGCTTCGGATATATTGTGCCGCAACGCATTAGGCTGCCATTGGTTGCTGGGATACGTCCTTTATCTCTTTGGCCTTGCTAGGGCCGGACAGGTCATGGTTGGCGAGCAACATTCTTCGCAACCAATCGTAAGAACATGACTTGGAATCGCAAGAAACCTGAGAGAATTTGTTAATAGCGGGTCAATAGAATAACTAGTCAGTTCATTTTCCCCTTGACAGCCCGCCTCTCATGGGGTATTTAACTAGGCGCGTCGGTCATTGGGTAAGTCTCCAGCAGGCTGGATCATCGTGGATCAGAACTGTTCGGAGGGCCGATGGCACCATTCTTGCTCGGCTGGCCGAACCAACCAAAACTAAAGCTGCTCAGGGCGTAAATCTACCACGCCTCTCAAGTTAACCGGGGACACACGCTCTCAGCAGTTCTCCATTACGCGACAGGGACATTCCTGCCTAATCTTGAAGGGAGGAAAGGAACATATGGCAAAAAAGAGCTGGTTGCTCGTGGGTGTGCTTTTTTTCGTCGTAGGCTATCCAACAGGCAAGGCATATGGCCAAGCAGTGTTTGGCAGCATTGCAGGGTCAGTAACCGACCCCTCCGCGGCGGCTGTTCCTAACGCTAAAGTGACCATTACCGACGTCAGTAAAGCCGTTAGCTACACCGCCACGACGAACACCGCCGGCTTCTATGAGCAGGGACACTTGATCGTGAGTGTTTATCGGGTGCGCATTGAAGCCGCCGGCTTCCAAGCTTACGTTCAGGAAAACGTTCAGGTCAACGTGGACGCAGTCGCCACCGTGAACGCGGCGCTGCAAGTTGGAGCCGTGACTCAGGAGGTAACGGTCACGGGGGCTGTTCCGCTCCTCAAGACCGAGCGGACCGACGTGGCCACTACCTTCAGCGAGAGGTCGGTGGAAGAGCTGCCTCTCCTCAACCGCAACTTTACCCAGTTTGAGCTGCTGACGCCCGGGACCCAGAGGTTAATGTGGCAGCACGCCTCCAGTGAGAACCCGCAGGCTTCGATCCAGATCATGGTGAACGGGCAGCATTTCGGCAGCACCTCGTGGCAATTAGACGGCACCGACAACCGCGATCCGATTTTGGGGATCATCGTCATCAACCCCAACTTTGACGCGGTGACCGAAGCCAAGATGACCACGCAGAACTATGACGCGGAATTTGGTCAGGCCCTCGCGGGGGTTATGACCGCCCAGACAAAGTCGGGCACCAACGAACTCCACGGCAGCGCTTTCTGGTACCGGCGCGATAACAATCTGGCGGCACGCAACCCCTTCTCTCAGTCCCTCCCGATCGCCGGAACCAATAACCGCTTCCTTCCAGACCTCCTTCGCAATCAAATCGGCGGGTCGCTGGGTGGACCCATCAAGAAGAACAAGACGTTCATCTTCGGCGACTTCCAGACGACGCGCATCACCAACGGTGGTTCGGTCCGGACGCGCGTTCCCACCTTGGCGGAACGCGCGGGCGATTTCCGGGATCTCGGGGTGGATATCTTCGACCCATGCACTCCTGACCTGTCGAACTGCAACCTCCCCCCCTCCCAACGGACTCAGTTCATGAGCCAGGGAAATCCCGGCATTCCCGATGGGACTCCCAACGTAATTCCAGCCACACGTTTGTCGCCGCAAGCCCTGAACCTCTTGAAGTTGATTCCCCCGCCGAATATTCCTGTGACGGGTTCCGCGCCCAATTTTTCGGCGTCAGGCGCCGAGCTCTTCAACACCGACGGGTTCGACGTTCGCGCCGACCAGTACCAAACCGAGAAGCTGCACATCTTTGGTCGGTACAGCTTCCAGCAATTCAAGCGACAAGGGCCGGGGGCTTTCGGCACGATCGCGGGTGGGCCGGCCTTCGATAACATCTTTTTCTCGGGGCAGTCGTCGGTCCGCAACGAAAGCATTGCGTCCGGCTTCGACTACACGCTCCGGTCTTCCTTGCTCACAGACTTCCGGTTTGGTTTCTTCCGCTATCGGGTCTTCGTCAACCCCAACGGGCTCGGCACCAGTCCCGCCAAGGATGCGGGAATTCCGGGAGTGAATCTGGACAACTACTATACTTCCGGGATGCCAGCGTTCTTCATCAACGGAACGGGTGGTTTTAACTTCGGGTACTCCCTGGGGAACAATCAGTGCAACTGCCCCTTGGATGAAGAAGAGCAGCAGTGGCAGTTCGTCAACAACTGGACGAACATTCGGGGCAACCACACCCTCAAGTTTGGCGCGGACATTCGTTACGCGCAGAACCTCCGCGTCCCCAGCGACCGACACCGCGCCGGCGAACTGAGCTTTAATAACGAGGGTACGGAAGCGGCTACGGGCGGTGGCCTGGGCGCGGCCACTTTCATGTTGGGCAACGTGAACTATTTCTCGCGGTACATCAGCAAGGCCACCGACGCTGCCGAGCGCCAAAACCGTTGGTTCTTTTACGGCCAGCACACCTGGCGCGTCACGCCCAAATTCACCTTGAGCTATGGACTTCGCTGGGAGATTTACTTTCCACAGACGATCACGGGTAAGGATAAGGGCGGCTACGTTAACCCCGCGACGGGTGAGGTGTGGGTTGTCGGCACCCAAGGGATCGGGATGAACGGCAACGTGGAGAACAGCTTCAGCAACTTTGCTCCACGCCTCGGCCTAGCTTACCAAGTCTCCTCCAAGACCGTTCTTCGAGCGGGGTACGGGCGGGCCTTTGATATCGGCGTGTTTGGGTCCACCTTCGGTCATAGCGTGACCCAGAACCTGCCGGTGCTGGCCATCCAGGAACAACGCGGGCCCACTGGCAGTCCTTTCGAGACTGCCTTCAACTTGGCGCAGGGGCCTGTGTTGCTTGACCCGAGCACACTCTTACAGAACAACTGCCTCAATAACAGCCGCTCGGGTCCTAATCCGATCACTAATCCTGACGGTACCAAGACTCAATGCCTGGGAGCTACGGGACGGCCACTCCTTCCCGATGGCGTTACCTCGTTCGTTCTCCCGTTCAAAATGCGCTTGCCCACGGTGGACGCCTGGAACCTTACTGTGCAACACCAGCTCACCCCGACCGTCGCTGTTGAGGTGGCCTACGTGGGGAACAAGGGCACACATGTCTTCGCGGGCGATGGTTCAGACTATGACTTCAACCAGCCCACGGAAGTGGGTTTTCCCCAGTTGGGCCAGAACCTGCGCAAGCCTTTCTTCTCCAAGTATGGTTGGTCGCAGGGCTTCCGCTATTTTGGCAGCGACTCCAACGACAACTACAACTCGCTGCAAACCAAGGTCGAGAAACGCTTCTCGAGCGGCTACTCCCTGGTGGCTCATTACACGCTGGCGCGAGCTTACAAGTACCCCGGTAACTACTGGCCGGTCGATGGCACTGTGGTCTACGGCCCCTCCGACTGGCAGCGCACGCATGTCTTCGTACTGACCAATGAGTGGCAATTGCCGTTCGGCAAGGGGAAGAAGTGGCTGGGCAGCTCCTCCAGGGGGCTCGATTACTTGGTGGGCGGTTGGCAGATGAATGCCGTCACCACCTGGGAAAGCGGCCTACCGTTTACGCCCGGCTACCTAGACTGTGGAGCCGACCGGGACAACGGGCCTTGCCGACCGAATCTGGTCGGAAAGGCATCGGTTTCCAACCCCAGCCAGAGCGGGTGGTTTGTGCCAGCGGGGGCCGAATTAGCCAAGAACGGCGAGACCCTTGGCCCCTGGCAGCGCCCAGGTGTCGGGCAGTTCGGAAATGTTCGCCAGAACTCCTTCCGTGGTCCCAGGTTCTTTGACACAGACTTCTCCTTGTTCAAGAACTTCACGATCACGGAACGAGTCAAAGGCCAGCTCCGGGCTGAATTCAACAACTTCTGGAACAACGTCAATCTTGACAACCCCAATGCCACGGTTGACAGCGACACCGCCGGGAAGATCTTCGGCCTTGCTCCCGGCGCGGTGATGCGGCAGACGCAGTTCGTGCTCCGCGTCGACTTCTAGTCCTTACGCGAACTGGACTATGTAGACTCCAAGAGGAGCTCGCGAAAAATGGGCTCCTCTTATTTTTTTGCCCGAGCTTGGACAAACGTGTAAGCCAGGAAGCTGAGGCGGAGGACTGCTTGCTTGCAACCCAGCCCAGCAATGCAAGGGGGTTTGATCCTTAACACCCGAATGGGTTCAATTGACCGTGGCCCGAAAATGAAACTCACAGAGGAACCGGAATAGCGATGCGGCATATGCACTAGGAAATATCGCGCGGATTCTGACGACGATTGATAAACTGCCTGCGGCGAAGAAGATCCTTGGCAAGGGGACGTAAGAACAGTGAACGATTTGTTGGATTCCAATAGCATTGACCAGGCCCTGATAACCCTTTTCCTCTTGACAAAACAGTAGCTTTCGACCATGCTGTCGCCCGGCGTCGGTCAGGGGGTCACTCCTAATAGGAACTCAGCAGCCGACGTGAGCACCTCGCACTAACCGAAAAGCTCACGGGTTGCTGCTAGAGTTTCGCTGAAATGAATCCAAAACCAGGTTGTGCCGCTCCGCACTGCGCGTTTACGCCAGGGCGCGCATCGAGAGCCGGCAATCGGAGACCTCCGGGACAAAGCCAGGGACACGGCCCGGGGGATTCGTTGTGCTGTGCATTGAGGGCGCCGATCCTCGGCACTCCTTCATAATTCGGAAAGAAGAAGTTGTAACCGACACGCAAGGGAGGAGGAGAAACCTATGTGGAAAAAGGGTTGGTTGCTTGTTGGCCTGCTTCTTCTCGCGCTGGTCTATCCGGTGGGGAAGATGTTCGGCCAGGCCGTTTACGGAAGTATCATCGGTACGGTGACAGACTCCACGGGCGCTGTAGTGCCCAGGGCCAAAGTCACCATCACCGAAGTCGACAAGAACGTCAGCTTCTCTACCGCCACCAATGAGTCCGGGAATTACGAGCAGACTCACCTGATCGTTGGAACGTATCGGGTGCGTATCGAAGCACCCGGCTTCCAGGCCTACGTCCAAGAAAACGTCAGTGTCAACGTCGATGCCGCTGTGCGCGTGGACGCCAAGCTCCAGTTGGGGGCGCTGACCCAGACGGTGGAGGTCACGGGGGCGGTGCCCTTGCTCAAGACGGAGCGGACCGACGTCGCCACCACCTTCAGCACCAAGGCGGTCGAGGAGCTGCCGATTTTCAATCGCAACTTCACCCAGTTCGAGCTACTGACACCCGGCACGCAACGCCTGGGCTGGCAACACGCGGCCAGCGAGAATCCGCAGGGCTCGATCCAAATCATGGTGAACGGCCAGCATTTCGGGGGCACTTCCTTCCAGTTGGACGGCACCGACAACCGCGACCCCATCCTGGGCATCATCGTGATCAACCCCAACCTCGACTCCGTTACCGAGGCCAAGATCACTACGCAGAACTACGACGCCGAGTTCGGCCAAGCTACCGCCGGGGTGGTCACGGCGCAGACCAAATCCGGAACCAACGAGCTTCACGGCACAGCGTTCCTGTTCCGGCGAAACGACTTGACCCAGGCACGCAATCCTTTCACCCAGTCGGTGCCCATTGAGGGCAGCAATAACAGGTTTATTCCCCAAAGCCTCTGGGATCAGTTCGGCGGCTCGCTGGGCGGGCCGATCAAGAAGAACAAGACCTTCCTCTTTGGGGATTACCAGGGAACCCGCCGGAAGATGGGCGGATCGGCCCTGACCCGAGTACCCACCGCGGCGGAACGCACGGGCGACCTGAGCGATCTGGGCGTGGACATCTTCAACCCGTGCAACGGGGCCTTGACAGACTGCAATGTTGACCCCGCACTGCGTCAGCAATTTATGGGCGACGATGGCAAATCTCCGAACGTCATCCCGACGGCGCGGCTGTCGCCCCAGGCGCTGGCACTTCTGAAATACATCCCCCTGCCCAACATCCCCGGTGCGACGGGCGAGACACCCAACCACTCCTCGTCGGGCAGCCAGATCTTCAACGACGACGCCTTCAATCTCCGCGCGGACCATTACTGGAGCGAAAAACTACATCTGTTCGGGCGTTACAGTTACGCACGCTTCAGGAGAGCGGGTCCGGGCGCTTACGGGCTGATTACCGGCGGGCCCGCGTTCGACGTTGATCCCACGGTGGGTGGCTTTTCAGGTCAATCGGACGTCCGCAACCAGAGCATTGCCTCGGGCTTTGACTACACGCTTCGGCCCACCTGGCTGACAGACTTCCGCTTCGGCTTCTTCCGCTATCGGGTGTTCGTCAATCCGAACGGACTGGGGACAAGCCCGGCCACCGACGCCGGAATTCCCGGGTTGAATCTCGACAATACCTTCACCTCAGGCATGCCAGCGTTTTACATCAACGGTCGAGGCAGTTTCAATTTCGGGTACGCCCTGGGCGTCAACCAGTGTAACTGTCCACTGGACCAGCAAGAACAACAGTGGCAGTTCGTGAATAACTGGACCAACATCCGCGGCAACCACACCCTCAAATTCGGCGCGGACATCCGCTATGCGCAGAACCTACGTGTCCCAAGCGACAGTCACCGGTCTGGCGAACTCAACTTCAACTCCGAAAGGACAGAGGGCGCAGCGGGCGGCGGACTGGGACTGGCCTCATTCCTCCTCGGCGATTTAAGCTCCTTCGACCGATATATCTCCAAAGTTACGGACGCCGCCGAGCGGCAGAAGCGCTGGTTCTTCTATGGCCAGGACACCTGGCGCATGACACCCAAGCTCTCCTTGAGCTACGGCCTGCGCTGGGAACTCTACTTCCCCCAGACGGTCAACGGGAAAGACAAGGGCGGATGGGTTGACGTGGGCACCGGCGAGACGTTGATTGCCGGCGAGAAAGGTGTGGGAATGAACGGCAATGTCAGCAACACCTTCACCCACTTGGCGCCACGACTCGGAATCGCCTACCAGGTCACGCCCAAGACCGTGGTCCGCATGGGCTATGGTCGGAGCTTCGACATAGGCGTGTTCGGCGTCACCTTCGGTCACACCGTGACGCAGAACCTGCCGGTGCTGGCCACCCAGAGCCTTCGCCCCTCCGATTCCTGGAGGAGCGTGTTTGCTCTCAATCAGGGTCCGGCCGCACTGGATCCGGATGTAATCCTCCAAAACAACTGCAACCCCATCACGGATCCCACCGGGACGAAGACGGAATGCCTCGGCCCCAATGGCCGACCACTCTACCCGGATGGTGTCATGCCACGCGTCCTACCGCGCCAGAACTTGATGCCCACCGTGGACGCCTGGAACGCCACAATCCAGCACCAGCTCACTCCCTCATTGGCCCTGGAAGCTGCCTACGTGGGCAACAAAGGGACGCGCATGTACGTCGGCGACGGGGAGTGGTACGACGCCAATACGCCCACCATCGTGGGCTTTGGCACGTTGAGTCTGGACCAGCGAAAGCCCTTCTATTCAAGGTACGGGTGGACCCAGCCCATCGGCTGGTATGGCAAAGACGGCAACAACCGGTACAATTCGTTACAGGCCAAGGTGGAGAAACGCTTCTCCCAGGGCTACTCGATCGTCGCGCACTACACACTCGCCACGGCCCGCAACTTCGATGGCAACTACTGGGCCGTGGACCACAGCGTCGCCTTTGGCCCGCCCGACTGGCAGCGCAAAAACGTGTTCGTGTTCTCGCACATCTGGGAGCTGCCTTTCGGAAAAGGGAAGAAATTCCTCGGGAACGCGCCGCGCGCGCTGGACCTCCTGGTCGGCGGCTGGCAGCTTTCTGGGGTCACGACTTGGGCGAGCGGCCTGCCGTTCACGCCCAGCTACCTGGACTGCGGCTCTGACGTGGACACAGGCCCCTGCCGGCCGGACCTGATCGGTGACGCCTCCGTTTCCAATCCCAGCCAGCATGGGTGGTTTGAGACGGCAGGAGCTGAACTGGCAACCAACGGCGCCGTTGGAGGGCCCTGGAAACGCCCAGCCGCGGGCACCTTCGGCAATGCTAAACGCAACTCGCTCCGTGGGCCGGGGCTGTTCCTCGGGGACATGGCCTTCTTCAAGAACTTCCAGATCACCGAGAGGTTAAAGGGACAGTTCCGGGGTGAATCCTTCAACATCTGGAACCGGGCCAACCTGGACAACCCCGACGGCTGCGTGGACTGCGAATCGGGAGGCCATATCTTTGGCCTTGTATCCGGAACTGCTATGCGGCAATGGCAGTTCGCCGTCCGGTTCCAGTTCTAGGTGTAGTCGTGAAAAGCTCAACCTCCACGAGGAGCTCGCCGCGGCGAGCTCCTCTTTTTTTGTCGCGACACTTGGAGGAGATGTCAAAGTGTGCGCAGGTCAACCCTCAAGGCATTGCGCTTGCCCTGCGCACCCGCACGCGCTATAAGCATGGGCGGAGGCAATACGAACCGGGGACTTGCAAGGGGCTGGCTCGTGATGGACACACCTATACGAGTATGCGTATGCTGGCTCTGCCTGGCGGTGCCCTGCCTGGCGCAACAACCGGGGACCCCCGCGCTGCCCGTCGGCGAGTTGGCGCGCGCCGCTGCCTTGATCGACCAGGGAAAAGTGAGCCAGGCGATCGAACTCCTGAATGACCTCGCGCGGAAAGACCCCAAGCCCCCCGGCCTGGAGGCGCTGCTGGGCAAATGTTATTACGAGAAACGCGATTATCAGCAAGCGATCCCGCACCTCGATCTCGCGCTCCGTGAAAGACCCGAGGACGGCGAATCGACGCAACTGCTGGGACTCTCCTACTATCTGCTGGGCAACACGCCGAAGGCCATCCCGCTTCTTGAGAAAGTCCAGTCCTGGCTTCCCCACCCTGACGTGACCGGTTCCTACGTGCTGGGCATCAGCTACCTTCAAACTTCCCAGTACGATAAAGCGCGCGCGGCCTTTGCCAGGATGTTCTCGGTGCCCCCCGAATCCCCCCGCGCGCGCCTGGTCCTGGGACAGATGATGTTGCGGCAGGAATTCGAAGACAAGGCGGTTCCAGAGCTGCAACAAGCCCTCCTGCTGGACCCGAAACTCCCCATGGCCCATTTCCTGCTGGGAGAGGTCTATCTTTTCAAGTCCGATGTGCAGCGTGCCCTGGAGGAGTTCCACAAGGAACTTGAGCTCAACCCCATCCTGTGGCTTGCCTACTGGCGCCTGGGCGACGCCTATGCGCGCCTGGAGAATTGGAATGAAGCGGAACGCGCCTTGAAGCAGGCCATCTGGTTGAACCAGAATTTCACGGGACCTTACATCCTGCTGGGAAAAGTGGAACTCAAAAAGGGGGATGCGGGACTTGCCGCGGGATTCCTGGAACGCGCCCTCAAGATGGACCCGAGCAACGCCGGAGCGCATTACCTGCTCGGGTCAGCTTATAAGGAGCTGGGACGGGCGGAAGACGCGAAGCGCGAGTTCGACCTGACGCGCAGCCTCCGCTCAGGGAAAGACCCGGACATCCTGCGGCTGCCCGAGTCCCCGCCAGAGCGCTGAAGAGCCGCTGTAGGAACTTGCCCCGCTTCCGGCGGGATCTCGAGCCTTTCAGACCCTTCCAGATAAGTATTGCCCTCCCCTTTCCCTTGTGGTAACTATCTAGATTAGCGTGAGCTTGAACCCTGTCGCCATACACAGCAGCGGTCTCAGGATCGGCCGAGAGGACAATAAACTACGGCCCGAAGACCGTACCGCCCACGATTGGTATCGGTTCGTACTTTCATTTCCTCCACATCTAGTCCGCGACTATGTTGAGCGCTTCGGAATTAGCTCCCGTAAGCGAGTCCTTGACCCGTTCTGCGGGACTGGCACTACCCTAGTGGAGTGCAAGAAGCTGGGCATTCCCTGCGTGGGGATTGAAGCAAACCCGATAGCCCGCTTCGCCAGCCGGGTCAAAGTGGAATGGGACCTCGATCCCGATCGCGTACTAACTCACGCGAACGAAATCGCTAGACTGACTTTGGAAAAACTTGAAGCTGAGGGCATTGAGGACGAGGAGAGCCCTCCGTTGTTCAGCACCCACCGCCGACCTACCGCTGCATTACGCACGCTTCCTCCAGAAACCTCCAAACTCCTCTTAAGGAATTCCATCAGCCCCCTTCCGCTACACAAGGCACTCACGCTCCTTCAGACCTTAGAAGAGCAAGAGGACGAGCGGTTCAACCAGCACGAGCGGCTGGCCCTCGCCAAGGCAATCGTATTCGGGGCTAGCAACCTTGAGTTTGGGCCCGAAGTCGGCGTCGGGCCCGCCAAGCCCGACGCCCCCGTGGTCAGGCCTTGGCTGAACGCCATCCAGGCGATGGCGGAAGATCTGCGGGGCCTGCGAGCCAAAGCCGCGGTGAGCGCTGTCGTGCACGAAGCTGACTCGCGTTACTTGCAGAAGGTCTTGGAGCCGAATTCAGTGGACGCGGTGATCACATCCCCGCCCTACCCCAATGAAAAGGACTACACCCGGACTACTCGACTCGAATCGGTACTCCTGGGATTGATCCGCAGTAAGAGCGATTTGCGGTCGCTCAAGCAAAATCTGATCCGATCCAACACCAGAGGTGTTTACAAGGAAGACTGCGACGACTTATTAGTCGCAGGCCATGAAGAAATCCAACGCATAGCGGACGCGATCGAGAAACGTCGGAAGAAGCTTGGGAAAACGTCGGGATTTGAGCGCCTCTATGCGAGAGTAACCAAGCTTTACTTTGGAGGGATGGCCCGGCATCTCTCCGAGCTTCGTGGCGTTCTGCGAGCGGGAGCCAATCTTGCCTACGTGGTGGGCGACCAAGCGTCCTATCTGCGGGTGATGATCCGCACCGGCCAGCTTCTGGCGGATATCGCCCGGTCACTCGGGTACGAGGTGCTTGGCATCGACCTCTTCCGCACGCGCCTTGCCACAGCCACCAAGGAACAACTACGCGAAGAGGTCGTACTTCTCCGCTGGCCGGGGAAGAAAACCTTTCAGGGGCCGACATCGTGACCCAGCAAAACATATACTCATCAATCATCGAACAAATCTTTCGCTCGAAATACAAACCCGGAGCGCGGGAAGTGGATTTCGAGAGGGAGGATATAGTCAGATTTGCCAAGAAGGTAAGGGTGAAACTCCCAAAGAACCTCGGAGATTTGGTTTACAGCTTTCGGTATCGCGTACCCTTGCCGGTAAGTATTCAGGCGACGGCGGGGCGAGGAGAGGCGTGGATCATCCGTCCGGCGGGCAAGGCGAAGTACCGTTTCGCCCTGGTGCCCGATAGGCCCCTCATCCCCAACGAAAACCTAGCGACAACCAAAGTGCCCGACTCCACTCCGGGCGTCATTGCGAAGTACGCCCTCTCCGATGAGCAGGCCCTTCTAGCCAAGATTCGGTACAACCGCCTTGTAGACATCTTCACCGGTGTTACGTGCTACTCGCTGCAGAACCATCTGCGCACCAGCGTGCCCCACATGGGGCAAGTGGAAACCGACGAGCTGTACATCGGCATCGATAAGAAGGGTGTCCATTACGTGTTCCCCGTCCAAGCCAAGGCAGGAAAAGACAAACTAAGTGTCGTCCAGATCGAGCAGGATATGGCCGTGTGCGCGCAAAAATTCTCCTCGCTAATCTGTCGGTCCCTTGCCGCGCAGTTCTTGCAGGACGACGTAATTGCGCTCTTCGAATTCGAGGCGACTGAGGATGGTGTGCGCGTCGCTTCGGAGAAGCACTACCGACTAGTGCCGCCAGAAGAAGTTACTGAGGCCGACCTTGAAGCTTACCAAAGCCGCACCTCTGACTGAGAATCCACCTCCGAAGCCGGACCTTCACCTATGACGACCTGGAGCATTACTGCCAAGTCGTGACGGTCATCAATGAAACCATCCGCCTCATGGGGGAGATCGACGCCGCCATCCCCCAATGGCCGATTGAATGAAGACTAGACTTTAAGGATTAAACGCGATGGCTAAGAAGCGTCCGAATCGACAAACCCCCGGACAGAAGGCAGCAGCGACACGCAAGAAGGGACGCGGGAGATTGATTCGCGCTTATGCTGAAGAGCTACCTGGCACCGCCTTGGAAGTTTTTTGGAGGGAATTCAAGGGTTTGCTCCAAGGACAAAGCGGTATCTACGTGCTTCTCAAGCACGGGGTGCCTCACTACGTGGGACAAGCTTCTAACCTTCCCTATCGTATTCGGCATCATTTGAGAGATAGGCTTCGGGGAAAGTGGGATGGTTTTAGCTTCTATGTCGTCGCAAGGACTCGGTATCTCACCGATTTGGAAACCCTTCTCTCGCGAATCATAAATCCGCGTGGGGCCAAAGTCATTGGTCGCCTTCGCGGGGCAACAAACCTGAGAAAACAATTTGTTTCAGACCTCAAAAGATTCGCAAAGGCGCTCAAAGACCTGAACGAATAGTGCCTTAAGATGATGAGTTGAAAAAGACCTGGCCGCCTAGCCCGGCCTAGCTAACCGGGCGAAAGGCGTTCGTTACCGCTTCCGCCCGGCGGCGAGTCCAATCCTTCCGAGCGGGAAACAAGGGCACGAGTCAGTGAGCCAACGCAAACCGAGGGAGCCATCGCCTAAGGTGGGCATTGCTTGACGAGCGAGATCTTTCATCGCATCCTGGAACTGGTCGCACGACGAGAGGTCGTGATGTCGGACCACGGCTACGATGAGCTTGCCGCCGATGGTATCCTGGTCAGGGATATCCTCAGGGGGGTCAGCGAGGGCAAGGTCGTCGAGGAGTATCCAACATACTACAAAGGGCCTTGCGTGCTGGTCTTGCAGCGGGATCATGAGGGCAGGCCGGTGCATGTGGTGTGGGGCATCCCGAGCGAGGCGGTGTCTCCAGCGGTGGTCGTCACCGCCTACAGGCCGGACGCCAGTCGGTGGACAGAGGATTTCTTGAGGAGGAGATCATGACGGGAAGGCGCGGCATGAAGTTCGTGCATGAAGGACAATACGCTGCCGCTGTCGAGATCGAGTGGCTCGAGTCCGAAACGGGATGGTCGCCCTATCTGTCCTTGCAGGATGCTCAGAAACTGGATGAGGTACGCGAGGCTCTGCGTCGGGGCGATCTCAAAAAGGCAGGGCAACTGGCCCGAGTTTATCAGCTCACCCCTCTTCCCGCGTGACCGGCGAGAGCCTTCCAAGCTAGCCATCAAGCCCGGCCTAGCGAACCGGGCGAATGGTGTCCCTTCCCGCTTCCGCCCCGCGCGCGCGAACGCTGGGCTCGCGCTCCACCACTCGCCGGACAACCTCCGCCTCCAGGTGGCAGGGCGAGGCAAGCCTCGCCCCTACTGGTCAATTTCAGCCAAGCTATCGGCCGGAAGGTGGTAAGAATCCGACCGCAGCACCACCCGCTTAAAACTCTGCGACGTGCCTACCGGCTGGTAGAAGATAACGGCAAGGGCAGGATGGGTGGCAAGGTACTTGCGGCTGCCCTCCACTCCCAAAACGAAGAAGGAAGTGGAAAGAGCATCCGTCTGGGTCGCCGACGGCGCCAGGGCCACCGTGGAAAGCATGTTCTCCACGGGCCAGCCGGTGTGCGGGTCCATGATGTGGCAGTAAACCTTTCCGCCAATCTTGAAGAACTTTTCGTAACTTCCAGAAGTTGAAAGCGAGTAGTTCTGAAGATGAAAGACGTTTCCCGCCTTGCGGGTGTCATAAGGGTCGCGCACGGTCACCTTCCACCCGCGCCCTCCGGGCGGAGAGCCCAGCGCATAGATGCTGCTCGTGCCGGCTGAAACCAGCGCGGCCGTGATGCCGTTTACGCGCAGGATTTCCACTGCTCGGTCGACGGCGTAGCCCTTGGCAATCCCCCCCAGGTCGAGTTCCACCCCCCTTTCATCAAATCGTATAGTCCGTCGCGCCGCGTCCAGCTTCAGATGGCGCCAGCCGATTCTCTTCAGCACCTGGGCGATTTCGCCTTGGGATGGCAGGCGACCGTGGCCGCGAAAGAATCCCCAGTGCTTCATGAGGGGGCCGACGGTAAGGTCAAAGGCGCCGCCCGTTTCCCTGCTGTAGCGGATGGAATCCTCGAGCAATTGAAAAAGTTTTGGTTCAACGACGACGTCGCGGCCAGCCGCCTCGCGGTTGATCTGGGAGAGTTCACTCTGCGGCTGGTAGTTGCTCATCTGCTCATCGAGGCGGTCAATCTCGTCGAAGACTTCGTTCGTGACTTCCGCAAGGTAATCGCCGCCCCGCCCGTAGGCCACCACCGTGAAGACGGTTCCCATTGCCTCGTGTGAGGCCTCGTAGCGAACCACCGTGTCAGCCGCGCGGGCAGGGTTTGCCGCGAAGGCAGAGACCAGCAGCAGAATCAGAAACTCAATCCGCATCATAAGTGCGCGAAGTCCCGTGAAGGTCAAGCGCAAAAGCCCGTCTCGGGTCCTGCATCTCGGGGGCGCATTTCACGTCCTAAAACAACAGTGGGGTCTCACCCTCAGGATGAAACCCCACCTCTGCACACCCAAGAAAAATGCCGACCGAACTAGGCCGGCTTCTTCGGCCAGAATACTTTCTGGCCGGTTTCGATGGCTCGATTCGCGTAGATAACACCTAAAGCGTCAGACACCCCCGCTTCCAAATCCGCGATCACCGGCTTTCCCTCTCGGATGGTTGCGATGAAGTTGACCATTTCGGTAAACCAGGGATCGTTCGGTTCTTCGTAGTTGTAGATGCCGTGCGCGGCGAGCCAGCGCCTGGCGTACCGCACTTCGCGATCGAGGAACCCGCCCTCGCCATTGCCCTTTTCCGGGAAGATGGGGATCCCTTCCTGAGCGGCCGCCTTCGTCACCGTCGCGCCAGCCCACCAGTTCTCTTTGCTCGCCCCCGTGGAAACCTTGGCAACATTCTCGCGGTAATACATCCCCTTCCCGATGGTTGTCTCGAGCGTACCCTGGTCGCCCATAATCTGCTCGCTAAAGCTGTAGTGACCGTTGGTGAGAATCGTGCTCAAGAGCAGCTTGGCGCCGCCGGGATATTCGAAAATGGCCTGCGCGTTGTCACAAGTTTCCCGGCCGTCTTTGTAATAATCAATCCCGCCCGTCCCCACCACGGAAACCGGGTCAGAGCCGATGGCCCAATTGGCAATATCAATCTGGTGCGAGGCGAGTTCCGCCATCGGGCCCCCGGAGTATTCCCGGTACATACGCCAGTTGATCAGGCGCTCAAACTTCGGGTCGGGCACAGGTCTCCGCCAAGTCGTGTGGGAATGCCATTGCACCCGCACGAAGGTGATCTTGCCCAGCGCGCCTTTGCGGATCATCTCCATGGCCACCTGATAGAGGACGCTCGAACGCCGCTGCAGACCCACTTGCAAGACCTGCTTGGGGTGCGCCGCGGCGGCTTGCCGCATCGCTTTTTCCTCCTCTTCCTTGAAGAACATGCATTTCTCGATGAAGACGTGCTTACCGGCGTTCAGCGCGTCAGTCGTCATCGAGGTGTGAAGGTGCAGCGGAGTGGCAATCATCACCGCGTCGATGTCCTTCCGCTCGAGCAGTCGTCGATAGTCCTCATACGTCTGGGGGTTCGAGCCAATGGTCTCTACACCTTTCTTCAGGTTAGGTGGATAGATGTCGCAGGTGGCAACACAGCGGCCCTCCGGAACCCTCGACAAATGCTTCAGAAGAGTACAACCCTCCGTTCCTGTCCCAATGAAGCCGTAATTCACCACGTCGCTCGGGCTGGCAGAGGCCAGAATGGCCGGAGACCCAAGGCTAGGCAGGGCGGAAATAGCGGTCACGGCCGCGGCCGTCTTTAGGAAATCGCGGCGGCTAACGTCTTGCTCTTTCTCCATCGTTAAGACTCCTTATGATTTCGAATGCCGTCCCGGTGGCTCAAGGGAAATTTAACACACCTACACTTCACCGTCGAGAGCATTAGCACTTCGAACGCCAAAGAGTCCTAGGACATTTTCGACGTATCAGATTGAAAACAAACGAGTTAAAGCAACATCCTGGAACCTGTACGCCTAATAGCGGGAAATATCCCCAATCGACCATAGAACCCCTCGCCCGACCTTGGGGTGTCCGAACTGCCGACTCCGCGCCGCGCCCCAGCCTCCTCGGGGCGATACCAGTGCTGCCCACCTCGCCCCAAACCTCCAGTTTCGCTTTCTGGGCTTTCCCTATTCAACTTCTGACCTTCGACTTCTGACTGCTTATGCCCCTTGACTTGCGCCCCTTGACTGTTGCCTTGGAACTTCCCAAACACCCTCCCGGACGGAACTCGCATCTAGGTTATACTGAGTCGGAAGTATTGCGGAGAGACATTGAAACTCCAGGTTAACCTCATCCGAACCTTGCTGCTTGCCGCGGGAGCCCTGCTGCTCACCTCTCGTATCTTTTCCCAGGCCGATGTCCCCTCGGAAGAAGTCACGCGCGAGAGCTTGAAGTTCACGCAGGTTTACGGCGTCGTCGAGCAGAACTTCATGGACGCAGTGGATTCGGACCGAGCCATCTTCGATGGAGGGATCCGCGGGATGCTCTCCACTCTCGACCCGTTTTCGGCCTTCTTCGACCGTGAGCAATTCGAAATGCTCCAGCAGCAGGCGCGGGGTGAGGCGCTGGGCTTCGGCTCCATCCTTTACGTCACACCGGGGAAAGTCATGGTCTTGCAGGCTGCCCAGGGTTCGCCTTCCTGGCGCGCCGGACTCGGCCCCGGCGATGAAATCGTCTCCATCAACGGCACGCGCGTCGACCGCCTTGACTTCAACTCCCTCATTCAACTGCTGCAACGTTCCCGCTCCCATCCCGTCCGCCTGGGGGTAATCCCGCCCGGCAAAGTCGTGGCTTCCGACATCGAATTGAAGCCCGCCGAGGTGGCTTTACCCACCGTGGACAAGTCCTTCCTGCTCTCCCCGGAGATCGCTTACCTGCATTTGACCGGCTTTGAGCAAAAGACCACCCAGGAGGTGACCGAGGCGCTGGGCCGAATGGGCGGCGGAAGGCTGAAAGGGCTGCTGCTCGACCTCCGCGACAACCGCGGCGGGATCGTGGACGCGGCGGTGGCGGTGGCCAGCCTGTTTCTCCAGCCCGACCTCTCCGTGTTGACCGCGCGCGGCCGCGCCATGCCGGAGAAACCTTACCGCACCGTCCCTACCACAGCGCACTTCGACTTGCCGTTGATTGTCCTGGTGAACGGCAACACCGCCAGCGCCGCCGAAGTGCTGGTGGCAGCCCTTCAGGAACACGATCGGGCGCTCATCGCCGGGGAACCCACCTTCGGCAAGGGCGTGGTACAAAGCGTGACGGGGCTGAGTGAACAAACCGGACTGGCACTCACCACCGCGCAGTATTTCACCCCCAGCGGACGCTCCATCCAACGGCCCCTTCCCGGGAGCGCGCTGGCCCTGGATGCGGCGGGCCGCGATCCCGCTCCCGGCATGACCTTCCACACCGACAAGGGACGCCCGGTCACCGCCGGCGGCGGGATCACGCCGGACGTCCCCATGAGCCCGCGAGCCCTCGACCCCTGGGTCAGCTTCTTGAACCAGCGCGGGGTGTTCACCAACTTCGCCTCCGCGTACCTGACGCTGCATGGCAAGGTCACACGTGTCTTCGAACCCGATGCCAAGGTTTTGGCGGAACTGATGGACTACCTCCGAAGGGAACAAATCCGAGTACCGGATGAGTACTGGGCGCAGGACCAGAATTACCTGAAGCTGCGCGTCAAGACGGACATCTTCAACCTCGTCTTCGGCCTCGCCGTGGGCGACGAGGTGGAAGTCCGCGCCGACCCTCAAGTGCAGGATGCCCTCTCTCTTTTCCCCCACCTACCCAATTTGCTCCAGGGCCCTGCTCAAAAGCCCCCCAACATTCACATCAAGCGCGTGGCAAGATAGCTGCTGGGAACGTAGGGTGGTTCGCGAACCCGGCCTTACAGGCGCGCGAGCTCGCGGACGACTTCCAGCGTGGCGTCGATTTCGGCTTCCTTGTTGTAGATGTGGCAGGACTGGCGGACGCCCAAGGGGTCGCCCAGTGCACGCGGGCGGAGGCGTCGTCGAATCCACATTTCATCCGCGAGCTGCTGGGCCGGAATTCCCTCCACGCTGTAGACGACGACTGCTCCCGCCAGTTCCGGGTGGACGGGAGAGTTGATTTTGACGCGGGGTATCTGCTGCAGACCTGCACGCAGACGGTCGGCGAGTGACCGAATCCGCTTGCGAACTCTCTCCGGTCCGATACGGAAATGGAAATCCAGCGCCGCATCCAGGCCGACTTGCAGCGCAGGATTGCCTGTTCCATACTGCATGAACCGGTACATTCCATCCTTGTGGTTGTCCCACTCCGAGCTGCACAGCGTTGTCCAGAACTGCTCCTGCCGTTCACGACGGATGTAGAGCATTCCGTTGCCCGCTGGGGCCAGCAGCCATTTGTGCGGGCTGGAGAAATAGACGTCGCATCCCAAGTCCTTCAGATCGACTTCGACCTGACCTACGGCCTGTGCGCCATCGACGATGGAGAGGCATCCATGCTGGTGCGCGAGCGCCGTGATGCGCTTTACCGGCATAACCACAGCCGTGGCCGAGATGATGTGCGGGAAGGCCAGCACACCCGTGCGCGGAGTGATGGCTTCCGCAAAGAGCTGAACCAACCGGTCAGGGTCGTTGGCGGGGACGGGAATCTTGACCTGCTTGCATACGACTCCATCCCGCTTTGCCCTCTCTTGCCACCCGCACAACCCGCCGGGATGTTCTTGATCGGTAGTGATGATTTCGTCTCCAGCCTTCAAGCTCAAGCCATGAGCGGCGAAGTTCATGCCGAAGGTGGCATTCTGCGTGACGGCGATTTCCAGCACATCGGCATTCACCAGCTTGCCCAGCTTTTCACGCAAAGGTAGTTCGGGAGAGTAGCCACTGATCCAATTCGGCGTGCGCGCCGTGTAGTCCCAGCGCGTGATGGTCTCCTGGAGGGTCCGCATGTCCTCGATCACGCGCTCGAGGACCGGGCGGGGCGTGGCGCCCAGCGTTCCCGTATTAAAGAAAGCCTCGCCCGGCGTGATGTAAAACTGCTCGCGGACGTGCTCCCAGAAATTCGGATCAGAACCATCGGGCCAAGGAGGCAGAGGGGCAGGAGACCCGGCGCGCAAGGGACCAGGAGCGCCGTGCGCTCTCCGGGAGATGAGCGGCGGAGCAATGAGACTAGCGAGAAAATGTCGGCGGTTTAACATAAGCCCTCCTCCGTTTCTGAGTCCCCGAGCGCGTCTGCAAAAAAGGGCAAGGGTACGGGACGCCGTACCCTTGCGGTGGCCTCGTGGACTAGCACACCGCCACCGCTTCGATCTCCACCAGCATCTCCGGGTCAACGAAGCGGGAGACTTCCACCAGGCTGGTAGCCGGATGGATTTTCCCAAAAAACTCCTCGTGGGCTTTGGCCACTTCCTCCCACCGGTCGATTTTCGTGACGTAGATACGGGTCCGCACCACATGTTCGAGGCCCAGTCCCAGGCGCTTTAGGGCGTTTTCAATATTGCGGATGGTCTGCACCGATTGCGCGTACAAATCCCCAGGCGCCAGAACCTTGCCGGAAGGATCCGTGCCGGTGGTTCCGGAAACGTAGACTGTTTCGCCGACTTTGATAGCGCGGCAATAACCCACTTTGGGTTCCCAGGGAGTGCCCGAGAAGATCTTTTCACGTTTAGTTTTCATGGCCGACTCCTGACTGTGGGGGCAGGTCCTCAGACCGCCCGGACCACGGGAAGAAATATCACTCGTCTATTTTCCCTTTTCGAAATAGCGGCGATGGGCGCGGGCAGCCTGAGCCAAACGCCAGCCGCGTCTCTCCAGCGCCTCCCGGTATCGTCGCTTCTCCTCTGCCGTGCGGGGAATAATCGGGGGAACTCTCTTGGGACGGCCCTCCTGGTCGAGGGCCACATAGGTAACAAAGGCCGAACTGGTCTGCCGGCGTTCTCCCGTGAGGTAATCTTCCAGGAAAACCTTCACCTCGACTTCCATGGAAGTGTGGAAGGCGCGGGTGACGTGAGCCCGCAAGACAATCAACTGGCCCACCCGGATGGGATAGACGAAATCCAGGTTGTCCACAGAAACGGTCACGAGGAGACTCCGGCAATGGCGATGCGCGGCAATCGCTCCCGCAATGTCGATCAGGTGCATGACCTTGCCCCCCAGGATGTTTCCGAGTGGATTAGCATCGTTGGGCAGAACCACTTCCACCATTTCCGTCGCTGACTCCTCGACCCTCTTGCCCTTGAGCTTCGGCATCGTTCGGAACCATGGAGACTGGATTCAGAGGCAGTTGCCGTGGCGGCCCGTGCCCCTTAGTGGGCGGACACAGAGGCCTGCGCCACTCCGGAAGACCCGCGGAGCCAGGTGACCACTGGTCACCGTTCAGCAACTCCGCGCCACAACCTAGCAGGGTTTATGTGAAAACGCCGTTTTGCGATGTGTAGCGGCGCTCTCTGAGCGTCGAAGGCTGGCGGCGGTCAGAGACTGCCGCAACACAAAAGCAGTTTTCACTCCAACTCGAGCAGGGTTGAATAGATTTTGCCTTCCGCAATCCGACTGCTTATACTATTGCACCGGTTTGTCGGATGCAACCCGTTTTGGAGGGTTCCGGTGACGCCCGGCAGGATCTTACCGCAACGCGGGAACAGGGCGAACAGATAGGTTCGCCCCTACGGCGGAAGTACAGCGATGGAGAAGAGCCGAATCGAGTTTCTTCGGGAATCCGTGCAAAGTGATCCCGGGGACGCGTTCGCCCGCTACGCGCTGGCGCTGGAACTCTCCAGGTCTCAGCCCCAGGAAGCCTGGCAACAGTTCCAGCACCTCCTGACGCATCACCCTGACTACTCCGCCACATATTATCAAGCGGGGATTTTTCTTGCGGGGCAAGGGCGGCAGGACGAGGCGAAACAGATCCTCTCCAAGGGAATCGAGGTTACGAGGCGCCAGGGGAATCAGCACGCCCAGAGTGAATTGCAGGCGGCCCTCGACGAGCTAGCCGCCGAGAGTTGATCCGACCTTCAGCCTTACCCGTTCGATCCGCCGCGGCGGACAACGACGGGCCCCTCGGAGCAAGTGTTGCTCACCTCGAAAACCGAGGCGAATACATGTTGAGCTGGGCCGGCATTATTCTCGCAGGGCTGCTCAATGGCAGTTTTGCGGTTCCCATGAAGACCGCGCGAGCCTGGAAGTTCGTGCACATCTGGATGGTGTTTTCGCTTCTGGGCATGGCGGTGATCCCCTGGGTGGGGGTGGCGCTTGCGGTGCCGCAGGCGGGGAGGATCCTGGGCGCCGTCCCGGGCCGTGGCTGGATGGGACTGATTGCCCTGGGCCTGTTCTGGGGCGTCGCTTCCCTGCTCTACGGCGTGGCGGTGGATTTGCTGGGCATTGCCCTGGGTTTTTCCATCCAGCTTGGCCTCTCCATTGTTCTGGGCTCGTTGTTCCCACTCGTCTGGGCAAGGGCTGTTTCTCTCCGGACGACCGACGATGCGCTTTACTTTACGGGCCTGGCAGGGATGGTGGGGGGCGTGGTCTTGTGTTCGCAGGCAGGCGGCGCGAAGAGCGCGGCGCCGGGAGCTCCGGGAAGTCAATTCCGCAAGGGCCTGATCATCGCCATTCTGGGGGGGATCGGCGCGCCACTCCTGAACGTCGGGATCCACTACGGCATTTCTCTACTTCGCGCCGCTGGGCAGATTCCCCTGGCCTCGAGCTTCAGCGTGAACACCTATGTGGCCTGGGCGGTCTTCCTTTCCGCCGCGGCGGTGACGCAGGCGGGTTATTGTTTCGGGCGCATGGCGATGGAGCATGGAATGGGAGTCTTCCGCTCTGCCGGCACGAAGCATGATGCCGCCTGGGTCGCCGTGATGAGTGTGGTCTGGGCCGCCAGCGTGGGCATTTACGGCATGAGCGCCGTCGGTCTGGGCCGCCTGGGAACCAGTATCGGCTGGCCGATCTTTGTGGGGTTGATCGTTCTGACCTCCAACGCCTGGGGTGTATTCCTGGGCGAATGGCGAGAGGCGGCGAAGGCAGCCTTTTACCGGATGCTGGCCGGAAGCGCGGTGCTAGTCCTGGCCGCTTTCTTAGTTGGGCAGGGAAAGCGAGGGTGATTGTCCACTCTTCCGCAAACCTGGCCCACCATTGGAAACCAGGGTTTTTAGTGACGGCAGTCGAGGCTATAATCCCCTCATGGTGATGCCCGCTCTGCAACAAGCGACCGCGCTGGCCGATATCTCGTCGCGGGAAAAACGGTCGGTGGCGTTCTCGTCGGTTTTAGCGGCCACGCTGTTAACCACGATGAAAGTTTTGGTGGGTGTCTGGACAGGCAGCCTGGGGATTCTTTCGGAAGCGGCGCACTCCGGACTTGACCTGGTGGCCGCGGTGGTGACCTACCTCTCTGTGCGGCTGGCCGACAAGCCCGCCGACTCCTCCCACCCCTTTGGGCACGGCAAGGTCGAGCATCTCTCCGCCTTCATCGAAAGCGCGCTATTGCTGATCACCTGCCTCTGGATCGTCTGGGAAGCGGTGCGCCGGCTGTTCTTCCTCGAGGTTCACGTCGATCCTTCGGTGTGGGGATTCGGCGTCATGCTGATTTCCATCACCGTGGACACCTTCCGGTCCCGGGCGCTGTTTCGGGTGGCCCGGAAATACAACAGCCAGGCCCTGGAGGCCGATGCCCTGCACTTTTCCACCGACGTCTACAGCTCGAGCGTAGTCATCCTGGGACTCGCCCTGGTCTACATCGCCGAGCAAAGGAAGATCTCGTGGCTGCGTGACGCTGACCCGGTGGCCGCCCTGGCGGTGGCGGGCATCGTGGTTTACCTCAGCGTGCAGTTGGGGAGGAGAACCGTGGACGCGCTGGTGGATGCGGCGCCCGCGGGCGCCTCCGCTCAAATCGCCAAGGCCATCGCCAGCGTGCCTGGCGTGCTGCATCACGAACGCATTCGGGTGAGGCAGAGCGGCAGTCGCTTGTTCGTGGATTTGCGGCTGACCCTGGAAAGCAACATTCCCCTCGAGCATGCACAGTCCGTGGTGGAATTGGTGGAATCCAAGGTGCATGAACTTTTTCCTGCCGCCGACGTCATGATCAACGCCGCGCCGCGAAAACCTCCCTCCGAGGACGTGGTGGAAAGAGTCCGCTCCGTCGCCCACCGGCACAACTTCCTGGTCCACGAGGTCACGGCTTACGACGTGAACGGGCGTGTGCACGTCAACCTGGACCTCGAGGTGGACCCGAAACTCAGCCTCGATGCGGCCCACGATCAAGCCACACGTTTGGAACAGGAAATCAAGGAAAACCTTTCGGAAGTAAATGAGGTGAACGTGCACATCGAGCCCCTGTTGAAAGACGTCACGGCGGGAAACACCGTGTTGCTCGACCGGGCCGAAATGGAGCGGAAGCTTGTGGAAATCGTTCGTCAGACGCGCGGGGTGCTCGATTGCCATTCCCTCGAGGCCCACCAGGTGGGAGGCAACGTGGTGGTGCGGGTGCATTGCACGATGGACCCCCAACTACCCGTGGCCAGCGTCCACGACGTGACCGAGATCCTGGAGTTCAAGTTCCGCCAGGCCTTCCCGCAAATCCTCAAAGTGAACATCCACGCCGAACCTAAGGGACGGGAGTGAGAAACGCCGCCGAATCCAGCCTCTTGCGCAGGACACCGCGCGGGAGCACAGGAAAGCCACCGCAAGGCAAAAACACCACCACCCCAGATCCGCGGGGCGGTGCTGTGAGACCTTGAAGAAGGAACTAAGCGCGGCGGGGCTTACGGTTTCGGCTTGTCCGCCGGCTTGGGGATCGTCGCGGCTGGCTTGGGGCTGGAAGCGGCAGGCCGGGTAGCAGGCGCGGAAGGCGCGGCAGGCGTGCCCACCCCGCCGGCGTCAGCCACCGGATTCGCAGCGTCATAGCGCTTGACGATCTCTTCGGTGAGATCGATGTCCCTGGCCGCGAAGTAAATGGGGATCTGCGCGTCATCCAAGATCAGCGCGTAGCCGTTCTGCTGCGCGTAATCGTTAATCACCCGCACCATCTTTTGGCCGATGCGCCGGATGGTATCGTCCCGGTCGCCCGCAAAATCCGCATTGGCGTCTTCCGAAGTGCGCTTGAAGACCTTCTGCTTTTCTTCGAGGTCGCGGCTCAGGCGGCGCTGTTCTTCGTCGCTGAGCGTCGTGGCCTGCTTCTGCAACTGGTCCTGCAAGGCCTGAATTTCCTGCTGTTGCCGTTGCAGTTCCTGCTGGCGGGGCGCGTACTTCTTCTGAATGTCCGCAAACGCCTTCCTGCCCTCCTGCGTGCTGCCGATTGCTTCCTGGATGTTGATCACCCCAATCTTGCCGGCGCCCTGCCCGAAAATCAGGCCGGGGCACACCAGAAAGCCAAGCAGCGCAATCATCATTGAAAATCTGCTTCTCATCCACACTCCTTCATGAGGAAATTCGATTTTGACGTGGGCATTCTAACTCAAATCCCATCCAATTAGAAAGTCCGTGCTACGGTGAACCCCAGCCGCGCCTTACGCTCCTGCAAACGGAAGGGTTGGAAGAATTGCAGGGCGTCGATGTAAGTCGCCTGATTGGGGAAGAGCGAAAGAGGCGGGAGGCTCTGGGGCGGCGTCACATTATTGTTGAGCCGCAGGAAGTTGTATCCATAGAACACCCGGAAGGGCGCGTTCACCACGGGCAGAATCACCTGCACCTCCAACCCCGTCGAGGCCCGCGGGCGGTAATTGGTCATTGCAACCGGTTTCAAGTTGTTGGGTAAGGGGTAGTAAGGAAACTGGGTGTGAAGATCCGACAAGGCGTTAGGGGTCACTTTGAGCTGGCCTTCTCGCAAGATGAAAGCGCTGCCGAGGTCCAGGAAATACGCCGCCGTCACCGGCCCGGCAATTGGCACGCGGTATTCGAAGTTGGCGATCACCGACGTGTCGCCCCCCGGAAATAGCGGGGTGCTGTACGGAAACCGGGTGGACGACCCACACGTGCCCACCGCTTGCGTCCCATCCGGGTTGAGCGCCCAAATCTTGTTCCCGCTGTTGTCGCGATTGCAGACCGTGCCGAGGGTGGGATAAAAGGCCACCGGGCTGACGCTGCGAATGTCGAAGCCGCGGATATCCTCCTCCCCGCCCACGTAAAAGCGCGAGAAGGGCGGCGCCACGCGGCCCCCGAATCCCGTCACCGTCGAGGCCAGCAGGCGCATGCCGATCGCCATGGGCTTCTCGGAGCGTTTCTTGGCCACGGGATGGAAGTACTTGACCTCCAGGATCGGCCGGATGGTGTTGACGTTGCCCCCCAAGATGCTGCCCGAAACGGCCAACGCGGCATAAATGTATTTTCCACTGGAGGGATTCCAGGCATCGTTAATGGTGTTGTACAGATACGTCGGCATGACCTGACTGGTGGTAATGCCGCTCAGAGCGCTGGGCCCTTCCAGACCTCGAAAGTTGATTGCCTCGAAATATGCCTGTGACGCAAAGCTGAAGGCCTGCAGGCTGCTTTTCGAATACGAGTAGGTAAGACCTAGCCGCGCAAAGCTGCGCCGCAGCGGGTAACTGGCAAACACCGTGAATCCCGCAGAATTCTGCTGGAAGTTCTGAAAGAGACTCGAAGCGTAAGGCGACTGGGAAAGAACATTCGGGTTCACGCCGTACGAATATGCTGCTTGCCGGGCCTGATCGTATCGGTAATCACTCTTGAAGATCGTGAACCCTGTTGTGATGGGCTTGTCAAACATGTATGGTTCCGTGAACCCGAAGGAGTAGAGCTTCTGGTAAGTCCCCCACTGGAACTGGAGGCTCAGCGTTTCTCCCAGGCCGAGGAAATTGTTGGTGGCATAATTTAGCCCGACGAAGTTCCCCGCCAGGCCGCTCACGCCACCGGAGAAACCGATCGAGTTACGCCCCTTCTCTTTGATCTTCAGGGTGATGTCCACCGTGGAGTCTTTCGCATTCTGTTTGATTTCGTAGTCTTCCTTCTTAACCGTATCGAAGAAGCCCAACTGGTTGACCTTCAACACGCTGTAATCCCACATCGTCGAACTGAACACGTTGCCTTCGTCCACCAGCAATTCCCGCCGGATCACCTTGTCGCGGGTCTTGGTGTTGCCGGAGAACTCCACGCGGTGGACGAAGAACTGTTTGTCTTCCACGAAGTCCAACGCCAAGTTAACCACATGCTTTTTTCGGTCCGGCTCGATGTCGGGCTCCGCCGTGAAGTTAATGTATCCAAACTGCCCGTAGAGCTTCGTATAGTTCTCCACGGATTTACGGACTTTGGAAAGATCGAAGATGTCGCCGGTCTTGAGCTGGAGGACACCCGCCAGTTGTTCTTGCTTGAACAGTTTGTTGCCGCGGATGACGAACTTGCCCAAACGGTACTGGTCGCCTTCCTCGACGGGGATTGTCATATCCACGCGCTTGCCCCTACCCCAGCCCCAGAAGAAGAACGGCCAGCGGCGTTTGGTATCCACCATCTTGGTGGTCGGTTCTTTCGCCAGGGCGAAGAAGTAGCCATGCTCCCGGTAGAGCTCGCGAATGTTCTCCAGGTCCGCCTCGATCCTCTCCTTGTCATAGGTCTTGTGGAACCAATAGAACCACGGTGGAGCGCCCGAGGGCCTGGAGTACTTCATGGCGCGCGCCAGGCGAAAAGATGTATAGATCTTGTTCCCGGTGAAGCGCACGCTCCCCACCTTCACCTTGGGGCCTTCCACCACGATGAAGGTTAAGGCCACCGAGTTGGGAGGGATGTTGCGCGTCCGCGCGCGCACCGTGGCAAACTGCCGCCCGTGCCCGGCGAGCAAATCCTGCAGCACCACCTGCGCCCGCTTGATCACCACAGGGTCATACTGGGACTGGATTGAAAGGCCGACCTTGCGCTTCTTGAATTCATCCAGCACGTCCGACTGTTGAACGGTGTTTAACCCCTTGTAGTCGATGCTCCGGATGAGTTTCTTTTCCCGGACGAAGAAGGTAACGATCTTTCCCTTCTCTCCGTCGCTGACTTCCAAGCGGATATCGTCCAGGAATCCGGTGTTCCACAGCGCCATGAAGTCGCGCTCCAGCCCGCTTTCGTCGTAGATATCCCCCTTATGCGAGAAGATCCGCGCCCGCAGCGTGGCCGCCGGGATGCGGCGGTTACCGCGGAAGATGATTTCCTCAATGGTGGCTTCCTTGGCTCCCTCAGCCGGAGCAGGGGCCGCAGGAGTCTGAAGTTCCTGCGAAGTAGCCGGCGCCGCAGTGGGAGCTTCGAGCTCAAGCTTCTGAGGGGCCGCGGGTTTTGCGCCGGGGGACGTTCCGGAGGGCTGCGGCGTCGAGGGGGCGGGAGGTTTCTGTTCCGCGGGGGCGGCGGGCGTCCCCAGCGGGGTTTCCAGCCGGAGTGTCTCAGGTGGTTTCTCGGCAGGCTTTTCGGCCGGCTTCTTCGTCTCGGCGGCGGGTGGCTTCTCGCTCGGTTTTTGCGCGCTGGAGGGAGCCGCAGGCTTCGAGTCGGAGGCGGGAGCCTGCCCCCATAGTCCCTGGGCCGTAACGAAGCCCAGCGTCAGGACGGCAAACCCCGACCAATTCCAGAGTGCTACCGGTTTACTCCACCTAGAACCCATCCTCAAAAGACGGCTTTCCCCCTTCATCTTTTCTAGAACTTTAGTCACTCCGATGCCGGGAATTCAACAGAAGTTGGCCGCTGACTGGAAGTTTCAGAATGCTCTCTCCAGGGTGCCCTGGCGAGAGGGTTCTCACCGGGTCCGCTCGGTATGGGTTGTCCGCGTTTTGGTGCCCACGGACGGGTCAGTCTAATGAGAAAGCGGTGTGGCGGCAACTAGTTTATCGTTCACAGACCGATAATAGAGCGCCTCGTTCTCAACGATAACTTCCAGCACCGCCGGCGGCTGGATCTCAGTTTGAATCAGCGCCTCCGACAGCGGGTCTTCCACGTACTTCTGCAACGCCCGGCGCAAGGGACGCGCCCCATATGACCGGTCCCCGCAAGTCTTCTCGAGTATCCAGCGTCCGGCTTCCGGGGAAAGGGTCAGGGAAATATTCTTCTGCCCCAGGCTCTGGTTCATGTTCGCCACCAGCAAGTCCAGAATCTGGAGGAGATCGTTGTCGTGCAGAGCGTTGAAGACAATAGTCTCATCGAGACGGTTCAAAAACTCGGGATTGAAAAGACGCTTGACCTCGCTCATCACCAACTCTTCCGCCTTTTTCTCGGTTGCGCCCTCCATGGCGGACTGGAACCCCATGTGGGTACGCCGCTCAAGATATCGGGCGCCGATGTTGGAGGTCATGATGACGATGGTGTTCTTGAAATCCACGGTGTTTCCCAGGCCGTCGGTGAGCTGGCCATCCTCAAAGACCTGAAGCAGGATGTTGAAAATATCGGGGTGCGCCTTTTCAATCTCGTCCAGCAGGATCACCGAATAGGGGGAGCGGCGAACCCGTTCCGTCATCTGGCCGCCCTCCTCGTAACCCACGTAGCCGGGTGGCGAGCCGATCAGCTTGGAGACGGAGTGCTTCTCCATGAACTCTGACATGTCGAAGCGGATCAGGGCGCGTTCGCTCCCGAACAGGAAAGCAGCGAGCGACCGCGCCATCTCGGTCTTCCCGACGCCCGTCGGCCCCAGGAAAAGGAACGACCCCACGGGACGTCCCGGCAGCTTCAACCCCGCGCGCGCGCGCCGGATGGCGCGAGCCAGCGCGGAGATCGCTTTATCCTGGCTGATGATCCGTTTGTGCAGCTCCTCCTCAATCCGCAGCAGCTTCGACATCTCTTCTTCTTTGATCGCCGTCACCGGCACGCCCGTCCAGCGTGACACCACTTCCTCGATGTCTTCCCCACTCACCACGCCCATGGCGGTTTCGTCGATGTTGTACTTCTCGCGAAGCAGGCGGAGGTTCTCGCGCTCCTTTCGCTCTTCGTCGGAATAAAAGCGCGCCTTCTCGAATTCGTGGTTGGCGATGGCGTTCTCCATCCGGTGGACCACGAACTTGATGCGCTTCTGCACATCGATCATCTCTTCCGGCAACGAGCTCTGCCGCAGCTTGACCCGCGCTCCCGCCTCATCGATCAAGTCGACGGCCTTGTCCGGAAGGAAACGGTCCGGGATGTACCGGTTGGAGTGGTAGACCGCCTCATTCAACGCGTCGTCCGTGTAGGTGACGGCGTGGAATTTCTCGTAGCGATCCTTGATGCCGAACAGGATCTTGACGGCGTCCGCCTCGCTGGGAGGCGGAACCTTGATGGCCTGGAAACGCCGCTCCAGCGAGCGGTCTTTCTCAATGGACTTGCGGTATTCCGCCGGGGTGGTGGCGCCGATGCACTGGATTTCGCCGCGCGAGAGCGCCGGCTTGAGGATATTCGCGGCGTCGAGCGAGCCTTCCGCCGACCCGGCGCCCACCAGGGTATGCAACTCGTCGATGAAAATGATCGCGTTCTGCGCCTCCATCAGCTCCTTCATGATGGTCTTCAGGCGCTCCTCGAACTGGCCGCGGTATTTGGTGCCCGCCACAATTAGCGAGAGGTCCAGGGCCAGGATATGTTTGTCGGAGAGAAAGGAGGGCACATCGCCGTTCGCGATGCGCTGCGCCAGGCCCTCGACGATGGCCGTCTTGCCCACTCCCGACTCACCGATCAGCACGGGATTATTCTTGGTGCGGCGGCAGAGGATCTGGATGACCCGCTCGAGTTCATTCTCGCGTCCGATGAGAGGATCGAGCTGGTTTTCCAGGGCGGCCTGGGTGAGGTCGCGGCTGAATTCCGCCAATAAGGAGGTCTCTTTCGGACGGTTCGTGGGGGATTTCTCGTTCTGCACCCGGCTCAGTTCCTCGCGCAGCGTGGAGAGCCGCAAGCCGCGTTCGTGCATGATTTCCGCCGCAAAGCTCTTGTCCTCGCGCAGCAGGCCCAACAGCAGGTGCTCGGTCCCGATGTGCTTGTGGGACAGGCGCTCCGCCTCTTCCGCCGCATAGGCCAGCACCCGTTTGCACTCCTGGCTGAGTGGCAAGTCCACCGAGGTCGAGACCTTTTCCCGAATCGGTGTGCGCCCTTCCACCTGCTTGCGGATGGACTCGATGGAGGCGTGGGAGCGCAGGAAGCGGTTGGTAAGGGCCTTGTCCTCCCGCAAAAGGCCCAGCAACAAGTGCTCCGTCTCAATGTAAGAGCTGCCGAACTGGCTGGCTTCATACCGCGCGAAAAAGATCACGCGGCGCGCTTTTTCGGTGTATCGCTCGAACATGGCCCCTCAGTGCCTTGCGTGATTGAGAGATTGAGTCATGGAGTGATTCCCTTCCACCCGGCGCTGGCGTGACCCGACCCGGATGCCGGCTCTTCGATTTCTCGATGGCGCAATCACCCCATCGCCCGATGACTCAATGATTCCAGCTTGCCATCCGCCAGGCGCAACGTGCGATCGGCGCGCTGGGCCAGTTCCAAACTATGAGTCGCCAGCACCGAGGTCAGTCCTCGAGCCCGGTGCAACCCTTCCAGTAAATCCATCACCCGCTGGGCGGTGCGGTGGTCAAGGTTCCCCGTCGGTTCATCCGCCAGCAAAAGCGACGGCTGGTTGGCGAGCGCTCGTGCTAGCGCTACTCGCTGCTGTTCCCCTCCGGAGAGTTCGCCCACGCGTCGTTCCGACGCCCTCTCGAGCCCCACCTCGCCCAACAATCCCCTGGCGCGCTTCCGGGCAGCCACGAAATCACTCCCACCCATGAGCTGGGGGAGCATGACGTTTTCCGCCGCGCTAAACTCCGGCAGAAGATAGTGCATCTGCCAGACAAAACCCACTCGCGAGTTGCGGTAAGCTGCGCGTCCCTCCGCGCTTAGCCCACTCAACTTCTCGCCCAAAAAGTATACCTCACCCCTCGTCGGAGTGTCCAGAGCGGCGAGCAGGTGCAGGAGGGTGGTTTTGCCCGCCCCCGATTCACCCACCAGCGCCACCAGCTCACCGCGGCGAATCTCGAAGTTGAGGTCTTCAAAAACCACCACCTCTTCTTCGCCGGATCGAAAAATCTTGGTCAGATTTTCAGCCCGAAGGATTGTGTGATTGAGCGATTGAGTCATTGAGTGATTGTTAGCTGCCCGTATTCAGCGTTTTTTGACTTTTGATTTTTGACTTTCGTCTTTTGACTTTTGATGTGCTCTTCTCATGCGCCGCCTCCGCCTCACTCATAGCGCAAGATTTCGACGGGGTTCAGGCGCGCAGCAGCCAGCGAAGGATAAAGCGTGGCCACAAAGCTGATCGTCAGCGCCGCAGCCGCAATCCATAACCCGTCCCACGGCTGGGCATGAAAGGGGACGGAGGAAAGCGCATACACATCCGCCTGCAGGGGGATGAGCTGGTAGCGGTTCGCCACCCAGGAAGCTCCGTAGCCCAGCAGCAAGCCCAGCGCCGTCCCCAAGCCTCCAATCAAAACCCCGTGCAGGGTGAACACCGCCCACACCTGCCGCTTCCTGGCTCCCATTGACATCAGCACCGCAATATCCCGGTTCTTCTCCATCACCATCATGGCGAGCGTGATGAAGATGTTCAACGCCGCCACGCACACAATCAGGCCGATGGTAAGGATGGTCACCAGGCGCTCCAGCCGCAGGGCGCTGAAGAGCGAGCGGTTTTGCTCCATCCAGGTGGTCGTCGAAAAACCCTTGCCAGCAGCCTCGCGTAAGGCGTCCGCAACCTCTGGTGCCCGATAGATATCGTCAATCTTGAATTCCACCACCGAGGCCACATTGGCAAGATCGAAGAGCCGTTGCGCGGCGTTCAGGTTCGTGAAGGCCCAGGTGGCATCAAAATCGAAAAAACCGGAGTCGAACACACCCACCACGCGGAAGTGGCGAAACTTCGGCACCACTTCCAGAGGCGTCAGGTAGCCTTGGGGGCTGGTGACCAGCACCGTGTCACCCACGAAGACACCCAGCGACTTGGCCAGTTCCTTGCCAATGATGATGGGATCGGAGTTCGGGTAAGACTCCTTGAGACCCTCGAGCGAACCCTCCCGCAAACGCCTGAGCAAGTCGCCCACCCGCACCTCGCGCTGCGGGTCAACACCCTTTAGGACGATACCTTGCGCCCGGGAATGACTGGAGACGAGGACCTCCTCGTAGAGCACGGGGGCGGCGGCCACGACGTGCGGCAGCCGCGCAAGCCGCTCGGTCAACTCTTCGTAATGCTGGATGCCGTCGTTCGAGGCGCGCAGCAGGTTGATGTTCGCCGTGGCGCCCAGCAAGCGCTTCTCCAGCTCCTCACGGAAGCCGTTGTTGATGGCCAGCGCCACCACCAGCGCGCAAACCCCCGCCACCACCCCCAGCACGGAAATCAAAGTCACCACGGAAATCGCCGCCTGGCGCCGCTTGGCCTTCAGATACCGCAGGGCTACGAAGCACTCAAAGCGCATACGCGATTAACATTATCAACAATCCCGCCCTGCGTGGAAGCAGATTCCCACTTCGCGGCAATTGACGGTGGAACGGAACAATGCCGGTGGCGCCTGGCCCGCTGGTCGCGAAGGAGCGGACTTTTCGCAGGTTGACTCACGCGGGGGCAAAGCCTAAGATGGCCCTCCGGAATTGCGTCGCCTGGCATGGATGGCAAGGCTATTTCCCACTCCCGCAATCGGGAGAAGTCGGCGACCGGGGCCTTGGTTGTGGTGTTCAAAGCGGAGAGTCGCCCTTCGCCCAAAAAGCCCAAAAGCACAAACCGTCGATTGTATGGAGCGTCGAGATGATCAAGATGCGCAGACTGCTTGGCATAGTCGCAGTACTCGTTATCACCCTATCCGCTGCTCCACTCGCTGCCCAAGACCGCCAGCCCACCGACGAGGAGCGGCGCAAGGCCGAAGAACTCCGGGATTACATCAAGGCGAATTACACGAAGTACGAATACCTTGCGCCGATGCGCGACGGCGTGCGTCTCTTCATCTCGGTTTATGCGCCCAAAGACGCTTCGAAGCGGTACCCCATCTGGATGTTCCGCACTCCGTACACGGTGGCGCCCTACGGGATCGACAATTACCGCCGCACTCTCGGTCCTTCGGAGTTCTTCGTGCGCGAAGGTTACATCTTCGCCTACTGCGACGTGCGCGGCCGGGGCAAATCCGAAGGCACCTTCGTACACGTTCGGCCGTACATTCCCAACAAGACCGGGCCGAACCAAATCGATGAAGCCAGCGACACCTACGACACGATCGAGTTCCTTCTGAAAACCATCCCAAACCACAACAGCCGGGTCGGCGTCTCCGGCACGTCCTATCCCGGCTTCTACGCCACCATGGCGGCGCTGAGCGGGCATCCGGCCCTGAAGGCCGTCTCGCCGCAGGCCCCGGTCACCGAGTGGTACATTGGCGACGATTTTCGGCATAACGGCGCGCTGTTTCTGGCGCACGCGTTTGGTTTCTTTTCTTTCTTTGGCCGCCCGCAGCCGGGAGAAAACGAAGTGCCGGGCCCCCGGTTCGATTACGGCACCCCGGACGGTTACGATTTTTTCCTCCGTATGGGGCCGCTGGGCAATGCTGACCAGAAGTTTTTCAAGGGCCAGATCGAATGGTGGCGAGAGCTCGTCGCGCACGACACCTACTCGGACTTCTGGAAGGCCCGCGATCCGCTCCCGTATTTGAAGAACATGCAACCTGCGCTGATGACCGTCGGCGGCTGGTTCGATGCCGAAGACGTTTACGGGCCGCTCCACACCTATGAAGCCATCGGCAAGCAGAGCCCCGGCACCACGAATATCCTCGTGGAGGGTCCGTGGTCGCACGGGCAGTGGAACAACGGCCCCGCCGACTCGCTCGGCGACGTGTGCTTCAACCAGAAGACCGGCGACTTCTTCCGCGAGCACATCGAATTTGCTTTTTTCCAGCAGTATCTAAAAGACAAGGGAGAGGAGAAGCTTCCCGGCGCGTACGTCTTCGAGACGGGGCGGAACGCCTGGCACAAGCTCGACAGTTGGCCGCCCAAGGATGCTGTCAAGAAAACGCTCTATTTCCAAAGCGGCGGCAAGCTCTCCTACGAGCGCCCCTCCGCATCCGACGCGGAATTCGACGAATACATCAGCGACCCGGCGAAGCCCGTCCCGCACATTTCCTGGACTAGCACCGCGATGACCTACGAATACATGACCGGCGACCAGCGCTTCGCTTCCTCCCGTACCGACGTGCTGGTTTACCAGACGGAGCCGCTCGAAGAAGACCTGACCGTCGCCGGACCGTTGACCGCCACGCTGTACGTCTCCACCACCGGCACAGACTCCGACTGGGTGGTGAAGCTCATCGATGTTTATCCCGGGAATTACCCGGACCCTGACCCGAACCGGCGGGAGCAACTAAACCCCGAGAAGATCGAGGTGCGCATGGGCGGCTACCAGCAGTTGGTGCGCGGCGAGCCGTTTCGCGGGAAGTTCCGCAAGAGTTTCGAGAACCCGGTGCCGTTCGAGCCCGGCAAGCCCGACCGGGTGGAGTTCCAGCTTCCCGACGTGTTTCACACCTTTCGCCGCGGCCACCGCGTCATGGTGCAGGTACAAAGCTCGTGGTTCCCGCTGGTGGACCGCAACCCGCAGAAATTCGTGAAAATAGGCGAGGCGCAACCCTCCGACTTCCAGAAGGCCACGCAAAGGGTGTACCGTTCGCCCAAGCTGGCCTCGAGCATCACGCTGGGGGTAATGCCGGCATCCGCGCCGCCTGGCGAAGGAAAGCCCTAATCACTGTCGCTCGACCGAACCGATTCTGCACTACTAGGTTTTGGGCCGCAGGGTAAGACCGTAGAGGATTCCCAGCGCCAGCATTTCGCCTAGCCCGGTGAGGAGCGTGTAGGCCAGCGCTGCGGCGGGTACGTTGAACATCATCCAGGAGGAAGCCACCGACATCACCGCGCGGAAGAACCACGCCAGCAAGCCAAAGCTGATTCCTTTTACCCAGCCTGCCCCGCCCGGCAGACTCGCGTAGAGCAGCAGGAAAATCCCGGCCAGCACAAACCCATAGACAAGATCAATCGCGACTCCCGCGGGCGCGTTCACCGATGCCCTGGCAATGGGTCGGTAAACCTCGTAGAGGCGCTGGGCGAGCGGGTTGGCGTTGATCACACTGCATCCAGGGCGCCAAACAGAATTCCGCTGGTAAGCCCCACGACAACGTAGCGAATCACTGTTTCAGCGCCTTCCTTCGAGGAGGTAGCGCAGCCCCTCGGCTGACGGGCTGCGGCCTTTCATTCCCCAAGGTTCAAAGCCGGAGAATTGCACACTGACTCCGCGCTACCCCGCTGCGCCACCCACGGTTGTCATTCTGAGCGAAGAATCCCCGCATTGAGTGAGCAAAATGCAGAGACCCTTCGTTGCACTCAGGGTGACAGCGTGGGACCCTTCGCAGACATCAAGAAGCGATGTCTGCAGCGTCTGGCCCCTGTTCAGGCGGAGGCGAAGGAAGCCGCCCGAGGCGCGCAGCAGGTTGATGTTCGCCGTGGCGCCCAGCAAGCGCTTCTCCAGCTCCTCACGGAAGCCGTTGTTGATGGCCAGCGCCACCACCAGCGCGCAAACCCCCGCCACCACCCCCAGCACGGAAATCAAAGTCACCACAGAAATCGCCGCCTGGCGCCGCTTGGCCTTCAGATACCGCAGGGCTACGAAGCACTCAAAGCGCATGACTGGTCATCATTATCAATGAGCAGGTGGATTTGGGGAAGAGGAAATGAGGGTGATTGAACGTAGCGGCGGGTCTATCCCGCCAAAGCAGAGGCGGCCCTTTGCGTGTGTGAAAACCCTGTTTTGAGCCCTGTAACGGCGCTCTACGCTTCTTTTTAGCCCGCTTTGCGCGGGAGCGCCGAACGTATTGAAAATCCAGCGGCGGCGGTCCTGCGCGCGGCGGAAGAACTCCCAGCGGTGCAATGAGCCGGCCGGAGGCCGGCGCTACTACCCGGCGGGCTTTTCGGGGCGAAGCAGGGGGAACAGGATCACGTCGCGGATGGAGCGCGAGTTGGTGAGCAGCATGGTAAGCCGGTCGATGCCGACCCCCTCCCCGCCCGTGGGTGGCATGCCGTAGCTCAAAGCGCGGATGTAATCCTCGTCCACGGCGTGAGCCGTCAGGTCGCCCCTTTCCCGCAAGAGTTGTTGGTACTCAAACCGGTCTCGCTGTTCGGCCGGATCGTTGAGTTCGCTGAAGGCGTTGGCGATTTCCATGCCGGCGATGTAAAGCTCGAAGCGCTCGACAAAATTGGGGTCGTCCGGCTTCTGTTTGGCAAGCGGAGAGACCTCCAGGGGATAATCCAGGATGAAGGTGGGCTGAATGAGGTGGCGTTCCGCGACCTTTTCAAAGAGCTCTTGAAGGGCCGTGCCCGGGGCGGTGCCTTCCGGCAAGGTGACGGCCTCGTACCCCTCTCCGGCCTGCGCCGCCCACTTGTTATAGGCCTCGACCCAGGGGAAGATCGCCTTAGGTTCCACCAGGTCCTGGGGTTTCGGGCGCGGTCCGGCTTCCGCGGGCCAGAACTTGCCCACGGCCTCTTTCATAGTGAAACGGTGAAATTCTTTGAACGAAATGCCTTGGCCGCAGTAATCAAACTCCAGCGATCCCACCACCGCTTGCGCCACGTGCCGCAGTAACCGCTCGGTCAGTTCCATCATGTCCCGGTAGTCGGCGTAAGCCTGGTAAAACTCCAGCATGGTGAATTCGGGATTGTGCTGGGTGGAAATGCCCTCGTTGCGGAAGTTGCGGTTGATCTCGTAAACGCGCTCCAGGCCGCCCACCGTCAACCGTTTCAAGTACAGTTCCGGGGCGATGCGCAAGAAGAGCTTGAGGTCCAGGGCGTTGTGGTGGGTCACAAAGGGTCGGGCCATGGCGCCGCCCGCCATGGGCTGCATCATGGGCGTCTCCACTTCCATGTAACCCTCGGAATCCAGAAATTCTCTCAGCGCTCGAATCAGCCGGCAGCGCTTTTCAAAAACTTCCCGGGCTTCCTCATTCACCATCAGGTCGAGATAGCGCTGCCGGTAGCGGATTTCCACATCCGTCAGGCCGTGCCACTTCTCGGGCAAGGGCAGGAGCGCCTTGGCCAGGAACTGCAAGCGCTGGGCATGGACGGTGAGTTCACCGGTCTTGGTGCGGAACAGATAACCCTCGACACCCAGGAGGTCGCCGAGGTCGAGGAGTTTGTAAAGCTCGAAATCGCGCTCCCCGACCGCGTCCAGGCGTACGTAGATCTGAAGCTTCTTGCCGCCACCGGCCAGGTGCGCGAAGCCCGCCTTCCCGTGAGGGCGGATGGTCATGACGCGCCCGGCGACACGCAGGTTGATTTTCTGAGCGCTCAGTTCCTGCGCGGTTTTCGAAGAATGCTCGGCCAGCACCTGGGCGATGGCGTGCGTGCAAGCGAAGTTGCGCGGGTAAAGCTCGAAGCCCAGCTCTTCAATCGCCCGCAGCTTCTTTTCCCGTTGGAGGATGAGGTTGAAGGGTTCACCGGTCGGCGTGGTCAAAGGTTCAACCTTTCATACAGGATGCGAGTTTGTAATGCGTGTAAAACCAGGATTATAGGTTCGCGGGGAAAATGGGTCAAGGAATCGCGACAGATAGAAGCCCTTGCGTTTCGGCGGGATTTCGATAAGAATAGTCGCTTCACATAACCCTCCGAGGAGCAAGCGTGCAACTGATACCTCGCGATGCGAAGTTCTACGACCTTTTCCGCCAGCAGGCCGAGAACATCCAGAACGCTGCGCGCAGACTGGTCGACCTCTTCGAAGATTTTCACGACGTCGAGAAGAAAGTCGCGGAAATCAAGTTTCTCGAGCACAAGGGCGACCAACTCACTCACTCCTTGATGATGAAGCTGAACCAGACCTTCATCACCCCATTTGACCGCGAAGACATCCACGCCCTCGGCTCGGCCCTCGACGACGTCCTTGACTTGGTGGACGCGGTGGCCGGTCGCATGGTGGTGTACAAGGTCAAGGCTATCACTCCCGGGGCTCGCCAGCTCGCCAAAGTCATCGAGCACGGTGCGGAAATCCTGGCCAAGGCGGTCTCCCAATTAAGTAAACCGCAGAATATTCTAGAGTATTGCGAGCAGCTCACACTTATCGAGGAGGAAGCCGACCGCATCAAGGGGGAGTGCATCGCCCGCTTGTTCGAAGACTCCATGGAGCCCATTGAAGTCATCAAGTGGAAAGAGATTTACGAAGTTCTGGAAGCCACCACGGACAAGTGCGAAGACGTAGCGGACGTATTGGAAGCGGTTGTTCTGAAAGCTGCCTGAGAGCCTTGCTCGACCTGGCAAGCAAGGTCTCCAAGACCGACCCAGGGTCAGACTGAATTGCTCGCCGGTCTGATTCTCAGCGTTCCCGCAACAATCCCACGCGAGGTCCTACAGGAAGAACAATGTTCTGGTTTGCCGTCACCATCACCCTGGTTGCGCTAACGTTCGACTTCCTGAATGGCTTCCACGACGCCGCCAATTCCATCGCCACGGTGGTCTCGACCCGCGTCCTGTCGCCCCGCGTGGCTGTCGTCTGGGCGGCTTTTTTCAATTTCGTGGCAGCCTTCACTTTCGGCACCGCCGTCGCCAGAACCATGGGACACGGGATGATCCGTCTGGAGGCCGTGAACCTTTACGTTATCCTGGCGGGACTGCTGGGTGCCATCTTTTGGAACATCTTCACCTGGTATTACGGTTTGCCCATCAGTTCTTCCCATGCGCTCATCGGCGGTTACGCCGGGGCCGCCGTGGCCAAGGCCGGTTGGGGCGTCATTATGCTGAGTGGCTGGACCAAGACGCTACTTTTCATCATCCTCTCACCGACCATCGGGCTGGTGTTGGGAGCCGGCATGATGATTGCTGTTTACTGGATCTTCCGTCATTGGTCTCCCCAACACTTGGACCGATATTTCCGCAAACTCCAACTGCTCTCCGCAGCGGCCTATAGCTTCGGCCACGGAACCAACGACGCGCAGAAGACCATGGGGATCATCGCGGGCACGCTTTTCACCGCCGGTGTCCTGAACCGCTTTTACATCCCCTTCTGGGTCGTACTGATGGCGCACGCCGCCATCGCCTTGGGCACACTGACGGGCGGCTGGCGAATTGTGAGGACCATGGGGATGCGCATCACCAAGCTGAAGCCCGTGGGCGGCTTCTGCGCGGAGACTGCCGCTGCCATCAGCATCCTCGGCTCGGCGGTAGCCGGGATTCCCGTTTCTACCACTCACACCATCGCCGGAGGAATCATGGGCGTGGGCAGTGTCCAGCGTTTCAGCGCCGTGCACTGGGGTGTGGCAAGAAGCATTCTGTGGGCGTGGATCCTCACCATCCCTATCTCCGGCGCCGTCTCCGCCACCTGCTTCCTGGTCCTCCATTACTTCTTCCCGGCAGCGTAAGAACAGGTTTCGGGTGTCAGGTGTCGGGCAATAGCTATTAGTCGTCAGCCCTCAGTTTTCAGCCGTCGGTCCTCAGAGACAATCGCTCATTTAATGTGGTTAGTGTGTTTCCGTCCATCGTGCCATGCCAACTCACTAGCGAGTGGACAGAGCACTTCGAGGAGTCTCTGCCTTCTGCCTTCCTACTTTTGACTTTTGACCTTTGACTTTTGACCTTCTTCTCCTTCCCTTCCCTCTCCATCACTGACCTTCAAATAGGGCCGTATCTCTTTCCAGGTTTTGTGCCCGATTCTGCGGACAGCGAGTAAATCTTGCACTCGACGGAACGGCCCGTGCTTCTCGCGGTAGGCAACTATCTGACCAGCGATCACCGGACCAATCCCCGGCAACTTCTCGAAGTCCTGCGCGGATGCCCTGTTGATATCAATTACCGGCGGGGGAGCCTGGGGAGCCTTCATGGCCTTCTTCGTTTCCGTGGTGGGCGCCGCCCCGCGCGCCGCCAGGAAAGGCATGAAAAGGAGCCCCCCGGCCAAGAGGATGCAAACCACCTTCATGCTTGAATCACCTCTCTCCATTGGCGGGGTGGGCGTCTTCCAGTCAAGCGCAGCATAGCGCCCAGGAGTACCTTATAAGTGGGGATGAGATCGGGATATGCGCGGCGCAAGGCCCGGAGGTGACGCTCTATGGTTGACCAATCGCCCCGCACCGCCGGCCCAGTCATCGCCCGCCGCGCCCCAAGCTCAGCGAAATTCTGGACGGTTTCCGTCACAAACCGGCTCAGCATGGGGCGAGCAATCCTGGCCGGGACTCCTGCCCGTCGCAGGAGGCGCATCGAACGTTCCAGGAGCGTGAGGGTGGTGGGACACACCAGGAAGGCCGAGAGGTGGTAGAGCGTCTTTTGCCGAGGGTACACCCGAAATACGACTCCTCCCAAAGCCCTCGCCAATCGCCTGGCGACTTGACAGGCGGCCGCATCCCCTTCCACTCCCCAGTAAGCGCCCACGAGGTTCCTTACCCCAGCGGCGGGGCTGGGGACCGTCTGATAGGGGTGGAGGCAACCGATGGCGGCTCCCCGGCGTCGGAGCGCCCGCAAGACGCTGGCGGGCAATGAACCGCAGGTGTGCAGCACCACCTTGCCTGCCCAATCGCCGCGGCGATTTGAGAGATCTTGCGCCAACGTGCTGAGAGCAGAGTCAGCGGTCGTTAACAGGAATACCCGCGCCGCGAGCCACGCCAGCGCGCGGAGTTCGACCGGTTCGCCACAGCCGATAAACCCAACCCCCCGGCGTGCCGCCGCCAGCCGACGCGCCACCACAAAGCGCACGGGCAGTCCCGCCTGGGCCAGCAGCTTCCCCATCGCCTGGCCGATGCGCCCTGGGCCAACAATCGCGATCCCAGAATTCGCTGGCCACAAATGGCCTCGGGTTTTCAACTTGTCTCCTTCGCCTGATGTCGCGCCGGCCTCTGGCCGACATCTCGTGGACTTTCAAGCAATTCCTCTCGCTTGCACGAGCTCAGGATACTCCAGCAGGAAGCGTTTTCCGACTCGCAAACGGCGAAAACTGTCGGGACGGGCGCGCGATCTGTCGGGAAAAAGTGACATGGCCTTTGGGCAGGACTGCCAGGCTCTGGCCACAGCAGTGCCGGTGAAAGGCACGTCTTGAGCGGCCGCTTTAGCCGTGGCAGTCAATCTCGATGGTCTTTTGGACAAAGAAGCTGTTTGCATGCAGCAACTTCGGAATTATGGGGCGACCTGGATCGCGAGGCGACAACTACTCCTTGGGAAAGTTTCCTCCTGAATCTGCCGATAGTAACTTTGGAAGCAAACCTGCCTACAGCTACGTAGGGAGACGGAGACCTCGGACCTATGAGCGAAATTGCCGCAAGAACTTTCCTGCTCGGGTTCATGCTGCTTTATGCAGTCTTGATCCTGGGCTTTGTTTGCTGGAACCTTCGAAACTGGTTTTCCACATCGGGCAAGCGCTGGTTCTCCCCAAATGCTCTCGAACGGCTCCGCCATCTGCTCTTCCGGCATCATCCTCGCAACGCCCATTAGCGCCTGTCTGAAAGCTTGCCTACCGTAGCGGCGGTCGCAACTGGTCCCGATACTTTTCGTCGGGAAGCCTACTTCGTAGCGGTGGTCGGCGACTTCCCCGGCCCGTCGGCGAGCGCGGTCTTGGTGCCGCCCCACCGCCGGATTTTCCAGCGAACTCGCTGTCTTCCACCCCGCAGCGCCTGTGTCCTGTTTACCGTCTGCTGTTTACCGTTTACCGTCTAGTGTCTTCAGTCTTCCGCTTTCCACCCCCCTATCCCGACATCTCGCCGGTCGCCTCGGCGCCGGGAGCTTCCTGGAGAGCTGCCTCCTTTTCTCGCAGCGACCGGATACGGTCGCGCAACTGGGCCGCCTTCTCGAACTCAAACTGCTTGGCAGCCTCGCGCATTTGTTTCTCCAAGTTTGCGATCAGCTCGTCGAGCTGGTCGGGGGAAGCCAAGTCACCCTCCTCCATCTCGACCGGAACCGTGACATAATCCGCTTCCACGATGGAAGCCAGGGCCATGTCCACAGGCTTGATGATGCTCTCTGGAGTAATGTCATTTTCCTGGTTGAAGCGCATCTGCTTGTCGCGTCGACGGCTAGTTTCCGCGATGGCCCGGCGCATGGAGTCCGTGAGGTTATCACCATAGAGGATTGCCTTGCCGTGGAGGTTCCGCGCTGCGCGGCCCATAGTCTGGATGAGCGCCCCAGCAGAGCGAAGAAACCCCTCCTTGTCCGCGTCCAGGATGGCCACCAGCGACACCTCAGGTAAATCCAGGCCCTCCCGCAGCAGGTTGATTCCGACCAGAACATCGAACTCCCCTCGCCGCAAGTCGCGCAGGATTTTGACGCGCTCCAGCGTCTCAATCTCCGAGTGAAGGTAGCGGCAGCGGACACCGACTTCCGTGTAATACTCCGCCAAGTCCTCCGCCATGCGCTTGGTGAGAGTGGTCACCAGCACCCGCTCCCCTGCCTTGACTCTCTGGCGAATCTCGCCGAGCAGGTCGTCAATCTGGTGGCGGGTGGGGCGGACTTCCATCTCCGGGTCAATCAGACCCGTGGGGCGGATGATCTGTTCCACCACTTCCCCACCGGACTTGGTCAGTTCGTAGGGGCCAGGGGTCGCCGAGACGTAGATCACCTGTCCCACGCGGTGCTCGAACTCCTCAAACGACAGCGGGCGGTTGTCCAGCGCCGAGGGTAAGCGGAAGCCATAGTCGACCAGAGTTTGCTTTCTCGAGCGATCGCCGTGGAACATCCCGCGGAGCTGCGGTACCGTCTGGTGGCTCTCATCGATGACGAGCAGCGCATCCTGGGGGAGGTAATCCAACAGGGTAGGGGGCGGCTCGCCTGGTAGCCGGCCGGAAAGGTGCCGGGAGTAATTCTCTATGCCGTGGCAGTAACCCACCTCCTTCATCATCTCCAGGTCAAACATGGTACGTTGGTGGACGCGCTGGGCTTCCACCAGCTTCCCCTGCTTTTCCAGTTCCCCGCGCCACCACTCGAGTTCACTCAGGATGCGCTGGAGGGCGTCCTCTTTCTGCTCCGGCGACATCACGTAATGGGTGCGAGGATAGATGGGCAGCCGGGTATAAGTCTGCTTGACTTGGCCGAAGAGTGGATCGATTTGCGCGAGCGCCTCGACCTCCTCGCCCCACATCTCGATGCGGTAAGCGTTGTCCTCGTAAGGGGGATACACCTCAATCACATCGCCGCGCACCCGGAACGTCCCGCGCCGGAAGTCCGCGTCGTTACGGTCGTACTGGATTTCCACCAGACGCCGCAAGATGTCCTGCCGGGAGGTCTTCTGCCCCTTTTCCAGCAGGAGCAGCATACCGTAGTAAGCCTCCGGCGAGCCCAGGCCGTAAATGCAAGAGACGCTCGCCACAATCAAGCAGTCGCGCCGCTCGAAGAGCGAGCGGGTGGCGGACATGCGCAGCTTGTCCAGCTCATCGTTGATGGTCGCCTCTTTTTCGATGTAAATGTCCCCGGCAGGCAAATAGGCTTCGGGCTGGTAGTAGTCGTAGTAGCTTACGAAATACTCGGTGGCGTTGTGAGGGAAAAAATTCCGGAACTCATGGTAAAGCTGCGCGGCGAGGGTTTTGTTGTGAGCCAGCACCAGGGTGGGCCGGTTCACCGCTTCCACCACCTTGGCCATAGTGAAGGTCTTGCCCGAGCCGGTCACGCCCAGCAAAACCTGGTGCTGCTGGCCATCCTGGAGGCCGCGGAGCAGTTCCTCAATGGCCGTCACCTGGTCGCCGCGTGGCTGGTAGTCACTGACGAGTTTGAAGTCCATGACCCTTTGCTGGATTCGCCGTGAAAAGCGGAAAAAAGTATTATAACCCTGGCGAGTAGCAGGGACGCACCCAACTGTGCGCTCCGGTAATGGGTCAGTTTGGGAGGTAGCCTCACAGACAATAGAGTTTCGCGTGCCGCGCCACACGCTAGGTAGCCCCTAATCCAGAAAGCCAGTTTCCGAGAAGGCGACTACACGGCCAAGTGACCGCCAACGTCAGAGGCGGAGCCGCAAGGCGCTGGGATGGTTTCCGAGTCCGCGACGAAACGCCCGGAATCGTGTGGGCAGTTGGCAACCACCCCAGATCGAAGGGCGGTCTGGCCCTATCGACGGGATGCGCGTTCATCCCCCGCGTTTATCCAAAATTGGGCAGTACCGGCAGTCAGATCAACACGGCGCTACCAGGACTCCAGCGGGGCGGTGTGGGGCACGCTACGCCTAACGCCACGGGTCAGGCGCACGGGTCACCGCGTCGCCCGGACCCGATTGTTGGACGCTTCTTTCCGGCCCACTATCAGCAGGTACATCGGGAGCGCCGCAGGGACCCATTTCGAGTAGTCTTCCTCTTCTTTGCATTCGCCGCGTTCGTCCACCTTCACCAGCGCGCAGCCGGCATCCACCACGGCTTGAACGTGGTCGGCAACCGTCCAGTGGAACTCAATCTGGGAATGGCCTTCCTTCGTCCGGTACTCGTACGGGCCGCGATTGAAGTACCGGTGGCGCGGCGTCGGTCCGTCGCTCTCGTGCCACATCCGCCGGACGGGATGGTAGTCGTTGACGATGAATAGGCCTCGCGGCCTCAACACGCGAACGGCCTCGCCGTAATACTTGTGGAGGTCCGAGATCCACACCGACATGTGACCACCGGTGTAGGCCAAATCGAAACTGCCCTCTGGAATGCTTGCCAGGTCCGTCACGTCGGCTCTCATAAAGGACACGTCCAGACCGAGGATTTCGGCCCGCTCCCGGGCGACGTCCAACTGCCTCTCGGAGATGTCCACCGAGGTGACTCTGGCACCCATCCCAGCCAGCGCAAACACGACTTCGTTGTCTCCGCTACCGAGCACGCAAACATCCTTGCTCGAGACGTCGCTCAAGAAGCGCATCTCGGAGGGAGAGAGAACGAGCGTAGGGTCGCGGTGGCACTCCCGCCAAATGTCGCGCTGGTCGGCCTTCCGGCGCCACCACTCCGCCCATTCGTTCCAGCAGGCGCGATTCGATTCGTGCAGGTCGTTCATGTCTGGCGTCCAACTCTTGTTTCAGGCCGACCCGTCTAAACCGCCATGGCGGGCGGCCTAACGATTCCGCGCTTCAGCCGCGAAGGCGCGGCCTCACTTTCCTCGCGGGTTGGACCTTGACGCGCCGCCGCGCCTTCGCCGGCTGCAAACGCTTGTTAGACACCCACGCGGCGAACCTCTCCGAGCTTGACCTCTTCGAGGACCTTTCTCAGTTCAGGCGCCAGCGGCAAAAGGAACTCCAGTTTGTTCCGCCTCGCCACCAGGACGACGACCGCTATCGCCAAAGTTGAAATGTTCTGTTGATCGCTCAGACGCTGGTCGGTTGTGACGAGCACATCGAACTTACCGGAGGCGGCGGCGAGAAGGACGCCATTCTCCAACGCGGCCCACCCCATCTCTGGAACAGTTCGAACCTCGTGGCGCGGGAGCTCCCGACGAAACCGGCGCGGGACACACTCATCCAGAAGAATCCGCATGCGCGAACACCGATTCCTTGGCCAACTCCAGAACCGCGACCGCGTGCTCGCGACTCACCGTCGGAAAGTCCTCCAAGAAATGATCGAGCGTATCCCCTTCTTCGAGGTAGTCGAGAAGCGTTTGCACCGGTACCCGGGTGCCCGCAAACACGACGGCGCCGCTCATAACCTCATCCAAACGTGTAACAAGAAGTTTTGGTACAGCCATCTCACTCCTTACGGTACCGCAACTGTGAGCCGCAAGCTCTTGAAAAGTGTGTCTAACTCTTGTTCAGGCCGACCCACCTAAACCGTCATCGCGGGCGGCCAGGGAAGAGTCCCAACGGTGACCGACTGTCACGGGAGGAGCTGTTCATAACGCAGGCATGGACTCTCGCCAGAGAGCCCATATTCCCACATCATAGACCACATCTCAACCGCCGAAATCCGGCCACAGCCGTTTCGGAAGATTGATTCGGGGTAGCAGCAGGAAGGCAGATGAGGCGAGTGTCTGAGCTTGGTTGGGCAGACGCGGAAGGCGAGGACTATTTTCAGGCGGTGGAATTTCCCGGCCCAGG